>Ga0315293_10002643_pt1 | contig 17217 bp, 12 predicted proteins | sample YL17G13_20_MG_FD_203071 | JGI IMG/M metagenome (GOLD analysis project Ga0315293, IMG submission 203071) | Sediment microbial communities from Yellowstone Lake, YNP, Wyoming, USA - YL17G13_20 | ecosystem: Environmental > Aquatic > Freshwater > Lake > Sediment | place: USA: Wyoming | collected...
ACGGCGAGGGTTTCGCGTTGGTCAGGAAAAGCGCGTCGGAATCCTTGTCGTCCGGGTGGTAGCCGTGCATGGCGAAGATGGGTTTTTCTCCCATAAAACTCGGGACGATGAGGACGCCGGGATTCATCAGGCACATCAGTTCGCCGAATTGGCGGTCTTCGAAAAACACGCCGAGGGATTTCAGTTCGTCGTCAGTGAGGATGCGGGCGCAGTCGATTTTCGAGAGCGTTTCGGTGATGCGCTTGCGGGCGTCGTCGTTCATGAACCAGAAGCGGCCGATGGTGGAGTCGTACATGGCGACGTAATCCTTGCCGAATTTCAGGCCGGTGGCTTCGATGTCGCGGATCATGTCGCAGGTCTTGTGGATTTCGGCCATGCCGTGGTCGCTGAAGACGCACATGGCGACCTCGTCGTAAGCGGCGGCGGCGGCCTTGTAGACTTCGCGGAACTGCTGGCGATACCAATCGATTTTCTGCTTCACGACGTCAGAGTTGCGGCTGTTGAAATGGAGGAGGGAATCCAGGCCGGCGGTGTAGAGGAAGGCGAAAGGGGCATCGCCTTTCTTGGCGGTCTCCAGCATTTGCGCGATGCGTTCTTCTTCGGGGAGTTTCCAGTCCGTGAAGAGGTGCGGCACATTGTTCTCGACGAGGAAATCGACGATGGTCTTTCCGGCGTTGAGGCCGCCGGGCTTGAACGTGTCGCGCTTTTCGCACGTGTCGAACAGGTGGTAGTACTTGAACGGGATGTTATAGAGTTGGAAGTAGCCGGAGAAGTTGAGATGTTTCCGGACGACCTTGCTCATCATGTTGCGGACGCGGGCGCGGTTGGCGAGGAAGCCGGGCAGGATGCTGAAAAGCCTGAGAACCTTGAACGGCGAGGACCTGGGCGCGTAATAGAAAAAATTCCAGTGCTTGTGCTCGCTGGGCATTTTGCCTGAGAGGATGGAGGGGATGCAGGCTGAGGAGAAGCCGAAGACGGTGCGCAGTTTGGCTTTCGTAGGAAGGATGTCCGAGAGGAAGTCGAGGTCCTTGGCGATGTCGTGGCCGAGGGCGTCGATGAAGACGAATATGGATATTTTCTTCTTCGCCATATCACAATGGGCTTAGCGTTTCCGCGCTTTCTGCAGTTCGAGTTCGACCGTCAGTTTGGCGGCGGCGAGGAGGTCGTCAACAACGTAGTCCGGCTCAGCGGACCATGAACCTTCGTCGTAGGTGGCGCCTTTGCCGGTGCGGACGAGGATAGTGGGCTGGCGGAGCGACCCGCCGAGTTCCACGTCGCGCTCCATGTCGCCCACGGAGTACGCGTCCGCAAGGTTGAAGCGGAATTCGCGCGCCGCCTGCTCGTACATGCCGGGCGCGGGTTTCCGGCAGGTGCATTGCGAGACTTCGGGCGCGTGGGGGCAGAAATAGGCTTTCTCGATTTTCCCGCCGGCGGCCTCGATTTCGCGGCACATGCGGTCCATGATGTCGCGCACTTTTTCAGCAGTCACGATGCCGCGCTCGACGCAGGATTGGTTGCTGGTTACGAAGCAACGGAAGCCTTCGGCGCGCCACACCTTGAATGCCTCTAAAACAGTTGGGAGGAACTCGAATTCCTCCCAAGTTTTCACGTAATCCGGCAACTCAACGTTGATGGTGCCGTCTCTGTCCAGGAAAACTATCTTCCCCAATGTCCGCTCCAGTCAAAGGACTGCGGTTACTTGCCGAGTTTTTTGCGGTAGAACGCGGCGGCGCGTTTGATGCCTTCTTCGATGCCGGTCTTCGGCTCCCAGCCCAGAACTTTCTTGGCCTTCGCGGCGGTCAGGGCGATGCGGTCTATCTCTCCCTTACGTTTCTCCGCGTACTTTGGTTCGACCTTCATGCCCAGCGCCTTGCGGACGTTGTCGAAAATCTCGAAGTCGTTGGTCTCGACGCCCCGCCCGATATTGAACGCGTCGTTGTCGCCCTTCGTCATCGCCAGCACGTTCGCCTGCACAATGTCGTCGATGTAAACGTAGTCGCGGGTCTTCGACCCGTCCCCGAAAATCGTGCAGTCCAATCCGTTCAGCAAATTCTCGCTGAAGATGCCGACGACGCCTGCCTCGCCGTGCGGGTCCTGCCGCGGGCCGTAAACGTTGGCGTAGCGCAGCACCGTGTACGTCAGCCCGTCGAGGATGTGCGCCAGTTCCACGTAATGCTCCACCGTGTGCTTGGAGATTCCGTAGGGGCAGAGCGGGATAATCGGGTGGTTTTCGTCGACGGGGAGATATTTCGGTTCGCCGTAAGTCGCGCCCCCGGACGAAATATAGATGAGTTTCTTGACGCGGTGCTTGACGCAGTTCTCGATGATGTTGATTGAGCCGATGATGTTGATTCCCGCGTCGTAGGCGGGTTCACGGACGGAGCGGCGGACGTCGATTTGCGCGGCGTGGTGATTGACAATGTCCGGCTTTTCCTTTTCGAAGACAGTGGCCAGCGCCTTGTCCGTTATGTCCCTGTGATAAAACGTGGCCTTGGGATTGACGTTGGACTTGCTGCCGGTCGAGAGGTTATCGACGATTGCGACCTTATGACCGTCGCTGATGAGGCGGTCGGCGATATTCGACCCGATGAAGCCGGCGCCCCCTGTAATGAGTATTTTCAACTTTCCCTCCCTCAAAAAAATATCGTCAGCAGACTTATCTTTTCGCCTTCATCTTTCCTCCTTTATCCTTCCGCCTTCCTCCTTCATCCTTACAAAAAAAACCTCCGCCGTAATGCCGTCTCGGAGGGCTTTTTGGACCCAGTGACACATAAGTGGGTGCCTGCCGCCGGAGACTCTTGAATGTTTTCTGTTTACTTCCAATCGTCGCCGTCGGATGATGGCTCCCCGGTCCAAGTTGCAGGTCAAAAATTGCCGTTCCGATAACGTACATGGCAGAGGTTAATCTTTACAACAATATTATACCTCTTTTGCCCCCGTCAATCAAGTTTTTCTATTTGAACCCCGCCGGGAGGTGTGGTCTCGCCAAAGGCGGACGCAGAGACGCAAAGAACGCAAAGAAATCTTAGGCGCGATTGTAAAACCCTGCATGTTTTGTAGCTGCAAGGCTTGCCTTGCCAATCTTCCGTAGCCGCAGGGTTTACAAGCCTCTGGCTTGCTTGTCCTGCCATTCAACTGCTCAACTGCTCCACTTTCGAGTTTCCACTGCTCAACTATCTCGCGTTTCGCGTCGCGGATGGCCGCAGACGAAAGGCGCGACATATTTGAGATTTGTCGGGGCAATCCTTGACCTTGCCGGATATAGTGATAGAGTAGCGCATGGTGTCAGGTGTGTATTCAGCGGCAATAACCGTTACTGCCGCCATTTGAGGACGAAGAATGGAAAATGAACAGATCGAGAGTCGACCAGTCATCGAATGGTTAATTCTTGTTTATGATGGGACTGCGGAAAAGCGGTTCCCCCTAAAACGCAAATGGTACCGCTTTGATTACAGCAAAGCGACCAGCACCGAAATAGCTGAAGTAATTCGCCTTACCCGGTCCCCAAATTCCGCTGCGAGTGGCGAAGTCGCAACCCACGGTGAGATCAGCGAAGTTGTCGCCTTGCGCGCTTCAGACAGACAAGATCATATCGTTCGATTTCGGCACCTTTTTGTTCCTGTTGATAAGAGTAGTGTTCTTAGCGAAATACAGACCCGTGGCTTCACAACTGTGTCCTTTCCCGCTGATAAGTATTGCGAGGATGAAAACGAGCAGCCAATATCCACTATGGAGATGCACGACCGCGAGGCAAAACGTGAGAAAGGAGAGAATGCTTACGCAATTGTGTTCGACCATCCTGAAACGATTGTGCGGCTAGGGCCGGTAACGCCAATCAGACCAGAACTCTGGAAAGATAAGGATGCGGACCTCTTTGCTCAATTCTTTAGCATCTTTAGGTTCTTGGCACGCAGTAGATGGTTACGTAGTCCGTGCAAAGTTTCTTCATCCACAGCAGGAGTAATATCAGCAACACTTCCGCTCCACGAGGACTGCATGAGTGTGATCCTTCCTTTTTGCCAACTTTACTCCAAAAAAGATGACCTGTTCAATTTAGCATGTAATCTTCACAACCGCCATTGCCCCCCGAATAACCCTTGTCACATGTGGGTGAAGTACTACAAAGACAACTTCAACTGCTTCTTAAACACAGAGCGAACACAGCCTTTTGTTCAGACTGCAATCTCTGCCCAACGCCATATTGAGGCATTTGCCTACGGGGCAGGAATGATACACAAGCGAAGCGACAACAACGAACCTGAATCTGACCTTCTTCTCCTGCTTCACGACAACGCGAAGGAAAAGGTGGTTTTGCATTATCACTATATTCTGCAAATTCTCCTAGGTTATGTTTCACTGGCCACAGCGGTCATGCACCAAAATGTACAATACTGGATCCAAAAACTAGGCTGGGCAAAATCCACGCGCTTATTGGCAGAGGATCTGTTCAAGGGCTTCCCTTGATGCTTTCGCGTCAGTCCGTGTAAATCCGTGGCACCCCGATAAATCGGGGAGAACAGTTGAGCAGTGGACAGGTGAGCAGGAGATATGATGGCGAAAGTGCCTCCATACGCGGCAATGACCTCAAGCGACGCTTCGGAGCCCCGATCCTATCGGGGCCTCACTTCCTCACCCCCTCACTTCCTCAAGCCTCCCCCTTGGCGTCCTTGGCGTCTTGGCGGTTAAGAATGTATTTTATAAATTATAAAGTATAAAATTACCCCCCCCTGCCCCCCTGTCCCAAAGCCCAAAAAGTGTGGTATTCCGAGGTTTCCATGAACGCGCCCAACGCCATTTCCTCGTTACGCACCAGCACTTATAGCACTCCCAGCGCCACGCAAGAAAATGAAAAAATGTACCCCCTTTCTTGCCCTCCCAACCCGCATTTCTCCCCCGGCGCCGGTGTCGCCGTAGTTGACTATCCCCCAATAAATAATCTGTGTAATCTGCGTAATCCCGATAAACGACATCGGGACACCGCAAGGCGTCGTCTGCGGTTTCGTTATGTGCGGAGTTCGGCGTTGAAGGATTCTTTGAGGCGGGTGATGATGAAGTCCTGGGCGGAGGCGACTTGGTCGCTGGTGAGGGTGGAGTCGTCGGAGCGGTAGGTGACGCGGAAGGCGAAGGATTTTTTCCCCGCGGGGAGTTGCTTGCCGGAGTAGACGTCGATGAGTTGGACGTTGTCGAGGATTTGGATGCCGGACCATGCGACGAGGTTTTCGACTTTGTCCCACGGGATGCCGGCGTCGAGGACGATGCAGAGGTCGCGCTCGACGGAGGGGAAGCGCGGGAGGGGCTTGTATTTGACGGTGTCGGCGGCGGCCTTGACGAGCGCGGCGAAATCTATTTCGGCGTAGGCCGGGCGGGAGCGGAGGTCGAATTCGCGGGCGATGTTTTCCGAGATGACGCCGATTTGGCCGAGGGGGATTTCGTCGCAGGTCATCGCGGCGGCGTGCTGGAAGAGCGGGGTGTCGATGGGGGCGAATGCGACGCGGTCCCAGGTTTTGAGCGCGGTGAAGAGGGCTTGGAGGATGCCCTTGAGTTCGAGGAAATCGCCGTCGGCGAGGAGCGCGACGACCTGTTTTTCCTCGGGGAGTTTTGCGCCGTGGTGCGGGAGGAAGATTCTGGTTATTTCAAAGATGGCGATTGCTGGGGTGCCATGGGCCTCGTTGTGGCGTTTGACGTTGAGGAAGCACGGGAGGAGGGAGCGGCGCATGAGGCCGAGTTCTTTGTTCATGGGGTTTCGGATGGCGAGCGAGTCGGCGGCGTCCCAGAGTGATGCGCGGCCGGCGGGGCTGTCTGGGACGAACGGCACGGTGACGACTTCGCTGAGGCCGCAGCCGGCGAGGATTTCGCGGACGCGGTCCTCGATTTCGTGTTCTTTGGTGGGCCGTGTGACGGCGATGCTCATCAGCCTTTCGATGTCGAACTTGTCGTAGCCGTAATGGCGGGCGATTTCCTCGATGAGGTCGATTTCGCGTTCGATGTCGCGGCGGTACGGCGGGACTTCGATGTCGATTTTTTCCGGGGTGATGCCGTGGATTTTGAAATTGAGTGACTGGAGGATTCTGATGGCTTCGTCGCGGGGGAGGTCGCGGCCGAGGATGAAGGGGAGGCGGGCGAAGCGGAGCGATGTTTTGACGACGGGCGGTTTTGCGCCCTGGATGTCGATGACGCCGTCGAGGATTTCGCCTCCGGCGATTTCGGCGATGAGCGCGGCGGCGCGGCGGCTGGCCCATTCGACGGTGTCCCAATCGACGCCGCGTTCGAAGCGGAAGGAGGAGTCGCTGGAGAGTTTGAGGGCTTTGGATGCGCGGCGGATGCTGGCGGGGTCGAAGAATGCGCTTTCGAGGAGGATGGTTTTCGTGGAGTTGGAGACTTCGGTGTCGAAGCCGCCCATGACGCCCGCGACGGCGACGGCGCGGGAGGCGTCGGCGATGACGAGCATGTCGGCGGTCAATTCATGTTTTTTCTGGTCAATAGCGGTGATGGTCTCCCCTGCAATGGCGCGGCGGACGATGATGCGCTTTTCGCGGAGTTTGTCGAAGTCAAAGGCGTGGAGCGGCTGGCCGCACTCCATGAGGACGAAGTTTGTGATGTCGACGACGTTGTTGACGGGGCGGAGGCCGATGGCTTCGAGGCGCGAGGCGAGCCATGCGGGGGAGGGAGCGATTTTGACGCCGCGGATGATGCGGGCGGTGTAACGGGGGCAGAGTTGGAGGTCTTTGGTTTCGACGGAGGTGGCGGCGGCGACTTTTTCTTTCGATGCTCTGTAATCGACTTTGGGGGGTTTGAGGGGCTTGCCGGTAAAGGCGGCGACTTCGCGGGCGATGCCGATGAGGCTGAGGCAGTCGGGGCGGTTGCTGGTGATTTCGACGTCGACGTAGGTGTCGTCGCCGATGGGTTTGGAGTCCTCGATGGGAAGACCGACGTTGGAGAGGCGCGCCAGGAGCGAGTCCTGGGGCAGGCCGTGGTCAACGTAATCGTTGAGCCAGTTGAGCGTGATTTTCATTGTTACACGGTTACGGTTATAAGAGCAAGAACAGAACGACCTGAAGGTCGTTCCCTACATCGTGCAGCCCCCTACCTCAGAATTGGCGCAGGAATCTCAGGTCGTTTTCGAAGAACAGCCTGATGTCGTCGATGCCGTAACGCATTATTGCGAGGCGGTCGATGCCGAAGCCGAAGGCGAAGCCTGAGTAGATTTCGGGGTCGATGCCCACGGCGTTGAAGACGTTTGGGTCGACCATGCCTGAGCCGCCGATTTCGATCCAGCCGGAATTTTTGCAGACGCGGCAGCCGGCGCCTTTGCAGAAGACGCAGGAGATGTCGGTCTCCGCGCTGGGTTCCGTGAAGGGGAAGTAGCCGGGCCTCATGCGGACTTTGACGTCTGGGTCGAAGAGGCCGCGCATGAAGAGCGTGATGACGTTTTTGAGATCGACAAAGGTGAGGCTCTTGTCGACCATGAGTAGTTCGACCTGGTGGAACATGAACATGTGTGTGGCGTCGACGGTGTCGGGGCGGTAGACGCGGCCGGGGGCGATGATGCGTATGGGGGGTTTTTGTTTTTCCATGACGCGGATTTGGACGCTGGAGGTTTGCGAGCGGATGATGAGGTCGTCGGTGATGTAGAAGTTGTCCGACTCGCCGCGCGCGGGGTGATTGGCGGGGATGTTGAGCGCGTCGAAGTTATGCCACTCGTCTTCGATTTCGGGGCCGTCGGCCCAGGTGAAGCCGAGTTGGTGGAAGATGCGCTTGATGTCGCGGGTGACGAGGGTGAGAGGATGGAGGGTGCCGCAAGGGTGTTTGCAGCCGGGGAGGGTGACGTCGAAGGATTCTTTTTTTGCCGCGCCGGTGGCGGAGAGCGAGGAGGAGCGGTCCTCAATGAGGTTGGAGATTTCCTGCTTGACCGCATTGGCGAGTTGGCCTGCGGCGGGGCGCTCCGCGGGCGGGAGTTGTGCGATTTTGGACATGATGTCGCGGAACACTCCGGCTTTTCTGCCGAGGTATTTGACGCGGAGGGCTTCAACATCCTCTGCGGAATGTACCTTCCCCATTGCCGCCTCGAAATCCCTGAGTATCCTGTTCAGTTCGTCCTTCAAGCGATAACTCCGTGTGGTGAAAAGAAGTTGAAAGATTATAGCAGAGGGGAAGACAAAAACAAATGATTCTTGGCGGCGGACGTTGGGACCTGTGCTACACCGGCGATTCGGGCGTGGGGGTCTGGCCGGGGAGTTTGTGGAGGTAGGAGTGGAAGACAGTCTTGAATTTGCGTCGTTCTTCAGCGGTGAGTGCGATGAACCACCATGAGACGACGTAGACGGCGAAGGCGAGAGCGCCCTGCCATGCCATGTTGAGGAGGCTGTGTGCGCGGTTGACGTGCTGTTCGCCTTTTTCCATGTAGTAGATGAGTGGATAGCTGTAAAGGCGGAGTGCGACGCCGACGGCGGCGGCCAGGACGGGGAGGACGCATTTTCCGAAGAAGGCGCGCCAACTGGCGCCGATAGTCGAGAAGGTGTAGGACATGATGATGGCGAAAAGGATGATGAGGAAGACGAGTTTGTTGAGCGCGATGCCAATCATCTTGACGTCGTTATAACCGGCGGGCACGACGCTGACAAGGATGACGCTGGAGGCGAGGAAGGCGAGCGAGCCGATGACCCAGACCTTGGTCTGGTACCAGTGTTTCTCGGTCATGAGGAGGACCTTTGAGGCGCTGATGTGGGTGAGGTCAAGGAGTGCGACGATGAGGAGGATTGCGAGGACCCAGGGGACGGTCTGGTTGGTCTCAAGTGTCCAGGCGACGATAAAGGGCTGAAGGAATATCATGGCAAGCATGACAATGGGGAGTCCGACGGAGAAGGACATCTTGGTGAAGAGGAGGTAGAGCCTGCTGAGGTCTTCGCCTCGAGCGGCGGAATGGAGTTCGGAGACGAGAGGCTCGAAGACGTTTGAGGCGCTGCTGACGAAGGTGCGGACCATTTCGGAGGTGCGCACGGCAATCTGGTAGATTGCGACAGTGGCGAAGACGGCGAAGATGCCGAGGATAATCTGGTCTGTGCCGTAGGTGAACATGATGGCGATCCTGAGGATGATTACGGCAAGGGAGAAGGAGAAGAGTTCGCGGAGTTGGGTCCTGTCGAAGAGGCGGAAGGATATTTTTGCGTGGGGAAAAGCGCGCCAGGTCATGACGATGTATGCGATGCCCGTGAGAAAGGTGGCGGCGGTGAAGGAGGTGGTGGCAATGAGGAGGTTCTGAGCCGCGCGTTCCTTGGGTCCGTGGATGAAGGCGAATATAGAGATGCCGTAGAGGACCTGGATGGCGGCTTCGGCGAAGTTGACGAGGTCGAGGCGCTGGACGCCGATGAGCATGCTTCTGAAGGTGCTGAGGATGAGGACCATGGCGATGTTAAGGCCTATCATGACGAAGGCGAGGCGGGCGTTGGCGAGCATGTCCGGCGGGAGTTCCCTGAAGTTTTGGAAGGCAGGGAGCATGAGGATAATGACGCCGGTTACGACGAGGGCCAGCAGGCCGAATGCGAGGTAAATGGTGAATATGGTGCTGACGATTTTGTTGAGACCGAGCCAGTCGGCGACGGCCTTGCATTTTGCGACGTACTTCACGACGGCGCTGCTCATCCCCAAGTCAAGAAGCACCAGGTATCCCGCGATGGCCCAGAAGAACCCGTATATGCCGAACGCGACTTCGCCGAGCGTGTTCAGCAAGTAAGGAAAGGTGAAGAATTGCACGAGCAGTACGATGACGAAGCGCAGGTACGTCGCCGCGGTGTTCCGTACTATTGTCTTGCTCAATCCCATAATATGGCGCGCCGGGCTTGGGGGAATTATGATTTGGCCATTGTTTCGGCGTATGTTGCATCGACAAATTGGGCGACCTTTTGCCAAGTGTAATTTTCTTCGACCTTCTTTCGCCCTGCCAGTCCCATGGAGGCGCGGAGTTTTTTCGTCGGCGAGGAGGCGGCATACGGCGGAGGCGGCGGCTTCGATATTTCCGAAGGGGAAAGTGAGGCCGTCGATGCCTTCCTGGACGAGGTTTGGGTCGGCGCGGTCGCTCTGGACGAGGGGCTTGCGGGCGGCCCATCCTTCGAGGATAACCAGGCCGAAGTTCATGAAGCGCACGGGCACGAGGTTGAGGTCCGAATCGACGTATGCCTGGGACATCTCAGCGCGCGAGATAGCCTCGGTGAACAGCACGTTGTTGTCCAGGCCGAGTTCGCTTACGCGCTTGGTCATTTTCGCGTAATAGGCATGGTCGTCTATGGCGCCGGCAACGACGAACATGGCCTGGGGGTATTGCCGGACGACATGGGCGGCGATTTCAACGGCGATGTCCTGTCCCTTGTGGGGTGTGACCCTGCTGGAGGCGAGGACAACGGGCCTGTTTCCGAGGGCGTGCTTGCGGCGGAAGGCGCCGCGCTCGGCTGAATCGTATTCTTCGAGAGGGACGCCGAGGGGCATGAGTTTGGCGCGGAGGTTGAAGCGGCTGATGAATTCGCGCTCGGTGGGCGCAATGGAGAATCCGGCGTTGAACTTGCCCATTCTCCATTGAAACGCCAGCCTTTTCAACAGGGATTTCTGCTTGACAAAATAGTCCAGCAAGTTCGGCGCCGGAAAATGGTCGAGTTTGTAACAGGAATAGTTGATAAAGTCGAATATGGTCAGGCATATCGGCGTGCGCGGCTGAGGTTGTTCGCTTCTGTACCGATTCTTGACCGATTCGTGCCGGAAGATTACCGAAAGATTTCGGATTGACCGGCAGGGGTCGGGGGACACACATTTTTTGCATGTGCATGTTCTATTCTCTTGCTGTAACCGCGCTTACGTTACTCTTTCCACCCAAACCACTCAAAGTGCGCGGCGTACAGTACCGGTAATTACCGGTACGGTTTCAAAACGTGCAGACCCTACCGGACCAGGCAGAATTGCGTCAATATGGCGCATCGTATTGTCCTGCAAGGCATTAGGTAACATTCTTGGCCTATGTGTAACACATTTCAAGAAGTCTTGAGTCTTGAGTTCCCGACAGGATCGGGACGCCGAAGCGGCGCAAGTCCCAAATGTCAAAGAGCGGGCGCAGGGTAGACACCATATAAAGTGTACCATACAAACGTATCTTTGTCAAGTTCTTTTTGAAAAGAATTTCAAGTTTCTCTAACGCCTTGACAGGTCGGGTGTTGCGTGGCGATAGAACGGCAAGGGGGGCTGGTTTTCGGCATTTTCCCGAATTTTCCGTTTGGAGATTTCGCGGGCCGGAATGGCGGGAAACGGTGAGACGGTGAAATTCAGTGGTCTGACCTGCTTTGTGTCGATTTCACTGTCCTGGCGCCCATCCTAACTTCGCCAAGCAGTGGTGGAGGCGGCGGAGTTTTTCCATCTCCCTGTCGTCCAGCAACTGATCGTGCGTGAATTGACTGATGATGTTGGCGAATACTCTCGCATGCACGGATCGAATCTGCTGTGGCGAGAGGCGGAGGCGCTGTCTTTCGGTCATGACGCATGCCAACTCCTCGTCAGTGATTTCGAGGTCAGCGTGCATGGTCCGCAATACGTCCCAATATGCGGAGATTGCGGCGCGTTGCGGGCTGGAGGCCGTTGCGTGGGATGGGACGGCGCGTGAACATCGGCGACCGCATGAATGAAGGTGGAAGGCCGAGGAAGGCGGAAAAGGGTCTTTGGCAAAACTGTTGATGAACTTGTAGTTTTTCAGTTTGGCGAGGTCTGCAAAAGTGCGAATGCCCTGCTTCCGCGCGGCGTCGGAATAGTGAGCCAGCAACGCGCTGGACGCCATGCTATCGTTTGCGGCAACGTGCTTGGCCGGGCATGCAATACCGTAATGGCGACACGCCTCCTCCAGCGTGCAACGGGAGCCCAGGCCAAGCATGGGCCGCAGATACATAAGGCAGAAGTGTGGCGGCTCGTAATCCACTCCGGCGTTCCGGAGTTCAAATTCCAGAAACCTGATATCGAAATAGACGTTGTACGCGGCAATGACGCTGCCGTGCAAGGCATCGACGAGGTCGCCGGCGATATCGAGAAAGCGAGGGGCTTTGGCAACGTCGTTGTCCGTGATTCCGTGAATCTCGGTGGCGGCCATGGGCCGCACGGGATTGATGAGTGTGTCGAAGACTATCTGAGGCCCTGACCCAGGGGCGACGCGCACAACGGACACTTCAACAACTCTGTCAACGCCGGGAGTAAGGCCCGTGGTTTCGAAGTCCAGGATGGCAACGGGTGTGTCCGCGATGACTCGTTTAGTGATTCCGTGTGTCCTTTCCATTCGTGTCTCTCCCCACATACGATGGTGCGGCTGGAGGCTGGGCCAAAGTGCGCCAGGCGTTATGTTCATCATATCAGTGCGAGATAATAAGTCCAGAGCAATAATGGGCTTCGACGGTTGGCGTCGGGGCGCGGCAGAAAAGACCAAAACAAAGGGGTCTGACCCCTTTGTTTTGGTGTTTTGGTTTGGGGTGTGCTTGAATGGGATGGGGGTTGTGTTATAATCGCGGACGAATCATGGCGTGGTATAAGAAGACATTCGGCAAGGAGTATTTGCGCATTTACAACGACCGTGACGCGAAGGCGGCGGCGCGGGAGGTTGAGTTTCTGCTGGACGTGCTGAAACCGCGCGCGGACGCGTGGATTCTGGACCTTGCGTGCGGGGCGGGGCGGCATGTCTTTTCACTCATCGAGCGCGGGTTCCGGAACGTCATCGGGTTTGACCTTTCCGTGGAATTGCTGGAGGTTGCGCGGGCTGAGGGGCGGAGGCGGGAGTCCCCTGCCCTATTTGTGCGGGGTGATATGAGGCATCTGCCTTTTTGTGAGCGGTTCGACGCGGCGCTTTCGATGTTCACGAGTTTCGGGTATTTTGAGAGGGACGAGGAGAATGCGCTTGTTCTGGCGGGGATTGCGCGGGCGCTGAAGGCTGGGGGCGCGTTTGTGATAGATTTGCCGAACGCGGCGCACGTGGCGGCGAATCTTGTGGCGGAGTCGGTGGGCGAGCATGAGCGCGGGCGGCTGATTCAGCGGAGGAAATTGAGGAAGGAGAATGGGCGCGTGGAGAAGCAGATAATCGTTGAGTCGGCGGGGAACGGGGATGTGGTGCATGAATTTTTCGAATCGGTAAGGTTGTACAGCCTTGAGGAAATCAGCGGGATGCTTGGGGAGGCGGGGCTGAGGGTGGAGAGGCGCTGCGGGGATTTTGAGGGGGGCGAACTTACGGAATCGTCGGCGCGGATGATAATAATTGGGCGGAAGGCGAATGAGGATTGAGGCGATAGCATATTCGGAGTTGCGGGCGTTCGGCGGGGTGCTGCCGGATTACGCGGAGGATTTTTCGCGTGTGGCCGAGTATTACGCCGCGAACCCGAAGAGCGAGGGCGACCTGAAACGCAGCGCGGAGGCGGCGCTTGGGCGGGTGCGAGAGCGGGAGGGGCTGGCGGGGAGGCTGGCGGAGTATAACGGGCGGCTTGGGGCGGGTGCGGAGACGCTGGCAAATGTCGAGAGATTGCGTGGGGATGATTGCGCGGCGGTGGTGACGGGGCAGCAGCCGGGGTTGCTGGGGGGGCCGATGTACACGTGGTGGAAGGCGCTGACGGCGATACGGCTCGCGAGGCGGATGAGCGGGCGCGGGATTTTGTGTGTGCCGGTTTTCTGGAATGCGTCGGACGACCATGATGCGAGCGAGTATGGCGCGGCGCTGATGCCTGGGGAGAACGGGGGCGTGAGGCGGCTGGGGGATTTGCCGGAGGGGGCTTCGGCGTTTGATGTGGGGGTGACGGAGGAGTGCCGGGGATTGATTGCGGAGTTTCGCGGGGCTTTGCCGGAGACCGAGTTTCGGGACGAGGTGATGGAGGGGATTGCGAAATGCTACGAGGGGAATTTGGCGGAGGCGTTTTCGCGGGTGATGCTGAGGATGCTGGGGAGGCATGGGCTGGTGATGATGGAGCCGAGGCTGTTGAGGCGCGAGGCGGCGGGGATAATTGCGCGGGAGATAGAGACGCGGGGGGAGTCGTCGGGTGCGATACGTGAGGCGGCGCAGCGATTGAAGAAGGCGGGGTACGAGGCGCCGTTCACGGGGGAGGAAGGGCTAAAGGTGTTTGTTTACGAGGGCGGGCGGCGGCAGAGGCTTGTGGCGGAGGGGGGCGGGTTTCGGACGAAGGAGCGGAAATACTCGACGCGGGAAATACTTGAGATGGTTGAGCGGGGTCCGGAGAGGTTTTCGCCGGACGCGGCGCTGCGGCCGATTGTGCAGGACGCGGTGTTGCCGACGGCGGCGTATGTGGCGGGGCCGACGGAGTTGGCGTACCTGGCGCAGTTGAAGAAGGTGTATGAGTTTTTTGGCGTGGGGATGCCGGCGATATATCCGCGGGCAAGCGGGACGCTGGTGGAGGGGAGCGTGGCGAAGTACCTGGTGAATTTCGGGGTGAGCGCGAAGGATTTTTTGAACGGGTCGAAGGCGCCGGAGGGGGTTGGGGACACGGAAAAAGATGACAGGGTTGAGAGGCAGTTCGCGGAGTTGCTGGCTGAGATAGGGAAGCACCTGGAGGAGTTGCGGGAGATGACGGTGAGGTATGAGCCGACGCTGGCGAGGCCGTTTGAGAAGGTGGAGAGGAACGTGAGGGGGGAGTTGGCGAAGTTGAAGGAGAAGGCGGTGGAGGCGCAGATGAACCGGCTTGGGATTGGGCGGCGGCAGTGGGGGCGGATATCGAGGGGGTTGCTGCCTGAGGGGAAGTTGCAGGAGCGCGTGGAGACGATAGCGCCGTGGCTCTGCAAGTATGGGGTGGGGCTGATTGACGAATTGTCGGCGGAATTGCCGCTGGGAGAATTCCGCCATTTCCTGATTCACGTGTGAGAGCGACAGCCATGGAGAATGAGCCGGAAAAACCCGTCGAGAACACAACGCATGCGGAAGAGATTGTAAAGGAGGAGATTGAGCGCGAGCAGAAGGAACGCGCGAAGGCCGGGCGGCTGCTGCGGTTCAGCCTGGCGCAGATGGTGCTGGTGGGATTCATGCTGATCCTTGGGCTTGCGCTGGTGGCGTACTTGTTGAAGGCGTCGATAGCGGTGGTGGCGGTCATCGGGGCGGTGGGCGCGGTGGCATTCACGATTTACCTAATATTATCCCCTACCGGGCGGGTGACGAAGCATGAGTGAAGTGGACATACTTGCGTTTGGGGCGCATCCTGACGACGTGGAGTTGACGTGCGCTGGGCTGCTGATAAAGATGGGGCGGCTAGGCTGGCGGACGGGGGTGGTGGATTTGACGCGTGGGGAGTTGGGCACGCGGGGCACGCCTGAAATAAGGGACGCGGAGGCGCGGGAGGCGGCGGCGGTGATGGGGCTGGCGGCGCGGGAGAACCTCGGCCTGCCTGACGGGCACATCAGCGCCCACGCGGACCAGAAGGAGAAGGTGGTCCAAGTCATCAGAAAATACAAGCCTTCCATAATGATCCTGCCGTACTGGCAAGAGTTGCACCCGGACCACGAGAACGCGTCGAAACTGATATTCGAGTCGTCGTTTCTGTCCGGCGTTGAGAAATATCATCCGGAGCACAAGGGGGCGCACAGGCCGAAGAAACTGATTTATTATTTGGGGAGGCCGGGGTTTGACGCGCGGCCGTCGTTCATTGTTGACGTGAGCGATACGTTCCCGGAGCGCATCAGGGCCGTCAAGCGCTACAAGTCGCAATTATATAATGAAGGGAGCGGGGAGCGACAGACGGACATGTCGTCGAAGGACATGTTGGAGAAGTTGGCGGCGATGGCGCGGTACTGGGGGATGCAGATAGGGGTGGAATACGGGGAGCCGTACTTCTGCCGGGAGATCATAGCGATAGAGGATCCGATAGCGCATTTTGTTGGAAGGATGAAGGCGGAAGGATAAAGGACGAAGCAAGGCGCACTTCAGTTTTGAGGCACGGGGGGCAGACCCTTCCCGAAGTAACGCCTGGGGTGAGTTCGGGGTCAGACCCAGCCAGAGGCTGGTAAACCTTTCGGCGTGCCGGCGTCTGACCCCCTCGAGACGGAGGCGAAGTGAAGATAGGCATTACATGTTACCCGACATACGGCGGCAGCGGCGTGGTGGCGACGGAGTTGGGCATGGCGCTGGCGCAGCGGGGGCACGAGGTGCATTTCGTGGCGTACGAGGTGCCGGTGCGCCTGCAGCAATTCGTCGAGAACGTTTATTACCACGCCGTTGAGGTCTCCGGGTATCCGCTTTTCAAGTATCCCCCCTACTGCCTTGCGCTGGCGGGGAAGATGCACGACGTGGCGCTGGAGAGCGGGCTGGAGTTGCTGCACGTGCATTACGCGATACCGCACGCGCTGAGCGCGTACCTTGCGCGGCAGATGTTGGGCGCGACGGCGCTCAAGATAGTGACGACGCTGCACGGGACGGACATAGTGCTGGTCGGGGCGGACAGTTCTTACAAGAGCGTGACGCGGTACGGGCTGGAGGTGAGCGACGGGATAACGGCGGTGTCGGAGTGCCTGAAGCGCGAGACGAACAGCCTGTTCGAGGCGGAGTACGACATCGAGGTGATACCGAATTTCGTGGACACGAAGCGGTTCGTGCCGCAGGAGGACGCAAAGAGGCGGCGGTGTTTCGCGCGGCCTGACGAGCGGATAGTGGCGCACCTTTCGAACTTCCGGCCCGTTAAGAGAGTGGCGGACGTGATAGAGATATTCGGGCGGATACGGGCGAAGGCGCCGGCGCGGCTTTTGATGATAGGCGACGGGCCTGATTTCCATAAGGCGGATAGACGGGCGCGGGAGTTGGGGCTTCAGAAGGACATATTTTTTCTGGGCGGGCAGCAGGCGGTGCGGGAGTTGCTGGCGCTGGCGGACGTGTTTTTGCTGCCGAGCGAGTTCGAGAGTTTCGGGCTGGCGAACATCGAGGCGATGAGTTGCGGGGTGCCCGTGATAAGCACGGTGGGGAGCGGGATAGAGGAGGTTGTGAGGGACGGGGTGGAGGGGTTTTTGTGCCGCGTGGGCGACGTGGACGGCATGGCGGAGCGGGCATTGAGAATCCTGACGGACGGGAAGTTGCGCGCGGCGATGAGCGAGGCGGCGCGGAGGCGCGTCGTGGAGAAGTACGAGCAGGAAAACATAGTCGGGCAGTACGAGAAGTACTATGAAAAAGCGCTGTCACGCTAAACCATGATAATGTAGGGAACGACCTTCAGGTCGGTCCGGGAC
>Ga0315293_10002645_pt1 | contig 17201 bp, 9 predicted proteins | sample YL17G13_20_MG_FD_203071 | JGI IMG/M metagenome (GOLD analysis project Ga0315293, IMG submission 203071) | Sediment microbial communities from Yellowstone Lake, YNP, Wyoming, USA - YL17G13_20 | ecosystem: Environmental > Aquatic > Freshwater > Lake > Sediment | place: USA: Wyoming | collected...
CTGAAGAAAATTACACCCCCGCCCAACAGACTTTTAAGGCTTCGCTCCTCAAGAAGATCATTCCCAAGGCTTCCATCTTTATCGGGCTGGAATACAACTTCGAGCATTACAAGTTCCTGAAGTTCGACTCGGCCGGACAATTGGCCTCCGGAACCATCGTCGGCGGACGGGGCGGCATCGTTTCCGGCCTGGGCCTGGTCCTCAAGCTGGACAGCCGGGACAATATTTTTTCTCCATCGCGCGGCAACTATTTCCAGGTCTCATCGCTGTTTTTTAACCGGCTCTTAGCCAGCGAATACGATTTTTTCAAGTTCAAGGCCGACCTCAGACACTACCTTCCCTTGGGAAAGTCTCAAGTGCTGGCCCTGCAATGTGTTTTCCAGGCTGTCCCGGGAACGACTCCCTTTGTGGCACTCTCGCTTCTGGGGAGCGACAGCCTGATGCGTGGATATTACAGCGGCCGCTACCGGGACAAAATCCTGCTGGCCGGCCAGGCCGAATACCGTCTTCCCCTGTGGTGGAGGTTCGGACTGGCCGGGTTTGCTGGGATGGGCGAAGTGGCAGACAGGATCTGCTGCCTGTCCGCCGGCGCGCTCAAATATTCCTACGGCTTCGGGCTCCGCTTCAAGCTCAACAGGGAAGGCGCCAAGTTGAGGCTCGATTTCGCCTATGGGAAAGGGACCTCGGGCATCTATTTCACCGCGGGCGAAGCGTTTTAACTTGCCGGCCACTTGCAATAAGGTTACGAATAATGTAACCTAATAGCACGATGCAAACCGTGTCAGAGTTGGTCTTCCGTCTCTCGCCCCCAGGGGGACTCTTCGATGAAACCGTCATCCGAAACATTCTCACCGACCGGTCGGAGGCAGCCCAAAAAGTACTCGTGCATCGTGCCGTCGCCGCAGGCGAGATCATCCGGCTCAAACCGGGATTGTTCCTGCTGGCACCGGAGTTTCGAAAAACACATTTCCATCCATTCGTCGTCGCCGCCATCCTGCACTCCCCTTCCCATGTGAGCCTTGAGTCTGCCCTGGCCCATCACGGCCTCATCCCGGAAGCGGTTTTTCAAGTCAGCAGTGTGACCTCTTCGCGAAGTCGCACGTTCAAAACCCCGGTGGGTATTTTCAGCTTTTTCCGGGTTCCCGCCGTAAATCCAAGAGCCGGAGTTCAAGCCCTCAAAATCGACGGCTGGAACTGGGCCTTCGTCGCCACTCCCCTGCGGGCCGTCGCCGACCTGGTCTACATCAGAAAGGACGTGAGTTGGGAGAAGGACGGTTTGGCCTTCCTGACGGATTCCATGCGCATCGAGCGTGAGGATTTGAAAAACCTGGCCTGGGATGGCCTGAACGAGCTATGCGAAAGCCTCCGCAGCCGCCGGACGACAGATTATCTGCGGGGACTCGCCCGGGAGCTTGAGAAATGATCCATCGGGTTCTAGAGGAAAGGATCAAGGAATATACGATCACGACCGCCCTCGACCAGGAGAATGTCCTGCAGGAGATCGTCCAACACATGGTCCTGGCCAGCCTCTCACGAGCCGGGCTCTTCTCCAAGGCTCAGGGGATTTTTCACGGCGGAACATGTCTCCGCATCGTCCACGGGACGAACCGCTTCTCCGAGGACCTGGACTTCTTCTTGAAGCGGCCGGATCCGGGCTTCTCGTGGCGGGGATACGTGGAGCATGTCGTACGAGACGGAAAAAGCGAAGGCCTCGACTTCAGCCATCAGCTTAAGCTTGAAGATAAGACGGCGGTCAAGAAAGCGTTTCTTCGGACGGGCGCTTTCGGCCTGGACCTCGCCCCCGTCCTGCGGTATCCCCGAGACCCTCGGAAGCTTATCAAAGTCAAGCTCGAGATCGATGTAAATCCTCCACGCGGGTCGACCTTTGAAACGCGGTATCTCGCCTTTCCCGTCATCACGGCCATCACAACACAGAGCCTTGAATCCGGCTTTGCCATGAAGATAAGCGCCCTGCTCGGCCGAACGTACACCAAAGGCCGGGATTGGTACGATTTCATCTGGTATGTCGGCAAAAAGATTGTTCCGGACCTCGGACTCTTAAGCCGTTCAATCGACCAGCAGGGACCGTGGGGCGGTAAAAAAATCAAAGTCGATCCCGGTTGGTTAAAGACGAGCTTGAAAAATAAAATCGCTGAGGTCGACTGGAAATCCGCCCGCCGAGACGTCGAGCGGTTCGTCCCCCTCCGGGAACAGGAATCCTTGAACCTCTGGGGCCGGGAGTTCTTTCTCCATCACCTCGCCCTCTTCGTGCAACGCCTCTAAGCCAGACAGCTTCGAGCGCAATCGCCCTGACGACCAGTGCGTACCTTCCAAAGGCTGGGCAGCATTTCATAGAGAATTTCGCCCGACGGATTTCATCTACACCGACTATAACAGCATCACTTTACAGGAGATTACTCCGGCAACATTCTGCCCAACTCGCCCCGGCATCAGGGCTATCTGAACGTTGAGTATCGGATCGACGGTTATATGCTCCTTCACTTCCGGACCCGGGAATTCTTCGTCGCCTTGCAGGCCTGGTTCTGAGGCTTGCTCGATTAATTTTTAGAGCGCGTCGGCGAGGGTATGGGCGCGCATCAGCCTGGCCATGAGCGCTAGCCTGGGCGCCTGCAGGCTAATTCTAGTCGAAAAATCGATCAGGCTGATTTGTTTTATTTTTATCCTATGCAATATTATGTATTTTTCGTTATCGCGGCGCTATTTAATGGGGCGGATTCAGCACGCAATGGGTGATCTGGTTTATAGAATAAGCCATATACAATGCAATTTATTTAAATATAGAGTTTTCGAATTTAATCAATGATACGTTTTATTTCCCATTTTCCAATTTTCGGACTTACTTCTGGAGAGATAACCGTCACATCATAGTTTTTTTTCAATTCTTCTGCTTCCTGCCGACTAATCGAACGGCTCAAGACTTTGCCGACTAAGCTGTCGCTCGTAAAAACTATTGCGGTATGCAAAGTCATATTATGCTCAGCATTCGGCCATACCAGTAGTCTATTATCGTAACATACACTTACGGAAGGTCCATAAAATGGTTTTGGTGAAAAATGTATCAATCTTATGTCTCTTCTTATGTAGTACGATATTTCATTACCAAGTTTTGAACAAATATCCGGACGGTCTGCGGGCGGGAATAATACCAAACAGTTTTCAAGACCCATTGTCAATAAAATCTCGTTTGCAATACTAACAAGTCCAATCCATGGTTTTTTCCATCTAATACCCTCGCAAAATGCAATAAATCTCGTTTTCAATATTTCTTGATTAGGATTTAGAATTTGTTCCCGGACTATATTAAGATGCTCCTGCAATACCCACGAATAACCCAGGGCACCGAACCACATCAAATAGCCTGCTGTCAAGAATCCGATTTCTATAAGTCTCTTATTTTTAAGTATTGGCAATGATATTCTCAAGCTTATGCTTGGAGGTTTGCCTTGAAATTTATTTATTAGCTGTTCAAAAATAGCGGGAGGATTGCGATCCTTGTTAATGATAAAATTAAGTTCATTATTCTCCCCAGTCTCATAATTTCCATTTACTTTAATATTATCTATCCAAAAGCATCCATCTTTGATATCTGTCGAAAATATCTCTGGAATTCCTTTATTCATTATTTTCAGATATTCTCCAAACCATTTGTCCTGGTTGGTCCCGAAAAAGCTATTGCATTTGTCGCATAAATATGTTTTAAGTGCGCCGCGTGCGGCTTTCGGTATTATGTGTGCTTCAGTTATCTTGTTTTTCTTGTTCAAAGATATCGCAGTTTGGCAAGTTGGACATAGGAAATGATTATTTAGGCTTGGAAAGTGCACTTTTAAATTATCAGAAAGCATTTGAAGTATATGAGATTTAAATGCCTTTGATTTTTTTGACGATGGTATTTTTAATATTGGCACTGTGGGCATTTCTTAATTCAATTTCTTGCCACCATAGTATATAAACATTAGTTTTTAATAAATCCATGCATTTTGTTAAATAAATCTAACTTTATTCAAATAGTCCTGAATGATGGTAGACTTGGCAGACATCAGATCATTCCCCCGTTAAAAGCTAGAGCTCCGAGACTTCTACGAGTGCGATTTCTTTTTCCGTCAAACCGTAGAGCTCATAAACCATCCGATCGATTTCCTTATCTGTAGAATCGAGCTGGCGTTGCATGATTTCCTTTTGGGCGTGCGATTTTAAGGAACATGTTTTTGAATGCAAATCAAGCATTTTATCGACCAATTCTACTATATTATTGTGGACAACTAGTTTTTCGTTCTTGTTATCAATGGGAGGAATTGGCAATGACCTGGTTTCCTTCAAAACAATCTTGGGAAAATCGTCTCGCTGTGCAATATTTGAACTGCGCAGAAAGTACCAAGACATCAAGCGGCTGTTCAAAATGCCAAGAATGTATCTTAAATCTGGTCCATGTGATAGCCCAAGAATCGATTGCATTGATTTATTTGTAACGAAATCGACATCCGTCTTAACGGCTTGCAGGCGAAATTGGCGGCTTATCAGCTCGCGCAGCAAGAGCCGAGGCCCAATGAAATATCGCTCTGGCTTTGGCTCAGTTATAGAATCATCAAATACAATATATGCTTCTCGTCCAAATTCGATTAAGTATCTTCTGACCGTTCCATTAAAAGCGCGTCGACTCAACCTGTTAATAGGTTTTGAAGTCAATTGAAAGGGCGTAACACCGCGTTGAACATCAGCCAATTCTCCCAAGGGAACGCTGACCCTTCGGATTTTCTCAATTATTTGGAAAGACGCAGTATCAGAGTATGTTAAAAACTCGTCATGGCCTGTTTTAAACCATACCGAAATATCAACCTTATGCGAGTCAGTCTCAAACTCATGCGAGCTTGATATTCTATGACGTTTCGGAAATGTTTTAATGGAAGCTATGCAGCTCCTCGTTCTTGGCCATCCTGTTGGAATATCTCGTTTTCTTGCTACAAATATAGTGGTATCAACCCATGCAGGGAAAACGTCGTATGGCAAATTAACAAAGGCAGCAGGATCAGTATAAGTAACAAAATATTCGCGCAGAATGCGAAATTTCGGTCCGCTATACCAGCCAGTAGGAACGATCATAGAAAATCGGCCCGTGGATTTCAGACGCCTTATGCCTTGTTCTATGAAAAGCGCATAACTATCTGGATTAGCCTTTGCGACAGTGAAATTCTTTCTTAAATAATTACGGGTATATTGATTTATTTCAGCGCCATACGGTGGGTTGCCGATGACGCAGTCGAAGCCGCCGGCTTTCATGGCCTCGGGGAAGGCTTGGTTCCAGTCAAAAGGATTGATGCGCTTCAATTCCTCGGGTTCAAGCATCAGCTTGCCAGTGAAATAATCCGGCCCAATCAGCGAATTGCCGCACTTGATATTCTCCGCCAGGCTGGGCAGTGCTCGCTCCTGAAAGATCTTCATTTGCTCGCCATAGGTCTGATCGGTTTCGCCCTCGAGCACCTTGAGCAGGAGAGACAGCTTTGAGACCTCGACAGCCTGGGGGTCGATGTCCACGCCGAAAATATGCGCGGTCAGAATGCGCTTCTTTTCTTCGATCGTCAGCCGCCATTGGCCGCTGCGCGGGTCTTTATAAACAGCTTTCTTATGAGATTCCGGCTTATTTCCCAAATACCAATCCAGGCAATGATTGAGAAGGCATTGGTAGGCGCCCAGGAGGAACGAGCCGCTTCCGCAGGCCATGTCCAGGACGCGGAAAGGCGGTTCTCTTTTTCCCCCGGCGAGTTGGGCCGGGCTCTTGCTCTTGACCTGTTTCCCGACCGTGTTCTTGACGATATAGTCCACGATGTATGACGGCGTGTAATAAACGCCCCCGGCCTTGCGCACCTCAGGCTTTTCCTCGACCTTTGCCTGATGGCCTTCGGTCAGCCGGATGACCTTGCCCAGGAACCGCTCATAGACCGTGCCCAGGATTTCGAGGGGCATAACGCCGAAATGATACGGAGACCCGTATTCAAAATAGAGGCCCTGCAGAATCGGTTTGACCACCTTGTCATCGATTTCGAGACCCGGGGTGATTTTGTCGGGCGCTTCGGCGATGCCGGCTTCCTTTTGAAAATGAAAGAGGCCCGAATTGTACTTTTCGTCGGCTTTGCGGCACAGGCCGCGCATGAAGCGCGAATAGATATCGGTCCCTTCGCACAGCTTCAGCAACTGCCCGTAGGGTTCGATCCCCCGGTCCTCGGCCATTCGGAGAAACACGATGCGGTCGATCGTCAATTGAACGGCTGCGTTCAAGTCGTCCAGGGCAAGGTTGGCGTTGCGGAGGGCGATATTGCGGGCCAGGGCGTCTCGCCAGCCCTCGATTTCCTTCAGGAATTCGGCGTCCACTTCGGAAGTGCCGCGCTTGCGCTTGGAGGCGGCATACTGGTCGAAGAGGCCCGACCATACGGCTTCTCGGGAGAACACATCCCAAAGCTCCCGCCAGCGGTCGGGATATTCCTCAGCGCGCAAATAATGAAGGCGGGCGCCGCCGGCCTTGTCGCCGGGACGCGGCCGAAGGGTGCAGTCGTAAACACCCAACTCGTCGAAGTCGGTAAGGACCGACAGCGCCACCTTGGCGCTCCAGCCGTAGCGGCGGAGCTGGTAGGCGGGGCCGGGGTCAGCGTTGATGTTAACCCCGCATTTCTTGGCCTCGGCGTAAAACTTAGGCTGGGAGCCGACGCGGAAGGTGTAATCGGGCGCCTTTTGCTGGCCCTCGACCTCAAGGCTATCTTCCGGGACGACCTCGCGATACTGGGGCGCGACCATGGCCGCGTTGCGCACGTCCCAGCCGAGAGCCTCGAAAAGCGGGTCGATCAGGGATTGGCGGACATGGGCCTCCTTGATCCCTGGCGCCAGGAAGGCCTGACGGTTGGCGGCGAAGTAGCGGCACAGCTTGGCGATTTCATCCTTGCCCTGCTCGAATGTTTTGCTCAAGTGAACCCTTCTTTTGCAGCCCTATCTTAAGATGCCCGGGAGTGGATTTCAAGCCGCCTCCATTTTTTAATTTAATTTAGGGATCTTTAAAATAAAGATTTTCACGCATGAAATTGGCCGTTTGACAAATATCGGGGGCGATTCTATTATTCGTATGAAATTCGCCGTTATTAGCGTATATGCGGCGATCGGATCGCATCCAAGCATGAACAAAGCGAAATTATCCAAACTCAAGAGGATTTTTGAGAAATTTCCTCAGGTCAAACTCGTCTATTTCTTTGGTTCGCAGGCTGAGGGCACGGCCGGGCCCCTGAGCGATTATGATTTCGCGGTTTATGTGGAAACAGCGCGGAAAAGAAAGTCCCTCGACATTCGGCTGCGGCTCATGGACCAAATTAGCCGCTTGCTGAAAAGCGATAAGGTTGATGTTGTGGTTCTCAACGAGGTCGCCAGCCCGGAAATGAAATACCTTGTTATTTCCACAGGCCGATTGATCTTCGAGCGAGAGCCCTACAAGGTTTTGGTTGAGCCGAAAATTCTTCACGAATACTTCGACTTCCGGGAAATGCTTCTTCGCTACAAGCTCACCAGCGCAGGATAAGTCATGACTACCAAGGCCGTCATCGAAAACAAAATCACCGCAGTGAGGCGACCGCCTGCAGGTAGCGCCGGGCGAAAGCGGCCTCTTCCTCCCGTCCTGCGTAGTCCTCCGGCGGACCGCCCCGGTACTCGTCCCTGAACCAGCGCACGGTTCGCTCGAGCCACTCCTCGAAGGGCGTGGGCTTGAACCCCAGCTCGCGCTCGGCCCGGTCCACCGACAGGATAAACGGCCGCCGCAAAGAAAACGGCGAGAAGCCGATCCCCAACCCAGAGCCCTCCAGGACCTGCCGCGGGACGTCCACCAGCTCGGGCTTGACGCTCAGTATTTGCGCGGCCTTGAGCACAAACTCTCGCAAGGTGACGATCTCTTTCTGGGCCAGGTTGTAAGCCCGGCCGAACGAGGCGGGCCGGCCCAGGTTTTCAGCAATCGTCCGGACAACGTCCCCCTGGTAAACATGGGTGAAGGGGCAAAGCCCTCCGTCCGGAAGGATGACAGGCCGGCCGTCGCCGGCCCGCAAAAAATAGGAATAGGCCCGCAGCGTGTAATCCCGCTCGCCCTGGACAATGGGCAGGCGGACGGCCGTCGCCGGAAAGCCGTTTTTCCGGTGGGCATCGGCCAGCACGGCTTCGCACTGCCGTTTGTGAAAGCCATAGAGCCACATCCCGTCGTTCTTGTCAGGTTTAGGACGGAGCTCCCGGTCGAAATCCTCTTCGCTCACAGGGTTGGGATAGTCCTTGGTGACGATGTACACTGCGGCGCTGCTGATGAGGATGTAATGGCCGGTCCGCCCCTGGAGGGTTTCGACCGCCGAGCGGCTGTCCTCTTCCCGGTAGGCGATGAGGTCCACGACCGCCTCAAAGGATTTTTGCTTCAGCGCGCCGTGGAAATCCGCCGCGTCCTGCCGGTCGCCCCGAAGGCGCTTGACGCTTGAGCCGAAGTCATCGGGAGTCAGGCCGCGGTTAAAGAGGGTGACCTCCTGCCCGTCCCGGAGGAGACGCCGGACGAGATGATAGCCCAGGAACCGCGTGCCGCCGACGACCAGGACCTTCACAGCTTGTCGAGGTCGGGGATCTTAAGCGGCTCGGGAACGAGAACCGGGGGGATACGGCTCGATTCCAAGGCTGAATTCAGTTCCTTGGCCGTATCGGAGAGATATTCGTTGACTTTGTCCAGGGCCTCTCGAAATTCCACGACGAGCTCGCCGTAAAAGGCGACTTGGGCCTGGGTGGGTGCGGCGTTGAGTCCGTCAATTGCCCCCAAGAGCGAAGAGACCCTGTCCAGGACCCGGGGCCCGCCGGAGGGAACGCCCAGGGCCCTCTCGCCCGAAGATCGGCTGATCTCTTTCTGAAGGGCCGTGATTTTTTCCAGGTGACTGTCCACGGCTCTGACCGTGGATTCCTTGACATTCCGGCCGAGCGCCTGCATGGTCTTTTTCCTCTCCTCCACCTGGCTTTTCAACCCGTCTGTCAGTCGCAAGGCCTCGTTGAGTATGGACTGCATCTCCAAAAGCCGCACTGCGGTGCGGTGCTGCAGGCGGAGGTCCTCTCTGGATACGTTCAGGCTGGGGTCCAGCCCGACCTCAACGGTTTTTTCAGCGGCCAGACTGCCGGCCGAGATCCTGATCGCATAGGTGCCGGGCGGAACTTGGGCGCCGCGCGGGCCGGACTGGAAAACGTCCTCGGCCGGCCGGGGCTCCTGCCGGAGGCGCGGCCCGTCTGTCCTCAGGTCCCAGGCGATTCTATTCAGACCGGCCTCGGCCGGGACCTTGGCCAAGGTCCGGACTTTTTTGTTCGAGCCGTCCAGAATCTCCAGCTTGAGGGGCGTATCTTGGGCCGGCTTTTCTTTTAAATAATAAGTGATCAGAGCGCCGTAGGGCGGATTGGGCCCCAGGAAAGCCGCGTCGCCGATGCCGTAGCGGGTGAACCTTTGACTGAACCGAATGGCCGGCCTGATGTCGAACAGAAAAAGAAGCTGGTCCAAAACCGCAGAATTCAACTCCTGGAGGGGCGTGATATCGTCCAAAATCCACAGGCTCCGTCCGTGCGTGCCCAGGATCAGGTCGTTGTCACGGAGGTGGATGAGGATATCATGAACGGCCACGGGGGGAAGATTTTTTAAATGCAGCTTGATCCAATCGGTCCCCCCGCTGAACGAGGCGAACAATCCCAGTTCAGTTCCGGCCAGGACAAGGTTGGGATTCTCCAGGTCCTCGCGGACCACCCAGACAAAAGCTTTGTCCGGAAGGTTGCCCGTGATGTTCGTCCAGGTCTTGCCGAAATCCCTGGTTTTGAAGATGTAGGGATGGAGGTCATCCAGCATGTGCCGGTCGAAGGCGCAGTAAGCTGTCCCGGCCTCTGTCCAGGACGGCTCTACGGCCGAAACAGGAGACAGCGGCGGGAGTCCGATGACATTCTTGGTCACGTTCTGCCACGTCTTTCCCCCGTCCTGCGTCAGTTGGACGTTTCCGTCGTCCGTTCCCGCCCAGATGAGCCCGGGCTGGGAGGGGGATTCCTTGAGGCTGATGATGGTGCAGTGGTTCTCCGCCCCGGTGTTCTCGAACCCGGCCGGGCCGCCGGCCGATTTCTGTTTCTCCGGGTTGTTGGTCGTCAGGTCGGGGCTGATCACTTTCCAGATGCTGCCGAAATCGGTGGATTTGAAAACCACGTTTCCCCCCAGGTAGACCGTTTCCGGGTCATGGGGAGAGGCGACCAGGGGCGCGTTCCAGTTGAACCTGTATTTGAGCTCCGAACCGGGAGCGCCGTCCGCCCGCCGGGGTTGGGGGCTGACCGCCTGCTGCTCGCGGGTGCGCATATCGGTGCGCAGGACGTTGCCCGCCTGTGACTCGCTGAGGAACAGGTCGGGGTATTCAGGGTGGACGACGATATGGAACCCGTCGCCGAAACTGATCATCCGCCAGTCGTCGTTCATGATGCCGGCGATCTCCTTGTTTCGGCTGGGGCCGTACCAGGTGCCGTTGTCCTGCAGTCCCCCGCCCACATAATAGAATGGCTCGCGGTTGTCTGCGTAAATCTGGTAGAACTGGCCCACCGGAATGTTGTTGACGTACTGCCAGGTCTGGCCGCGGTTGTAGGAAACGGCGATCCCGCCGTCCTGGCCCTGCCACATCCGGGCGGGGTTGAGCGGATCAATCCACAGGGCATGGAAATCCACGTGGGTCGAGGAAGAGATGCGGCGGAAGGTCTGCCCGCCGTCGCCGGACACGGAAAGCCTCGAGGCCAAGGCGTAGACCCGGTTCTCTTCCTGGGGATCGACCCTCAGGTCCGTGTAGTAGAACCCGCGGGAGACAATCTCCCGGTCCTTGGACACCAGCTGAAAGGTTTCGCCCTTGTCTTCGGAGCGATAGAGCGTTCCCTCCTGCGACTCGGTCATGGCATAGACCACCTGAGGGTTGGAGGGCGCCACTTTGACGCCGATCCGGCCTATAAGCTTGGGCAAGCCCTTGGCCGTCTTTTTCCAGGTGCGGCCGCCGTCCACGGACCGGAAGAGGCCGCCCTCTTCGCTGCCGCTGGTGAACGTCCAGGGTTTTCGTTCGAACCGCCACAAGGCGGCATAGACGATGTTGGGATTCTGGGGGTCGATGTCCAGGTCGGCCGCCCCGTGACGCTCGTCCAAGTAGAGGACTTTGTCCCAGGTCAGACCACCGTCCCGGGACAGGAACACACCCCGGTCCTTGTTGGGCCCGAAGACATGGCCCAGGGCACCGACATAGACCACGGCCGGGTTTTTGGGGCTGACCACGATCCGGGTGATGGTCCGCGTATCCTCCAGACCGAGATGGGTCCAGGTCGCTCCCCCATCGGTGGACTTGTAGATGCCGTTGCCGAAGGAAACGCTGTTGCGGGGATTCCCCTCCCCTGTGCCGATGTAGATGACGTCCGGGTTGCCCGGCTCCAGGGCGATATCCCCGATCGAAGCAACGGTCTGGCCGTCGAAGATCGGCCGCCAGGTGACGCCGGCATCCGTGGTCTTCCATAAGCCTCCCGAGGCGGTTCCCACGTAAACCACGGCCGGATTGCCCGGGACCCCTTCAATGTCGGAGATACGGCCGACCATATCGGCCGGGCCGATGTTCCGCCACTCCAGTCCGGCAAAAAGCGCCTCGGTTATGGGCTTCTCTTTGGACCCTCCTCCGGGCTTGTCCTGCGTCCCGGCCGCCCCCGCAACCAGGAGGATGACGAGAAGGGCTAACGGCGATCTCCAAGCCTGTCTTCTTGTGCTCATTCCAGACTCCTTTCGGCGCCCATTAATCCGATCGCTCCATGAAGATCTTTCCCGGGTTCAGGATCCACTGAGGATCAAAGGCTTTTTTTATCCCCCGCATCAGCTCCACCTGGCGGGGGTCGAGCGAATACGACAAAAACGGCCTTTTGACCAGGCCGATGCCATGCTCGCCGGAAATCACCCCGCCCCGTTTTTGACCGTCCCGGTAAAGCTCTTCCCGAACCTGTTCGAATATCTCCTCCCCAACCGCATCGGGCAAGGATACCGGGCGGCCGCCTTCCAGCCGGGCTCTCATGATGTGAGTGTGGACGTTTCCGTCCCCGGCGTGGCCAAAGGTCGGCAGCCAGATTCCGAAGCGCTGGGAGACTTCCTGGACTTTCCGAACATGCCCGGCCATCTCGGAGAGGGGCAGCGAAACGTCCAGGATTTCCACGGTCTTCTCCTTGATGGCCTCGTATATCTTGCTCCGGATGTCGAGGACCAGCGCTTGCCGGGCCGGAGTGTCGGCCACTTGGATGTCCAGACCCCCGCGGCCCAGGCAGGCCTCGGCCGTTTCTTGAGACAGGCGATCCATCTCCTCCTCAGAGCAAGCGTCCAGGATGACCAGGAGGTACGCCTCTCCCAGGTCGGAGGGCCATTTCTTCTTCAGATAGGTTTCGGCCGCCCGGATGACGTCGCGGCCGACGAATTCCACGGCCAGGGGCAAGGACCGGCCGCGAAGGATGAGCGGCACGGCCTCTAGGGCGCGCTCGATGTCCTGAAAAGGGATGACGAGCGAGCGGGTGATCCGCAGGGGCTGCAGGAAGTGGATCACGGCCCGGGTGATGACGCCCAGCGTGCCCTCCGCTCCGATAAAAAGCTGGAGTAGGTTGTAGCCGGTGCTGCTCTTGACCAGTTTCCCGCCCAGGCGCAAAACATCACCCGTGGCCAGGACGACTTCCAGGCCGCGGACATAGTGCCGAATGCCGCCGTATTTGACGGCGCGGCTGCCTCCGGCGTTCGTCGAAATCAGGCCGCCGATCATGGCCCCCTCATCGCCGGGATGAGGGGGAAAAGAAAAACCGGCCTCTTCCACGGCCTTGTTGAACTCGCCCAGGGTCAAGCCGGCCTCCACTTGGGCGACCTGGTTCTCCCCGTCCACTTCCAGAACGCTGTTCATCCGCTCCACCGTCAGGACCAGGCCCCCGAGATGCGGCACGCATCCGCCGCTCAAACCCGTCCCGCCGCCGCGGAGGGTCACCGGGATCCGTTCCAGCGAGGCCAGCCGCAGCACAGAGGCCGTTTCGGCCGCGTCCCGCGGCCGGACTACGGCCTCGGGCAGATGGGCGATGGTCCGGACAGGCGATTCGTCGCGGCTGTAGGAGGCCAGCCGTTCCGGGTCAGCCAGGACGTTCGTCGGGCCGACGATCGTTTCCAGCCGGGACAAAATCCCTGGGTCAACCCTTGTGTACATCAAAAGCTCTTTGGACGCTGAGAATGTGTATTTAAAACAACCCTGGTCCAAAGTCAAACGCCGGCCTGTGCGCTTTTGACTTAGCCTGCGGAGGATGGTATAAATTCAGGTGGGTTATTTTCACATGATCGCTCTTAAAAAGTGCGCTTCTCTTCTGGCCCTTGTCCTCGCCCTATCCATCCGGCCTACTCCGGCGAATCCCCTGCCCCGGCCCGCTTCGGCCTCGAACGGAGTGCTCCTCCAAGAGATGCTTTTCAACCTTCCCTTGGCCTATAGCCTGACGGAGGAAGTGCTCGACCTCTACGACCAAACAAGCCGGAGTACGGATTTCATCCTCCTCACCCCAAAGGAATATGGCTTGGCCAACCAGGTCGGCCGCGGCCACCTTGTGTGTCTGTTGGAAGACAGGTCATTTTTGTTTGACCTGCCCTCCAGGATTCCATCGCGTTGCGAATACATCGGCCTGCAGGACAATATCCTTCCGGAACAGGTCCGGTCCCTCCGATTGATGACCGATATGTACCATAAGAAGCTCGCCCTCTCCCCGGAGGCCGGCCAGGCTCTCGCTGACGGCGCCCAGCTGATCGCTCAGATCGCGCCTTTTGCCCATTTGCTCATCATCCAGGCGGGGCAATGGCTGGAGGAGGACACCTCCCCTTCTCTCGAAACATTCCTGGCCAAGGTTCATACTGTGGCTTCCACGGCTAGAGCAGCCAACCCCCAAATCCATCTCCAGGTCCAACTCGGAAATCCCGTGTCCCTCCTCGGATTGACCGCGGACAAGTTTTTCCTCGGCCTGTCCAAGCTGGCCGAGGCTCATCCCGACGACCTGCACAGCTGTTATATCTCCCGGTTGGATGCCTGGGACGACCCGCAGCAGGGCAACAACCTCCTAGTGCAGGCCTTGACCTTCCTCCGGAGCGAGTCCTACTCCCTTCCCGGAGCTCCGGAGCCTCCCCGGGACTTCCGAGCGGCCGCTCTGGGTGCGACCCAGGTCCTGCTGCGTTGGACGGATGTTTCCTCGGCCGAAACGGGCTATCTCCTCAAGCGGGAACAGGGGCCGGATCGTCCGCCGCTTCGGGTGAGCGAATTGCCTTCAGTCCCCGACCTGATCTCCTTCCAGGACATCGTGCCGGCCGCCGGGCCCTACTATTATCGGCTATGCGCTTTCAACGCCAGGGGCATCTCCCTCTTCTCGCCGCTGGAAGCCGTCGACACTCGGGGCGGAAAGGCCAATCTCCCCCCTAGAATTTTATCCGTCCCTCAAACGGCAGCCTTCCAAGGAGTGCCCTTCGAATACGCGGTGTCGGCCTTCGACCCGGACGGGGATCCGTTGACCTACTCCTTATCTCTCCGTCCCGCCGGAATGCTCATCAATCCCCATACCGGCCTCCTCACCTGGCTGCCCGCCGCCTCGGGCCGCTACATCATCTCCTTGACCGTATCCGACGGACAATCGGCCGGTTTCCAATGGTTTGAAGTCGAGGTTAAGGATACCGGCTCCTCCGGGGGTTGAGAAACTCCAGGACATTCCCCAATAATCGGCTCTAGATATTTTTAACTTCTTCTTGTCTCAAGGTTTACATAGGATTGCAAGTGGAAACGAGATTTTGGGGGAACTTTCTCGGGGTAAAGAGTACCTGGAACGCAAGTTTCCCTTCCCGATCCGGTCCATCCAGATCGATGGCGGGTCGGAGTTCAAGAAGCACCTCGAACAGGCCTGTCGGGACCGCTCGATCCGCCTGTCCATGACACCGCCGCGGTCACCGAAGCTTCAATGCTATGTCGAGCGATCGAACCGGACGCATCGAGAGGCGTTCTATGAAGTCGAGGATATCACGATCAGGTTGGACGAGCACAACCAACAGCTCGAGCGATGGAATCAGACCTATAATTACGTCCGCCCCCATCAATCGCTTGCCCAGCTCACCCCAAATGAATATTATCGAGACTGGGTTAAACGCCATAAGGCTGCCCGGTGTCACTAATGTACTGGACGAGTTCAGTTTCTTGACTACGACCGGCGGCCGGTGATATCATAAATTGGTCATTAGAGGCATTGGCTCCGGGCCGAGGGGCCAGGCAGGCAGGCAGCCCGAAAAAGGAATTCCCCATCCCCCCAGAGAGGAGCATGAAATTAAAACTTAGCGTTTTGGTTCTTTTTTCCCTTTCTTTGTTGTCGCTCATCGCCTCCGGCAAGAACTCACCCAAAAATCTTCCTGAACGTCACAGGAAATGGCTGCAGGAGGAAGTCGCCTATATCATAAGCCCCAAAGAGAAAGATGTCTTCCTCGAGCTCGAGACGGACAGAGAGAGGGATTTATTCATTGACGCCTTTTGGAAACAACGTGATCCCACTCCCGGCACTGCGGAAAACGAATTCAAGAAAGAACACTACCAAAGGATAGGATATTCCAACCTCTACTTCGGCCGGGAAGCAACCGGGGCGGGCTGGAGAACGGATATGGGCAGAATCTATATCATTCTTGGCCCCCCCGCAGACACGGAAGACTATGATGCGCAGAAAGTGCTCTATCCCACTCAAATATGGACCTATCATGGAGACCCGGAGTTGGGGCTTCCGGCCACATTCAATGTCGTCTTTTATAAAAGAAATGGCATCGGGAACTATGTTTTGTACTCCCCGGCAAAAGACGGGCCCCAGAGCCTTATCCCCGGATACATGGGAGATGGGACGAATATCGCCGCCATTTTTGAGCGGCTAATGGCGATCGAGCCCAACGTGGCTCAAGTCGCCCTATCTCTCATTCCAGGCTCACGGGAACAGTTCGACCCGACCACCCGGTCTTTTGCTTCAGATATTCTGATCTCGGTCGATATTCCGGCGGCGCCCTACAAAAGGATCGAGACAGCCTACGCTGAGAAATTACTAAAATATAAAGACATCATTGAAGTGGAATATTCAGCCAACTATATGGATAGCGATGCGCTGGTCAAGGTGATCCAGGACACGTCGGGAATCTTCTTTGTCCATTATTCCCTTGAGCCCAAAAGACTGTCCATCGAACAATATGGGGGCAAATTCGCCACCACTCTGGACGTGAGCGGAATGGTCACCGATCGGGATGGAAAACCGATCTACCAATTCAATAAATCATTACCCCTCCAGTTCAATGCAGATCAAGTGGATAAGATCAAATCGAAGCTATTCAGCTCTCAAGATATGTTCCCCCTCATCGAGGGGAGCTACAAATTCAGCCTACTCATGAAAAACACGGTTTCCAAGGAGTTTACCTCACTGGAAGAAGATATCACCGTTCCCCACGATCGCTCGCTTCAGATGGGACCTTTGATACTGGCTTATAGGGCCCTCACCAGCTCGATCAACCCGGGAAACAATAAGCCTTTTCTTGTCGGGAATGTTCAGCTTGTGCCTTCCCCCCGGAATGATTTCTCCCGAGCGGATGACCGGTTGTATCTTTTCTTCCAAGTTTATGGCCTGGGGCCGGAGCTTTGGTCCAACGGCTTCCTGGAGTTTTCGGTCGCCAATGAAAAAGAGACCGTCCTGGCCAGAACGAGCCGGCTGGACTCCACCCGGGAGGCTCAGGGCTTCTTGGAGGAATTTGATATTAGCCAGCTTCCCCCGGCCACCTATTCTGTCAAGGTCGCTCTTCTCGACAAAGAGAAAAATCGGCTGCTTGAAAAAGAGGAGTTTTTCTTCATTTCCTACGCCTCTTCGCTGCCCCGGCCCTGGATTTTGTCGCAGGTCTCTCCCGCCGCCTCCGACCCGGTTTATGCCAACATCCTGGGCAATCAATATTTGAACCAGAAGGAAAACGAACAGGCTTTGCCTTTGCTGGAAAAAGCCTATCAGAGAAGGCCCGATCATCTCAAATTCGCTTTAGATTACGCCCGGGCTCTGTTCCTGAACGAGAAATATACGCAAGCCAGGGACATCCTCCTGCCCTACAC
>Ga0315293_10002646_pt1 | contig 17199 bp, 16 predicted proteins | sample YL17G13_20_MG_FD_203071 | JGI IMG/M metagenome (GOLD analysis project Ga0315293, IMG submission 203071) | Sediment microbial communities from Yellowstone Lake, YNP, Wyoming, USA - YL17G13_20 | ecosystem: Environmental > Aquatic > Freshwater > Lake > Sediment | place: USA: Wyoming | collected...
AGACCGTGAGCCCGCAGGCGTACATCCCGACCTTTCCCGGCTCGATGGGGACGAACGGCTGCAGTTCCCTGCCCATTGTATTGAAGAGCTTCAGCTCCACTCGCGGTTCCCCCGGAAATCCATCCGATGATGTGGTGTAGACCTTCGCCCGCCCGGCCGGTACTATTTTGTTCGTGGGCAGTGTACGGGAATTGGCGGGGAAGATCAAGACGCATGGGGTCATGCGCGGTCCCCAGCGCCTCGACGAGCCCATGAGCGCGCACACGAGCTTCCGCATCGGCGGTCCCGCCGACCTCTTCGCCGCCCCCGAGACGGCCGAGGAGGCGTCTGCGATCCTCTCACTCGCCTCGCGGCTCTCCGTGCCCGTGTTTCTCCTCGGCGGCGGCACCAATATCCTCGTGGCCGACAGGGGCATCCGGGGGCTCGTCGTTGACCTCGGGCGCCTCGCGCGCGTCGAAGAGAGCGGCGGGCTGGTGAGCGCGAGGTGCGGGGCGCCCATGAGCGGCGTCTGCGAGCTCGCGCTCGCCCGCGGGCTCACCGGCCTGGAGTTCTGTTTCGGCCTGCCCGGCAGCGTCGGGGGGGCCGTATGGATGAACGCGCGCTGCTACGAGAGGCAGGCAAGCGATGCGCTTGAGTTCATCGAATGCCTCGATCCGAAGGGCGAGGCCATCCGCCGGCGCTCCGTGCTGCCCGACGAGTGGGGATACAAGCTCTCGCCGTTTCAGGCCGGGGGAGAGCTCATCCTGCGGGCCGGCTTCCGCCTCTCGCCGGGCGACCCCGCGCGGATCGAAGAGCAGATGAGGGACCACCGGGCTGACAGGGAGCGAAAGGGCCACTTCCTGTACCCGTGCGCGGGCAGCGTTTTCAAGAACGACAGAAGCTTCGGCGCGCCGACAGGCAGGCTCATCGATTCCCTCGGGCTGAAGGGCCGGCAGGCGGGCGGCGCCCAGATCGCGCCCTTCCACGGGAACATCATCGTGAACCTCGGCGGAGCGAGCGCCTGCGACGTGCGCGCCCTCATCGAGCTCGCGGAATCCGAGGTGGAGCGCCGGCTGGGCTTTCACCTCGAGAGGGAAGTCCTCCTCGTGGGGGAGTGGGCTCCTTCGTGATACTCGTCATCGGCCAGAACACCGCGTGGCAGAAATGCTGCGCCATTCCTTCTTTGGCGCGCGGAGAGGTGAACCGGTTCACGCAGGTGCGCGCCTTCCCGAGCAGCAAGGGACCGAACGTCGGCCGGGCGCTGACCAGTGTCGGCGCGGAGGTCCTCGTGCTGGGCTATGCGGGGGGCGCAACCGGCCGGATGTTCGCGGAGGGCATGCGCGCGGAGGGCATCCCCGGACTCTGGACGACAATCCGGGATGAGACGCGCGGTTGCACGACGATCGCGGAAGCCTCCGGTGTGTGCACTGAGCTCATCGAGCCCGCGCCCGTGGTGCAGGCGGATGAACGCGAGACCTTCCGCCATGCCTTCCTCGACCGGATCGGCAGAGCGAGCGTGCTGGTCATCGCGGGCACGGCTGTCGACGGCGAGACGGAGGACTGCTACCGTTGGTTCGCCGCAGAGGCGCACGGTCGCGGCGCGGTCGTCCTCATGGACTCGAACTGCCGGGAAGCCCGCCGCGCGCTGCAGGCCGGCCCCGATGTCTTGAAGATCAACATGCGGGAGCTCGCCGAGTTCGCCGGGCATCCTGTCGAGGACCCCGCCGACCGCTCCCGTGCCTGCCGGCGCCTGCACGCCGAACACGGCATCCGGTGGATCCTGGTGAGCAGGGGTCCCGACGGCATCGAGGGCTCAGACGGCGTGCGGCTGCTCCACGCCTGCCCTCCCCCGATCGCGGTCGTCAACGCGATCGGAAGCGGAGACGCCGCTACGGCGGGCGCGGCCTGGATCGTGCACGAGCGCCTGAAGACCGCGTGCCCCGCGGATTCACTCGGCGATCCCGCCTGTTTCGCCGAGGCGCTCCGCGCGGCGACCGCCATGGGGACGGCCAACTGCCTGAACCCGATCAACGGCATGGTCAGGCGCGCGGACTACGAGCGGGTCAGGGCGGAGGTGCTCGTGCGGGAGGCCGGTAAGCTCTGAGCGTCTCCCATCCCACGTGGAAGCGCAGTGCCCGAACCAGATCGTCCACGGGCCGGCCGGCGCGCGCCAGCGGCAGCTCTTCGATGCCGGCCCCCAGCGAGATTGTCCCGCCTCCGCGCTCGATGCGAACACGTGCCTCGGCCGACAGCAGGGCGGCGGGATCCCGACAGTCGAAGCGGACATCCAGGGACGCGAGGGGCACCGGTCCCGCCGGCATCCAGCGGGCGGAGGCTCGCGCCCGCGCGCCTGCCCCGTCGGTCGAGGCCCCTGCTTCCACCTCGAGCCTCCGCACGCGGGCTATCAGCGAAGCAGTGCAGTCCACGGAGTCGCTCCTGCTCCCGTCGGGCTCCATGCGAATGGATCTCTGCGCCTCGAGGCGCGTCCTCACCGATCCGGCGGCGCCCCGGGCGTACACTCTCTCGATCGAGGCGCCTGCGCTGCCAGCCGTGGCGAGATACCCCCCGGGGGCTCCCGTGGGGGCTCCCGTGGGGGCTCCCCCGGGGGCGAATGGGGGCTGCCCGACGCCGACAGAGCAGCTGAGCTCTGCTGCGCCGAACGACCGGCGGACCGCGAATGTTCCGCTCGCCTTCAGAAGCTCCAAGCTTCCATCCCCCGAAAGGGTCGTGTAGGAGCCATCCACCAGACCCAGGAAAAACGCCGCCGTGGCCGCATCCTCTCCCATGCGGACCCATGCGTGGAGGAATGTTCCCGGCGGGCTTCGCCCGCCGCCGGAGACCCCGAGAGTGAGGGATGCGGCTGTGCGCGGCAGATCCAGCAGCAAGCGCGCAGAGGATTGCGCGAGAAGCGCCCCGGGAAACGGGGAAAGGCGGGCGTACCACTGCTCCTGGCGCGCATCGACTGCGGGCGAGGCGAGCGCTGCGAATCCTTCCAGGACGAATCCGTTCGCGGGACCAGCCCGCGCAAAGCACCCCATCTGCCGGCCTCCGCCCGACCCCTCCCGGCAGAACAGCCCCAGGCGGCCGGGGACAGGCATGAGCAGGACAGCGGTGCGCTGCGGGGAGGCGACCGAGCCGTCCAGGGCAAAGCCGGTGTTCTCGCGAAAGACATCGCTCTCGGGTCCAAAACCCAACGGGTTCGCCGTCTCCCGTATCAGGCCGGCCGGCGCGAGGGTTCCCGCACTGATCCATGGGGTGGAAAGGCCGAAGGCGAGTGAACCCGGCGCTGCTCCTCCGGGCGGTCCTTCGCCCTGATAGGCGAGGACCAGGCGGGAGCCGGCACCCGAGACCTCGCAGCGAAAGCCGTGCCTGTCAGGCCCATCCAGCCAGGAATCCAGCCCGAACCGGAAGCTGCCGGCAGTCGCCGGAGCCGGCGTCTGTGCCACGGCAAGGCAGAGCAGAAGCGCGTGCATCCTCACATGAGAGCATTACCCGCGGGACTTTCACCCCGCTTGCGATGCCCCTTTTTTGCTTTTTCGCTTGACCTCGCCGGCGTTTCCCGCTACACAATTCTCGAGCGGCGCCATCGCGAAAAAGGAGACCTCCATAGACATCCTGACGCTCAACTGCGGAAGCTCATCGTTGAAGTACCAGCTCTACCGGTGGGACGAGAAGGACGTCCTCGCCTCGGGGATCGTCGAGCGGGTCACCGTCGGCGGGTCGTTCATCAACCACTACTCGAAGAAGAGCGGGAAGAAGGTCAAGCGGGAGCGGGAGTGCCCCAACCACAAGGTCGCCATCGAGTTCATCGTCGAGACGCTGCTCGACGCCGAGGTCGGCGCAATCTCGGACCTGCGCGACATCAGGGCTGTCGGCCACCGCGTGGCGCACGGCGGTGACAGGTTCGCCAAGTCCGTCGTCATCGACGACCATGCCCTGTCGACCTTCCGCGAGCTCTCCGACCTCGCGCCCCTGCACAATCCCCCTAATATCACCGGCATCGAGGCCGCCCGCGAGGTGCTCCCCGGCCTGCCGCACTGCGCCGTCATGGACACGGCGTGGCACCAGACCATGCCGAAAACGGCCTACCTCTACGCCCTTCCCTACGCGTGGTATGAGAACTACCGGGTGCGCCGCTACGGTTTCCACGGCACCTCGTTCCTGTACGTGTCCAAGCGGGCCTCTGTTCTGCTGGGCAAGGATCCCTTCGCGACGAACCTCGTGTGCTTCCACATCGGCAACGGCTCCAGCGCAAACGCCGTGAGAAACGGCGTGTCCGTGGACACCTCGATGGGCCTCACCCCGCTGGAAGGGCTCGTCATGGGCACCCGGGCGGGCGACCATGACGCCGCCATCGGGTACTACATCATGCGGAAGGAGGGCCTGCGGCCCGAGGCCATGGAGAGCATCCTCAACAGGAAAAGCGGCGTCCTGGGCATCACGGACAAGTACACCGACAGGCGCGACATCGAGATGGCCGCCGCGCAGGGCGACGAGCGCTGCGCGCTCGCGATCGACATGGAGGGCTACCGGCTCAAGAAGTACCTCGGCGCGTACGCGGCGGCGCTCGGAAAGGTCGACGCGATCGTGTTCACCGCGGGCGTCGGCGAGCGGGGACCCATCACCCGGGCGAAATGCCTCGAGGGCCTGGAGAATATGGGCATCGTGATGGACGCGAAGAAAAACGAGATGTCGGTGACGCGCAACGCCGAGACGGAGATCACGGGCAAGGGCTCGAAGGTGCGCATCTTCGTCATCCCGACCGACGAGGAGCTCGTGATGACGGAGGACACCTACGCCCTGCTGGAGGGAGCCTACGACATCCACACCAACTTCACCTACTCGTTCCAGCACCGCGACTACGTGAACAAGGCCCGCGCCGAGCAGCTGAAGGCCGAGCTCAAGGAGAAGAATGGCCTCACGGATGTCATTGCCCGGATCCCCGCCCGCTGAGCCGCGGCGGGCCGCGGGCGCGACCATGCACCGGTACTTCGAGCGCAGGAAGCCGCAGATCATCAGCGAGCTGGGGCGCCAGATCGCGGTCCTCGGCAGGGACCTTGCGCGGGTGAACGCATGGGGCCCCGATGCGGCACGGAGGCTCCTGGCTTTCGCTTCCGAGGGCAAGATGGTGCGGGGGGGGCTCCTCGCGCTGTCCGCCGAGATGCACGGGAGCGCGCTCGGCCGGCCGATCTTCGCCGCTGCCGCCGCGATGGAGCTCCTGCATTCCTCCCTGCTCGTGCACGACGACATCATGGACAATGACCGCCTGCGCAGGGGCGCGCCCACGCTGTTCGCGCAGTACGAGCGGCTCGCCCGCCGGACGGGGCGGACCGGGCCGGCAGCGGCGGAAAGCTTCGGCCGCAGCATGGGGATCTGCGCCGGGGACGTGGGCTACTTCCTCGCCTGGGACATTCTCTCGCGCCTGGCCGTCCCGCCGCGCCGCCGCGCGGCCCTGCTCTCACTCGTCGCCCGGGAGCTCGCGTACGTCGGCATCGCCCAGATGCAGGACGTGGCCTTCGGCGCCTTCCCTCGGATGCCCCGGCACGACGACGTGCTCGCCCTCTACCGCTACAAGACCGCCCGCTACACCTTCTCGCTGCCCCTCGCGGCCGGCGCCATTCTCGCCGGCGCCGGGCAGCCGGCCGTTCGCAGGCTCGTCACCCTCGGGACGTACCTCGGCGTGATCTTCCAGATCCGCGACGACGACATCGGAATCTTCGGCTCCCGCAGGCTGACGGGAAAGCCCGTGGGGTCGGACATCCGGGAGGGGAAGAAGACGCTGCTGTACCTCGAGTGCCTGAGGCGGGCGCGCGGCGCCGAGAAAAAGAAGCTCGCGGCACTACTCGGGAAGTCCGGCCTGTCAGCGTCCGACGTGAGAGCCGTGCGGGAAGCGGCAGAGCGGCTGGGGGCGCGCCAGCGCCTTGCCGAGCTCATGGACGATCTCGGTCGGGAAGCCCGCCGCATCGTCGACACGCTGGACATCGCAGACAGGCACCGCGCAATATTGCGGGAGATCTGCGCCGAGAGCGCGCGCAGGCTCTCGTAGCCTGAGAGCCGCCGCCAGGGGCCCGCCCCTCACTCCCTCACATCGACAGCAGGGCTTTCTCCACCTCGTCGACCGTGGTGTCGGGGGTCGACGCGCCGGCCGAAATCCCCACGCGGGCGAACTGGCGGATCTCCGGGGGTATGTCCCCGGCCACCTCGATCTGCCAGGACGGGCGCCCCGTTGCCCTGGCCGCCTCGTACAGCCAGCGCGTGTTCGCGCTCTCCCTCCCCCCGATGACGAGCAGGGCCTCCACGCCGTCTGCGAGGCGCAGGATGCTCTCCTGCCTTCTCTCGGTGGCCGCGCAGGTCGTCTCGAAGACCGTTATGCCCGGGTCCCGACGCCGCAGCACGGCGGCGATCCGCGTGGAGGCGGCGCGCGTGAAGGTGGTCTGGCTCACCACGATGCTCGGGGAGGGAAGCGCGACGGTCTCGGCCTCCTCCTCGGTCGCGATGACGGAGGAGCTGCGCGCGTACCCGCGGATCCCCTTCACCTCGCCGTGCCCCGCATCCCCGACGATGATTGCGTGGAAGCCCTTCGCGTCGAACTCGCTCACCTTCTCGTGGATCCGCCGCACGTGCGGGCATGTCGCATCGACGCAGCGCAGCCCCTCCTGCCGGCAGAGCGCCAGCTGATCTAGCCCGATGCCGTGCGCGCGGATGATCACGATGCCGTCGTGGACCTCCGAAAGATTCTCGACAGGGACGACGCCCCGGGCGCGAAACTCATCCACCACCCGACGGTTGTGGATGAGAGGCCCGAGAGTGGAGACGGGAGTGCCGGGGTTCGCGGCGAGAACCTCCTCGACGATGCCGAGCGCCCTCTTCACCCCCATGCACACGCCCATTGTGTCGGCCCTCACGACGATCATCGCCTTGAATGTACCGCCCGCGGCGTTGACTTTCCACTGCCGCGCCCCGTATTCTAGAGGCAGGTCTTCGATCACAAGGAGGAGAACTGATGAGCGCACTCGAGACGCGGTACATGGGAATCCCTCTCGCAAGCCCCGTCATCGCGGGGGCGAGCGATCTGACGGCGAACATGGACAGCATCAGGAAGATCGAGGAGGCGGGGGCTGGAGCCATCGTCCTGAAGAGCCTCTTCGAGGAGCAGATCCAGGTGGAGCGCTTCCGGCTGGAGGAGGACCTGCGGACCGGCGAGGGAATCTCCCCCGAGATCGGGAGTTTCTACCCGAAGGGAGAGCACGGCGGCCCCAAGGAGCACCTGCTGTGGGTGAAGAAGGCGAAGGCGGCCGTGAAGATCCCCGTGATCGCGAGCCTCAATGCGGTGAACCGCGCGACATGGGTGGAGTACGCGGCGCGGCTTGCCGACCAGGGCGTCGACGGCCTGGAGCTGAACTTCTTTGCCACGCCGAGTGACTTCGACGTGGGCGGCGCGCGCGTGGAGGAGGAGCAGCTGGAGGCGCTGAGGGAGGTCCGCCGCACGGTGCGCATCCCCCTCGCGGTCAAGCTCAGTGTGTTCTACTCCAACCCCCTGAACTTCCTGCGCAGGCTCGACGCCGAGGGAATCGACGGATTCGTGCTCTTCAACCGTTTCTTCCAGCCCGACATCGATCCCGAGACCGAAACGATGACTCTGCCGATGAACTACAGCGCCCCCGCCGACAGCAGGCTCCCCCTGCGGTTCGCCGGCCTTCTGTACGGGCGCGTCAAGGCCGACGTGTGCGCGAGCACGGGAATCGCGACCGGCGCCGATGTCGCCAGGATGCTCCTCGCCGGCGCGGCGGCCGTGCAGGTCGTCACGGCCCTCTACAGAAACGGCGTGAAAGCGATTGCCGACATGCGGGCCGGCCTCGAACGCTGGATGGCGAAGAAGTCCTACGCCTCGATCGACGCGTTCAGGGGGAAGCTCAGCGCGAAGGTCGTGAAAGACCCCTGGGCGTATACCCGGGCGCAGTACGCGAAGATGCTCCTCGGACCCAAGGAATGGGCCGAAGGAAAGAAGGCCTGAGCGGGCTCGCGGTCGCGCTGGTCCAGCTTCCCGTCCCCGATCCCGATCCGGCGGCCTCTCGCGCCAACGTTCCTCTCGCCGCGGGATACCTCACGGCCTCTTTCCAGGCCGCGCGGATCGCCACCGGCCAGGGCGGCCCGGCCTTCTCCGCCGCCTCGGCCGACATCCGCGTCATCCCGCGGACGCTTGCCAACCGCGGGGGCGATGCAGCGATCCTCCACTGGGTGCGCTCGCTCGGCCCGTCCCTGATCGGGTTCAGCGCGAGCATGTGGAACATCCAGAGAAACCTCTGGCTCGCCGAGCGGATCAAGGCGGCCAATCCCGAGATTCTCGTCCTGATGGGAGGGCCCGAGATCGTCGCAGGGGCAGCCGTGCTCGACAGCCCCTTTGTGGACTCCTTCGTTGTCGGCGAGGGCGAGGCGGTCTTCGTGGAGGCGATCGGGGACGTCGCGGCAGGCCGGAGCCTCCGGCGCGTGTACGAGAACACGGCGCCCCTCGACCTCGCTCTCGTCCCCGACCCGTACCTCTCGGGCGCCGTGGAGCGGGAGCAGGGCGATCCCCTGCACCTTGAGACAATGCGGGGATGCGCGCACCACTGCTCATACTGCCACTACGCCAAGGCCCTCCCCGGCCTGCGTTTTTTCCCGCGGGAGAGGTTGCGCGAGATTTTTCCGTGGGCGGCAGCCAGGGGGGTGCCGGAGATCTACCTCATGGACCCATCGTTCACCAGCACGCCGGGCTGGGAGGAGCGGCTGCGGCTCATCGCCTCGCTGAACACGAGGGGCATCCCGCTGCACGCCGAAATCCGGCTCGAATCGGTGACCCGTGAGCGTGCAGAGCTTTTCCGCGAGGCCGGGTTTCGGTCTGTCGAAGTCGGGCTGCAGTCGACGAACGCGAGGGCCCTGTGCGCGGTGAACCGGGCGTGGCGGAAGGACGCCTTCGCGCGCGGAGCCGAACTTCTGAGGGACAATGGGATCGTCGTCAAGACAGGGATCATCCTCGGCCTGCCGGAAGACACCCCGCAGGACTTTGCCGCGACGGTGGACTTCCTCGCAGCCCACGGCCTGAGCCGGGACATGGAGGTCTACCCTCTCGCCGTCCTGCCCGGGACGGCGCTGCGCGCGCAGGCGGCGAGCCGGGGAATCCGGTTCATGCACTGGCCGCCCTGGGAGGTTCTCGCCACTCCCACCATGAGCGGGGAGGAGCTCCTCGCGGCGGTCCGCGGAGTCCAGGACAGGCTCGGGGCCGAGCTCTTCCCGCCCGTGGTTCCGCGCTTCCGCAACACACCCGGTGAGTTCATAGAGTTCATCGACCTTCGCGGCGATCGGGCCGCGGAGGACCTCCTCCCTCCCCCCGAACGGCTGGCAAACTCGCTCACGATCCTCGTCGATGCGGCCCGACTCGAGGAGGCCGGATTCCTGGAGGGGATCGGCGCATGTCTGCTTCGCTGGACGCCGCATACTCTCTTCCAGCTCGTGGTCGCATCCGATGCTCCCCTCCCTGCCGCGGCCCTCGAACGGGCGGCGGAGGCGCTGCACAACCCCGCGCACTACTTCAACCAGGTGAACTGGCTCAATGACGATCCGCAGGGGCGCTTCTCCATCCGCCTTTTCCGTCTGGTTTCCCGCGCGGGTGCTGCCGGCGCCCTCGCGGACACGGACGCGGGGGAAGCATGCGAGACCATCCTGCGCTTCCATCCCGACCTTCTCTCCGACGGGGGACGGCTCCTCGAGGACAGGCCGCTTCTGCTCCTGGAAGGCCCCCTGGCGCCGGCAGTCGAGCGCGAGCTCGCGGAGATCTACCGCGGACTGGAGCGCATGCTCATTACGAGCGATCGGCCGCTGTGATCACGGGGGGCTCACCCCCGTTCGGTCGGCGGTCCGCAGGTCCCGGGCCGGGTTGCCTCGCTCTGCCCTTGGCGGTACTCTGCCCTTGGCGGTACTCTGCCCTTGGCGGTACTCTGACATGGCATGAAGAAGAACACCGTTCTCATCATCCTGGCGGTGCTGGCTGCCGCCCTGTTTCTGTTCAATCCTCTGAAGCTCCTGCAGAATCGCAGCGCAACGGCTCGCCGGCCGACGGTCGAGCGGGCGCTGCTCGACTCGCTCGTGCGGGACGCCGATTCGCGCTTCCAGACTCCCGCGGACTACATCGTCCGCTCCTTCGACGGCCACGATATCGTGTTTCTCGGCGAGTTCTACAAGATCAGCCAGCACGTGCGGCTTGTCTCGTCCCTCATCCCCCGGCTCGCCTCGGCCGGCGTGAAGAACCTCGGCATCGAGTACGCTCTCGCCGACAGCCAGAAGGACATCGACGCCCTGCTCGGCGCGCCTTCCTGGGACGAGAATCGGGCGCGCGGGATCCTGATGGACTGGATCCCCACCTGGGGCTACCAGGAGTACATCGACATCCTCAAGGCCGCCTGGGAGCTGAATCGCGTGCTGCCGAAGGGAGCCGCGCCCTTCCGCGTGGTGGGCCTGAACGTCCGGCAGAACTGGGAGCTGCTGAAGACCGAGAAGGACGCGAGGGACCCCGCGACCGTGCGGCGGATCCTCGCGCACGGGATCCCCGACGCCTACATGGCCGAGGTGATCCAGCGCGAGTTCACGAGCAGGGGCGCGAAGGCGCTCGTGTTCTGCGGCGTGCAGCATTCCTTCACCCGCTACCGCAGCAGGGAGTACGAGAAGCAGGCCGCGGACATGAGGCTCGCCGAGGCCCGCCGGACGGGAAACATCGTCTTCGACCGCATCGGCGGTCGGGCCTTCACCGTCATGCTCCACGCTCCGTGGCCGGACAAGACGGCCCGGACAGGGCTCGCGTACGCGGCGGGAGGCGCGATCGACGCGCTTATCGAAAGACTGCCGCCGGAGAGAAGGAACGCAGGCTGCGACACGGCGGGAACCCCGCTGGGCGGCCTTCCCGTGACCTCCCCCTCGTACCTGACCGGGTACAAAAGCCTCGCCCTCTCGGACCTGTGCGACGGGTACGTGATCCTGGGGCCGCTCTCGGACTACCGGGCCGTGACGCCGATCGCCGATTTCGTGCCGGCGGACAGGGCGGAGCAGGCGGTCAGAAACTTCCCTGGGATGAAGCCGCCCTCCCTGACGCTGAAAGACGTGAACCAGGCCATCGTCGAGGACGCAAAGGCAGTCGACGATGCCCTCGCGCCTTTCCGGGGGGGACCCGCGCGGTGAGCCTCCCCCTGGTGGTGCGGTTCGAGGATGCGCAGTTCGCCGTCGTCGAGAAGCCCGCCGGCATGCATACCGCCCCGCTCCGCGCCGGAGAGCGAGATACGCTCCTCGAGCGGGTCCTCGCGATGTATCCCGAGGTCGCGGAGGTTCCCGGCATCAAGGCCGTCGAGCCCGGACTTTTGCACCGGCTGGACAGGGAGACATCGGGCCTCGTCGTGATCGCGCGCACGCTGGGTGCGTTTGCTGCGCTGCGGGAGAGCTTCGGCCGCGGGGCGGTCCGAAAGGAGTACCTCGCCGCGTGCGCCAAGTCCGCGGACCAGCAGGCGATGGAAGGCGCGACTGGCGGGCTGACCGACCCTGGGCCGGCCATTTCCATCGCGAGCAGGTTCGCGCCCTACGGCTCGGGCAGGCGCATGGTGCGGGTGGTCATTGAAGGCGAACGGCGGAAAAAGCTTTTACGCGGGGCGACCGCGGATTCCTACTCGACCGAAGCCGAGGTTGTTCGTCCGTGCGTGGGCGCCCTCCTGCTCCGCGCCCGCATCGGCCGCGGGTTCCGTCACCAGGTGCGCGTGCACCTCTCCTTCCTCGGCTATCCCATCCTCGGCGACAGGCTGTACGGAGCGCCCGTCCCGCCCGGTGCCGCCGACCGGATGTACCTGCACGCATCGCGGCTCGACCTGGAGCACCCGATCACGGGAGAACGGCTCACCGTCGAGTCTCCCCTCCCGGAGGAGTTCGCGGCGCTGCTCGGATGAGCGGCGCGGCCCCTACGCGGCGGGCCCGCCACGCGCCGCGCCGGCAGCTTGCCCTTCGGGAGCATTTGCGGTAGTCTGGAAGGTGTTCCCGTTGGAATCTCATCCCTCCATCCCGATCCGCATTCACACCGCCAGCGACAGCATCCCGAAAGGAGCCCACCCATGAGCACCGACTTCCGCGACAGGGACGTGATCTCCATCACGGATTTCTCCCGCGAGGAGATCCTCCACATCTGCGAGGCGGGCAGGAGGATGTACGAGATGGAGAAGGCAGGCAAGCGCAACGCCCTGCGCGATGCGCTCAAGCACCGCACCCTCTCGTACATGTTCTACGAGCCCAGCACGAGGACGCGCACGAGCTTCAACACCGGCATGCGGGAGCTGGGGGGCCGCTACGACGGTTTTTCAGGGACCGAGGGCACCTCGGTGATGAAAAACGAGACCGTGCGAGACACCGTCACCATGATGTGCGCGAACCACAACGACGTGATCGTCATGCGCCACCCCCTCGACGGGTCCCTCCAGTGGGCCGCGGACGTGGCGAACATCCCCGTGATCAACGGAGGGGACGGCAAGAACGAGCACCCCACGCAGGCGCTGCTGGATATCCTGACCATCTACGTCCTGAAGGGGGGAAAGCTGGACGGGCTGCGGGTCGGCTTCGGCGGCGACCTGTCGCACGGGCGCACCGTCCGCTCGCTCAGCCTCGCCCTCTCGCACTTCGACGGCATCACGATCCGCTGGGCCGCGGAGGACTTCCTCGGCATGCCGCAGGACCTCACCCAGCTCCTCGCCGCACGGGGCGTGCGCGTCGAGCGCGAGAAGAGCGTGCGGGACGTGATGGCCCAGGTCGACTTCTACTACATGACGCGGCCGCAGCTGGAGCGCATGCCGGGGGTGACCCAGAAGGACATCGTCGGCATGATGAAGCAGTACAGGATCGATCTCGGGAAGGTGGAGGGGTTCGACGCGCGCCTCCTGCACCCGCTGCCGGTGAACAGCGAGATCGCCGAGATCGACTACCGCGTGTACTTCACCCCCGCGCAGGCCTTCTTCTCGCAGGCAGAGTTCGGCATCTTCCACCGCAAGGCGCTGCTGCACGAGATGCTCGGCCACGACGGCTACCGCCGCTACAGCGGGCAGCTTGCGCAGGAGCTGGGCGCGGGCAACAATAGGCTGCAGAGGAAGATCCACGGCGGCAAGCAGAGCGGGATGTTCATCGACAAGATCCACGATGGGACCGTCATCGATCATCTCGCCGTGGGCGCCCTGCGCGCGGTCGACGAGGCGCTCGACCTGGAGAACCGGGGCTACTCCTGCACGACGGCGGTCATCTCGGAGAAGCCGACGCCGTTCATCAAGACCAACCTGCGCGACCTCGCCGAGCGCGACCTCAAGAGGATCGCCCTGATCTCGCCCGAGCCCACCATCGATTCCATCAGGGACGGCAGGATGACCGAGAAGTTCGTGTACCTGCTGTGCGCCAACGCGAACTGCATCACCCGGACCGTGAACGAGGACGTGCCCCCGCGGTTCTACGACGACGAGGGCGTTCTCCGCTGCCGGTACTGCAGGCGGCCTTACACCATCACGCACCGCAAGGTCACCGAGGAGGAGCGCAGGGCGTACCTGCGGTCGCTGTCGAAGAGGATCGAGACCGTCGCCTACCCGGACTGACGGATGATCGATCCGCACGTCCACCTGCGGGACTGGAACCAGGCGCACAAGGAGACGCTGCGGCACGGCTTCTCGGTTGCCTGGCGCGCGGGACTCGACGGGGTGTTCGAGATGCCGAACACCGACCCCCCGCTCACCTCTCGGGAGGCCGTTCTGCGTCGGATCGACGATGCGGATCGCGCCCTGCACGGGCTGGGCATCCCGCTGTTCCACGGCCTGTACGCGGGTCTCACCGCGGATCCCCGGCAAATCGAAGAGGTCGTCCGCATCTGGAGCGAGCGGTTCCCCCGTGTGGTCGGCCTGAAGATGTTCGCCGGCCACTCAACGGGGAACATGGGCATCGTCGAGAGAGAGGCCCAGCGAAGCGTCTACGCCGCGCTGGCGAAGCTGGGCTTCACCGGGGTGCTCGCCGTTCACTGCGAAAAGGAATCGCTGATGAAGCCCGACGCGTGGGACCCGGGCCGGCCGTCCAGCCACGGACGGGCTCGCCCCCCTGCCGCGGAGGTCGCTTCGGTCGACGACCAGAAAGAGCTCGCGCGGGCGGCCGGATTCCGGGGTACGCTCCACATCTGCCACATCTCCACACCATGGGCGCTCGACCTGCTGAGGGGGAAGCATCCTCGTGAAGGGGCGCGTGCGGCGGCGCCCGATGCTTTCAAGGTCAGCTGCGGGCTCACCCCGCACCATGCCCTGCTCGACCAGGAGATGATGGACGAACCCGACGGGATCCTACTAAAGATGAACCCGCCGCTTCGGCCCCGGCCGCTGCCCGGGAAGATGCTCGATCGCCTGCTCGCCGGCGAGATCGACTGGATCGAGACCGATCACGCGCCGCACACCCTCGAGGAGAAACGGGGCAGCGGAGCCGCCTCAGGGGGCGGCGGACCTGCGCGAGGCGGGTCCCAGCCCGCGTCCGGAATACCCGTGCTGCCGTTCCATCCCCATTTCGTCAGGCTGCTCTCACAGCGAGGAATGCCGAATACGCGTCTCGAGGAAATCACCCACGATGCGATCTGTCGCGCATTCGGGATCCAAATCTCGAAGCATCGCCGCGCACCCGAGTACAATCTTGCCGGGGAGTACGGCTTCGATCCTTTCGTATCTGCGAAACGCGCCAATTGACCAAAGGGGGTATCCATGCCAGTACGGTTCGGCTAGCTTGGGCTGGACAGCGCCCCTCCTTCCGCTACCACCCCGAGCTGTTCGCCGAAATCAGCCGCCTGATCTACCGTCTGGTTCGTCAGTTCCACGCCGGCGCCGCAGGCCGGCATCATCCTCTCAGCTGCAAACGATCCTGACTCATGAATGTATTGACATTTTGTATTGACAGACATAGATTCCATTGAACTTCGAATTGAACTTTGAATGGGATCCTCTGAAAGACGTTGAGAACAGACGCAAGCACGGTGTGAGCTTCGCGCAGGCGAGAAAAGCTTTTCTCGATCAGGGTCGTATTCCGTCGCGCGACGACAAGCACAGTACGTGGGCTGAAACGCGGTTCTTCCAGCTCGGGAAGGAGCTATATGAGCAAGCGCATCCCTAGGAATGACGGGTACAGGAGAACGCCGCGCGATGTGGCGGAAGCCCTCGATGCCGCGGTACCCGTAGTGGACTTTCTACCTGATCCCGAGACCTTGAAGAAAGAGATCAAGAAACCGGTGACCCTCCGAATCGATCCAGACGTCATCTCCTGGTTCCAAAATGCCGGTGCCGGCTACCAGACCCGGATTAACGCCGTGCTCCGTGCCTACATGCTGGCGAAGCGGAAAGGATAGGCGGACGACGCGAAAGGTGAGCGAATGTCCGAGCGAGCTCTCTCGAAAAGCAGGTACCTGAACGGACCCAAGCCTTGTTCGACTGTCTCGGTGCCTACGGATCGCGGGACAGCTCGATGTCCGCGGGCCACGCGCTGAGAAAGCCTCATGGCCGTACAGCCGCCTCTACGTCACCGGATTAAGGGTATGGAAGAACACCGCGGCGAGAAATCCTAAAACGGTGAAAATTCCCACGGTCCAGACGTTCTGCTCGTACGCTTCAGGCAACATTGTCTGAGCAGTCATCGCAAGCATGGAACCGCCGGCGATTCCTTCAAAAACCGACTTTGCCGCCGCGGGCAGGTTCCGGCAGAAGAGGTTGCCCAGCATGGCTCCCACCCCCACGGCGATCACCAGGGAAAACCACAGCAGAAAGACGTTTCTGTTCCTGGCGCCTCCCTGCTTCATGATGGTCGCGCTGGACATCGATTCCGGAAGATTGGCGATGAACAGCCCACCGATCAGGGCCGGACTGATCGAAGTTCCCACCATGCTTGCGCCGATGACCAGAGACTCAGGGATCCCGTCAAGGAACGTGCCCAGCCATATCGCCATGGCCGTATTCTTACCTTCCCTTTTTGCTTCGAGCTTGATCTCGGTTGTCGTTGGCGCCAGGCTCTCATTGGAGAAGCTCTTTATCGCCTCCTTTTCCCATTCCTTTTCTCCCATCACGGCCTTCGGAAGCTTGCCGGTCCTAATCCTTTCTTCGGCGAGCAGAGAAACGGCGGCCCGAAGCTCCGGGCCGGCTTTCATCAGGAGGTCGAAATCGTCCTTGTGGATTTCCCAGGTGTCGACGTCATTTTCCGCTATCGCCCGTGCGCTTCGGGGAGCGTTCCAGAGGAGGGCCATCTCGCCGAAGGTTTCGCCCGGATCGAGCAAGGCGACCACGCACGTGTTGCCTGCCGCGTCATCGCACTCGATCCGGACGTTTCCGTTTCGGATGATGTACATGGCGTCGCCGAAATTATCCTGGTCGAAGACGACATACCCTTTCTGGAATCTATGCTCTGCGACATAGGGAGCGATGGCCTGGACCTGATTCGCCGGCAACGCGCGGAGAAAATCCACCTTGCTGAGTTCCCTGATCATGCCCCTGAGTTTCTTCTTCTTGATGGTTGTAATGTGGGCCAACAGCGTGGAGCGTTTTCGTTTGAACGCTCCCTGGGAATCCAGCATGCGGGACAGGAAAATGAACATGCCGCAGCCCAGGAGAACCCCGAGAGCCAGCTGCCAGAATCCGGCGCCTTCCCTCTCCAGCGCGGGTTTTACCAGCTCGAATGCGATAGCCGCCAGAAGCGCGCCGGCCCCGAACGACATGATCGCCGATGTGACCTTATTTGAAGGTTTTGTCCATATGCCGATCAGGGCACCGATGGGCAGGGAAAGGGCGCTAAATGCCCCGAACAACAGCGCCATGATATAGGCATTTTCAATAACCATGGAAACAGCTCCGCTCACTTTCACTCCCAGTGTATTTCTCCCGGCTACAACCGTCAAGGAAGATATCGTGCCCGCCGAGAGAGCAGCGGTCCCGCAGCTCGGAGATCCGCTCGAGGAAGAGGTCGCCATCGGGCCGACCCTGGGGTCCGTATCACTGCCGATGTAGACTGCGCAATCGCCGCCCCATTGCAGGTCAATCCGCCCTATGACGCCGTAGAGTCTTCGCCTTTCGCGAAGATTTTCAGGCGCACGCCCTCTCGAGTTGTGCGAGGCTCACCTGTTGATAGTGGAGAATCGCCGTCGTTGTCTGCGCTCCTCCTCGGGTTAGC
>Ga0315293_10002648_pt1 | contig 17198 bp, 13 predicted proteins | sample YL17G13_20_MG_FD_203071 | JGI IMG/M metagenome (GOLD analysis project Ga0315293, IMG submission 203071) | Sediment microbial communities from Yellowstone Lake, YNP, Wyoming, USA - YL17G13_20 | ecosystem: Environmental > Aquatic > Freshwater > Lake > Sediment | place: USA: Wyoming | collected...
ACTTCCGGTGCTCGAAGCATCTCACTTGATGGGCAGCGTTGCGGGCATCGGTCTGCTCATTCTGGCCTGGGGTGTCTTCCGGCGCCTCGATGCAGCGTACCACCTCTCACTGTACGTGCTTGCGGGAGGTGTGATCTTCTCTCTGCTGAAGGGGCTTGACTATGAGGAGGCAGTCATCCTGGCAACCATGCTCGCTGCGCTGCTGCCGTGCCGCAAGCATTTCTACCGGAAGTCTTCGGTGTTTCACGAACCATTCACCGTTGGATGGTCCGTCGCTCTCATACTGGCCGTAGCGTCATCGGTATGGCTGGGATTCTTCTCGTACAAACACGTTTCATACTCGCAGGAGCTCTGGTGGCACTTCAGTCTCGCTGGCCATGCGTCGCGCTTCCTTCGGGCTTCGGTGGCGGTGGTGACCTTCGGTTTCGGGTTCTCCTTGCTGCGGCTCTTTGCACCTGCCCGCGCGCAGCCGAAGTCCACGGTTGGAGCCACATCCGCCCGAGCTCTGGACGTGGTGAGGGGGTTCCCAAAAACGTACGCACACCTGGCGCTTCTGGGCGACAAGCACATCCTGCCCTCCGGCTCCGGCAAGGGCTTCATCATGTATGGTATAGAGGGCCGAAGCTGGGTAGCCATGGGAGACCCGGTGGCACCGGAACACGAGGTGCCCGAGTTGATATGGGACTTCAAAACGCTCTGTGACCGCAACGGTGGCCGCTCGGCCTTCTATGAGGTGGGTACCGACAATCTGCGCTATTACATCGACGTTGGTCTCACGATCCTCAAGCTCGGAGAAGAGGCGCGCGTTCATCTGGCGGAGTTCTCACTCGACGGCGGCGGCAAGAAGAGCCTGCGTCACACCTGCCGTCGGCTCGAGCAAGGCGGACTCGTCTTCGAGGTGATTCCGACCGACCAAGTGGCGTCACACCTGGATTCCCTCAAATCTGTATCAGATGCCTGGCTCGAACAGAAGCACTCGCGCGAAAAGGGGTTCTCACTCGGTTCGTTTGACCCGGCCTATCTCCAGCAGACGCCGTGTGCGGTTGTGCGCCAGGGCGACCAAGTGCTGGCATTCGCCAATCTCTGGGTCTCTGGCCGGTCGGAGGAGGTTTCGGTCGACCTCATGCGATACCTCCCGTCAAGCTCTGGCGGTATGATGGACTTTCTCTTCTGCAACCTGCTCCTGTGGGGGAAGAGTCAGGGCTTTGCCTGGTTCAGCCTGGGTGTGGCTCCGCTCTCGGGGCTGGAGGATCGGGCGCTCGCGCCGTTGTGGAACCGCTTCGGCGCGTTCCTCTTTGAGCACGGCGAGACGCTCTACAACTTCCATGGACTGCGCCAGTACAAAGAGAAGTTCGATCCGGTGTGGGAGCCGCGCTACCTCTGCTCGCCCGGAGGGCTGGCGCTGCCCGTCATAGTCAAGGATATTGCCTCGCTGGTATCCGGAGGCGTCACAGGAGTATTTGCCAAATGAGACATCTGTGTATGATCGCGCTGCTGTGTGCGGCGCTCGGAGCGTCGGCGGATGCCACCGAGGACACCTTGCGGGTGGGCAGTTTCGGCAAAGTCCATCTCTATTACAACGCAGCCCGCGTGTCGCAGGTGGTTCTCTTCGTGTCAGGCGATGGCGGATGGAACCTGGGCGTGGTGAGCATGGCCCGGACGCTTGCGTCGCTTGACGCGGTGGTCGTGGGCATCGATATTGCGCGGTACCTGGGCGCCCTCGCCAGGAGCACCGACGCCTGCTCGTACCCCGCCGCCGACTTCGAGATGCTCAGCAAGACCGTTCAGAAGAAGCTGGGATTTGCCGCGTACAAGACACCCATCCTTGTGGGATACTCCTCGGGAGCCACGCTCGTCTACGGCATACTGGTGCAGGCCCCGGCAGGCACGTTCGGCGGAGCCATCAGCATGGGGTTCTGCCCCGATCTGCCGCTCACCAAGCCGCTGTGCAAGGGATCGGGCCTCGTGTCGGAGCCCATGCCCAAGAACAAGGGATACAACCTGATGCCAACGCCCGCGGTGTCTGCCCCATGGATCATGTTTCAGGGCGAAGCCGACCAGGTGTGCGACGCATCATTCTCCCGCAAGTACGCCGAGGCCACTCGCGGGGCCCGTGTCGACTCACTCCCCAAGGTGGGCCACGGATTCTCGGTTGAAAAGAACTGGTTGCCGCAGTTCAAGCAGGCGTTTACTGAGATCGTCTCGCAAAACGCCGCCAATCAGCCGCCGCCGCTCTCCGCCGAAGTCTCTGACCTGCCGCTGGTTGAGGTGGCCGCAACCGGCAAAGCCACGGATCTATTCGCAGTGCTTCTCACCGGCGACGGCGGATGGGCAGGCATTGACCGGGAGATTGCTGCGTCGCTGTCGGCCGCAGGCATCCCGGTTGTGGGACTCAACACCCTGCAGTACCTCTGGACCAAGCGCACCCCCGAAGAAGCGTCGGCCGCTCTGGACCGCATCGTCCGTCACTACTCCTCGGCGTGGAACAAGCAGGGCACCGTGCTCGTTGGCTACTCGCTCGGCGCAGACATGGCGCCATTCATGGCCGGCCGTCTACCCAAACCCACACTAGACCGCGTGCGTCTGATCGCCATGCTTGGGCTCTCCCCCACTGTCGAGTTTCAGTTTCACGTTGGGGAGTGGCTCGGAGCTGGGCCGGGCAAGGACGGACTGCCTGTGGTTCCCGAAATCGCAAAGCTCTCCGGCCGCTCCATGCTCTACTTCTACGGCAGCGAGGAGACCGAGACGCTCAAAGACAGGCTCGATACGTCGGTAGTGCGCAAGATCGAACTGCCGGGCGGCCACCATTTCAACGGACGATACGACCTCATTGCGTCGGGTATTCTTGCCGAGATCTCGGCACCAAAGGGATCGGCGAAATGACCTCTGCATGGTCTGCACTCGTGCTGATCGCCTCTGCCACGGCGCTCCTGGCATCCCCTCCGGCATTCACGGGATACCACGCCATCGACTCCCTTGTGCAAACCCCCGACAGTATCCCGCACCTGGCCATTCGCGAGTGGTCTGAGGGGCGCACTCGTCTGGTGTTGACGGTCAATCCCGCTGAAATGTCGACGTCGGTGATGTCGATGGAGAGCCTGACTGTTGACACCACGGTACACAGTGGAATCCCGGAGCGGCTGTCAACCACCCGGTACCTTCGGGCGCTGTCGGCCGCCAAGCTCGACTCCTCCGCCATCCAGGATGCCGGAATCACGCACTTCTTTCCCAAACACGAAGGCATCGATCTCACCGTCGACCTCTGCCCGTCGCACAAGCCGCTCGACCGTGCGCTCTTCTCCACGCTCACCACTGCCATGGGTCGGGTCGAGAGGCCTGTGCCGCTGGCAGTCGCCATTACCGGCCGATGGATCTTCGAGCACGAGGCCGACCTGCGCTGGCTGAAGGGCCTGATCGACTCCGGCGCCATATCCGTCACCTGGATCAACCACTCATTCAACCACACTGTTGCCAAAAACCAGAAGATCCGAAGCAACTTCCTCCTCGCCAAGGGAACGAACCTGCACCACGAGATTCTGCACAACGAAGTCGTGATGCTGCGCAATGGTCTCACTCCGTCGGTGTTCTTTCGGTTCCCCGGTCTGGTATCCGACCCGGCAGTGTACGACAGCGTCGTGGCAGTAGGACTGATTCCCGTGGGTACCGACGCATGGCTGGCCAAGAACCAGTGGCCCACAGATGGAAGCATTGTGCTGGTACACGGCAACGGCAACGAGCCGCTCGGGGTGAAGCGATTCATCAAGCTGCTCAAAGACAAGGAATCGAGCATCACGTCGAAGTCGTGGCTTCTGATGGACCTGCGCGAAACCGTCGTGGATAGCGCGCAGTGATCGTGCCCAACCTCATCCAGGGAGCAGACATGCACCGCACAACCGCGCGTAGACCCCTCATCCCGATGCTCTGGGTGCTGGTCATCGCGGGTTCGCTTGCTGCATCGACCGCGCCTGGCAGCAGCGACTTCGCATTCGTCGTGATTGGCGACACCCGCCCCAACAAGTCGGCGAAATCGGACTTCAGCCCGTTCTGCGCACAGCTTGATCAGATCAGCAAGTACCGGCCCGCACTGGTGATCAATGTGGGCGATCTGATCTACGGATATGGCGGCGCGGCCACCGATGCTGCGTGGACGAAGTACGACTCCATCATTGACGCATCCAAGCTGACGTACCATCAGATTCCCGGCAACCACGACGTGTTCTCGAAGAAGGCCGAGGTCGAGTATGGCAAGCTCTTTCACTCGCTGTACTACTCCTTCGACTACCAGAACTGTCATTTTGTGATGCTTGACAATGCCGAGAAGGCCGTCTGGGGCAACATCACCGACGCACAGCTCACATGGTTGAAGAAGGATCTGTCCGCCAACAAGAAGCCGATGGTCTTCGTCTTCATGCATCTGCCCGCCTGGGTGGAGAACAAGATAGACCGCAAGTACTACGTGTTCTGGAGGGACACGCTCCATCCGCTGTTCCGTGCATCTCGAGTCGCCGCTGTCTTCGGCGGACACATTCACACATTCGGGCCCACGCAGACCTTTGACGGGATACCCTACTACATTACCGGTGGCGGAGGGGCAGAGCTGGACAAGTGGTACAAGGACCATGGCGGGAATTTTCACTTCATGCTCGTGAATGTGAGCGGGAAGACAATTCACCCAAGCGTTGTTTTCGACGACGCAGTTCTCACCGTCGAGCAAGCCGATGTCGAGCGCAACCACTCCTTTGCCAGGCAGATGGTTGACAATATCGTGCTTCCCTTCGAAAGGATGTTGCGTCCGAAGGAGGAGATCTCGGTAACGGTGAGGAACCCCCTCAACAGGGAACTGTCGGGCAGGGCGCAGTGGGAGTTCCCGGACAAAGCATTCAGGCTGTCGCCCGACAAAATCGACGTTCGGTTAGCGCCTCACGCGTCGCAGACGTACTCATTCGAGGTACGGGTGTCCGATACTCTCAACCACCCGTTTCCGCAACTGCGCTTCAAGCTTCATTCTGCCGACACCCAGATCGCGTTCTCTAAGGACCTGGTTGTCCGCCGCACCGTCCAGATTCCCAGGACGATCCGATCCCCCACCATCGACGGAGTGCTGGATGAATGGAGCGCGAATAGTCCGTTGTTGCTCTTCGGCAGTGACGCTCACAACGCTGTGGCTCGCGTCATGATGTCGTTCGACGAGAATGCGCTGTATGTGGCAGCGGATGTCAATGACGCCGACCATGTAGGGAACAATCGCGGCAACATGATCTTCCTCAACGATGCGTTTGTACTGGGAATCGATCGCTCCGCCAAGCGGCTTTCTCACGGCAATGACGATGTGCAGCTCGAGTTCTCAAGCACCGACAGCGGCATTGTGGTATACGACCGCGCGAACGGACGCGAGGTTGACATTGTCAAGGCCGGGATGAGTGTTGCCATCAAGCCGGGCCCTGCCCGTCGTCTCTGCTACGAGATCGCAATACCCTCGGCATTTGTCGCGCCGTTGCGCCTGAGTTCCGGCACGACATTCGGCATCAACTTTGCGGTTTCCGACGCCCGCAGCTCCGGTGAACGTACCCTCGCAGAATGGGCGCCCGGCCTTGGCTACGATGGTATGGACGAAACATTCCAGAGCCAACTGCACTTCTCCGAGGCAAAACTCCGTTGAACCCCACCCGGCCCGACGAACACACGATCGTCTCGGCCTCGCGGTCTCTCGACGGCACAGGCAGTCGCTGGTCGTTCAAGCGGCTGTTGCCGTTTCTGGGCCCGGCCTTTGTTGCCAGTGTGGCCTACGTTGACCCCGGCAACTTTGCAGCCAACATCCAGGCAGGGTCGGAGTTCGGGTATCTCCTGCTGTGGGTTGTGGTGAGCAGCAACCTGATTGCCATGCTCATCCAGTCGCTGTCGGCCAAACTGGGGCTTGCCACCGGAAGCAACCTGGCCGAGCACTGCCGGCGGCACCTGCCCCGGCCCGTGGTGCTCTGCCTCTGGGTTCTCATGGAAGTCGTGGCCATGGCAACGGACATGGCCGAATTTCTGGGTGCAGCACTGGGCTTCCAGATTCTCTTCGGCATGCCGCTGATTGTTGGCGGTGTGCTCACGGCAATCGTGACGTTCCTCATCCTGAGTATCGAGAGGTTCGGGTTCCGACCAATGGAATGGGTGATCTCCGGCTTTGTGGGACTCATTGCCGTCTGCTACCTGATTGAATCGATACTGGACAAACCAGACTGGGGAAGCCTCGCCCTGCACGCGGTGAGCCCTGCCTTTGCCGGGCCCGAGAGTGTGGTTCTGGCCGCCGGCATTCTTGGCGCCACGGTCATGCCCCATGCCATCTTCCTGCACTCTGCGCTCATGCAGGGCCGCATCCGCGTATCAGACCCGGTAAAGATGCGTCGCATCTTTCACTTTGAGATTGTCGACGTAGTGCTTGCCATGGGCATTGCCGGTTTTGTCAATGCGGCTATTCTTGTAATGGCTGCCTCAACGTTCCACCGGCATGGATTGACGCAGGTTGCGACCATCGAAGAGGCGCACCGGACTCTGGAGCCGCTGCTGGGCTCAGCAGCCCGATGGATCTTCGGCATCTCACTGTTGGCATCCGGGCTCTCCTCGTCGACCGTGGGCGCCAGCGCTGGACAGGTCATGATGCAGGGATTTGTGAAGCTTCACATACCGGTGTGGCTGCGTCGGAGCTGGCCCGCGCATGCGGCGCGGCGGTGCACGTGCTGCTGGCAGTTCGCACGTTCGGCACCATTGACGGCGAGGCCACCCCTGTCACTCGCCTTTTGCCGGGGGCAACGCGCCACCTCCTGGACTTGGAGGCCGACGCGGGCGCCCGGTATGTAGATGCCCGACGATCCGAACTGGCCGCCACAGGAATCCAAGCCACGGCATCGGTTGTGCGGGGCTCTCCTGCGGCGCAGATCACCGCCGAGGCCGCTCGGGTAAGTGCAGATCTCATTGTGCTGGGAACCCATGGACGGCACGGCCTCGGCGCCTTCTGGGCTGGAAGCGCCGCCGCTCGCATCTGTGCTTCGTGCACAACACCGTTGCTCCTTGTTCCCGAATCTTCTCCCGGAGCGCGCCACCAATGACCGGCCCTGCGCAGCGATCACTCATCGCCACGCTGCTCGCATCGTGGGCATGCGCTGCTGCGGGGATGGCCGACACTGTGCGATTCGGCGCGTTCGGCACGGTCCACGTTGCACGGTCTCCGACGCGCATCGACCACGTGGCCCTGCTTGCGTGGGGAGATTCGGTGTGGAACGCGGCAGCCTCCACGGTAGCCGAGTCATTGACAATCCACGACGCGCTGGTGGCCGGTTTCTGTACCCCGCACTACCTCGATGCGTCCCAGAGGTCGCGCGAGGCGTGCCTGTACCCCGCAGGCGACCTGGAGAACCTCTCCAAGTTTGTCCAGCAAGGAGCGCATCTGGCAGCGTACATCTCCCCGGTGATTGTCGGCATCGGTCAGGGGGCCACACTCGTGTACTGCGCCGTGGCCCAGGCGCCCCCCAGCACTTTCCACGCGGCTCTGAGTGTCGACTTTGCACCGTCGATGCGTCTTGTCAAGCCCATGTGCCCGGGCAGCGGTCTTGCTGGTACGCGGGCGGGGGATGGAGTCGTGTACTTTACAGGCGATGGTGGATGGGATGTGTCAGACAAGGGTATTGGCCATGCGTTGGCCGCCCAGGGAACCGGCATGGTTGGGGTGAACTCACTCAAGTACTTCTGGACAATGCATTCCCCCGATTCCACTGCCCGGGATGTCGAGCGCGTGATCGACCACTACACAAAGGCCTGGACACGTTCGCAGGTGGTGCCGGTGGGCTACTCCTTTGGCGCCGACATACTGCCGTTTGTGGCGGCCCGCCTCCGGCCCGACATCAAGCGTCTGGTGACTCTCGCAGTGGTCATCAGCCCCGGACGCAGGGCCGACTTCTCGTTCCACGTGGGAAGCTGGTTCGGCAAGACCGGCGGAAAGAGCCTACCCGTGCTGCCCGAAATCAAGAAACTCGCGGGCATGCCCCTTATCTGCTTCTACGGCACGCACGATCAAGAGTCTCTGGGTCCTGAGCTGAAGGGCCTCGCAACGCTCGTGCCCCTTGCATCCGGCCACCGGGTGGGAAAGTCCTTCGAGCCTGTCGTGGCGGCGATACTGGGGGCCACCGCGGTCCGACCTTGACGCCGGAGAAGACCGGGCTTGCCCGCATCCACAGGTTGACCAGGTACTTGACGCTCGTCAGAGACGCATCAGCGCACGTCACTGTCTTCGCACGCATGTGGATGACTCGCGCCGGGCATTGAACCGGAGAGCATTCCATTGTAGAATAGAGCATCACTCGACCGGTCGCCCCTGGGCCCCCATGGCAACACCTACACACCACAACCTGCTCCTCGTCGAGGACAATTCCGGCGACGCACGGCTCATCGAAGAGCTGCTGAACGACGCGGGCTTGCCTCTTGATGTCCACTGGGTGAAGACCCTCCAGGCCGGCGTCGAGTACCTCGCAGCATCCCCAGTCGACCTGGTTCTGCTCGACCTCGAGCTTCCCGACAGTCAGGGTTCCGAAACGCTCAACCGCATATTGCCGGCGTCGGCAGACGTACCGGTCATCGTTCTCACGGGCCTCAGCGATGAGCGCATGGGCCTGGAGATGATTCAGCGTGGAGCGCAGGACTACCTTGTCAAAGGGCAGGTTGACGCAGCGCTTCTCCAGCGTTCGGTTCGCTATGCCATGGAACGCAAACGGGCCGATGCGCAGAAGCAGGACCTTGAAGAACGTCTCCGCCAATCTCAGAAGATGGAAGCAATCGGCAAGCTGGCCGGCGGCATTGCGCATAACTTCAACAACCTGCTGGGGGCTGTGGCTGGATACGCGGACATGATTCGCGTTGCCGCAGCGCCGGAATCCAAGACAGCCCGCTACGCCACGATGATTCTCAGCGCCTCGGAACGCGGCGAGGGGCTCACACGAAAGCTGCTGGCCTTTGCCCGCAAAGCGTACTTGTCCATGACACCGGTCAACTGCAACGACCTCATCGCTCAAACCGCAGCCATCCTGCGCGATACGCTGGATCCGGGCATTGATGTTGTTACAGACCTGAGTTCCACCTCATCCATGGTGCTCGGCGATGACAGCGAACTCACCAATGTGCTGCTCAATCTGGGCATAAACGCGCGCGACGCCATGCCAACAGGCGGCAGAATCAGGTTCGAATCATCGATGATTCCCCCTCCGCACAGCGCAGATTCGGGGCTCCCGGAGAATTTCAGGGGGGTTGCCTGCGTGCGTATTTGCGTGTCCGACAACGGCACGGGCATGGGTGAAGCAACGAAGCGGCGGGTCTTCGAGCCGTTCTTCACCACCAAGGAGAAGGGCAAGGGCACCGGACTCGGCCTCGCCAGTGCCTACGGAGCTGTCAAGCAGCACAACGGGGCCATCAGTCTTGTCAGCGAGCTGGGACGCGGAACCTGCTTCACCATTCTGCTGCCGGCAATTGCCGGCACCGGGGCTCAAGGGTCGGCCGAGACCGCGCGGGAGCCGGTGCGGGGAGCCGGCAGAATCCTGGTGGTCGACGATGAGGAGGTGGTTCTCTCGCTGGCCGGCGAAATGCTCACAGAGTTCGGCTACGAAGTGGCCACGTGCAGCGACGGAGAATCGGCAGTGCGCTACTTCGAGGTTCACCATACCGAGCTGGCAGCGGTTGTTCTCGATGTGATGATGCCGGTCATGGACGGCCGGCAGTGTCTGGTGAAGATGCTTCAGATCGATCCAGTCGCGAAAATCATTGCTTCGTCAGGCTGCGGCGACAAGGAAAAGGAAGACTCCATGCTTCGCCATGGTGCAATTCGATTTCTGAAGAAACCATACCGCATGGAAGAACTCTCCCGGATGGTCGCCGACGTGCTGCGAGCACCGTAGGAACGCCGGTGCAGGGTCCCCTCAGCCCCGACACCGGCTCATGCGCAGTATCACCTGCGGTGCGTGCACGTCGACAAGCCGTCGCCCGGTATACGACGCAAGAAACTGCCCACAGTGCACATCGCCTTCCAGAGCCACCGGTGCAGGCGCCGAATGTCGGGCGTGCTGCTCAAACTCCCGGCCCAAACGCACGCTCTGGACAATCCAGATAGCGACGGCCACGGCGATTCCTCCGTACACGACGCTCAGAAGTGCGATCATCATGGCGCCCCCCCCCACGTGTTGGTGTCGCGACCTCTCACCGATTGCCCTCTGTATAGAGAATAGATTGTGCGGTGTACCGAAACCGGAAAGCCGGATTCCGGTTCACGTTGCTGGTGCTTGACACGGAACAAATGCATGGAGGCATCAGGCTCGGGCGAGGCATCCCCGCCGCGGATTCCGGCGGACGCTCGTTGCCGGCCAAGGAGCGTCGAGCGCGTGCTACTTCATGGGAGGAGTCGTCTTGGGGGCGGCCGCCGCTGACGTGGAGTCGCGCCTGGCTGCCGGGGCAGGCGCGGTCTTTGCCGGCGCAGGAGACGCACTGCGGCGCACAGTGTCGCGAGGTGCGGCAGTGCTCGATGCAGGCTTGGCAGCAGCGGGCGAGAGCGTACGTGGGGCGGCTGACGTGGAATCCCGCCCGGCCACAGACGCGGTCTTTGCCGGCGCAGGGGAAGCTGCACGCGCAGCCGCCGAAGTGGCAACACGGCCATTGGTTGGAGCGAGGGTCGTCTTTGCTGCGGGCGCAGCGACCGGGGGTGGCGCATCGGGCAGGGGCGCAACGCCACTGCTGTCGAGTGTTTCGGGGCTCTGCGCAGACGTGTCGAGATCGCGCATCTTGACGCTCGACTTCACCTGCATGCCGGTCTCTTTCTGCAGCCGGTCAAGCACCTCACGAGCCGTGAGCGCAACCGCGTCGTCGGGGTCGTTGGCGAGCTGTTCGAGCATGTACGTCGCCTTTGTCTCACGAATCTTGCCCAATGCAATGAGCGTCTCGATACGCAAGCCGGGGTCGGCCTCGCCACCCAGAACCGACAACAGCGCATCGGATGCAGAGGCGCTGCGCAACTCACCCAGGAGCATGGCGCTGTGCACCCGCACCTGCCGATTTTCACCCTTGTCAAGCAGCAGTTCTTTGAGCGGAGGGATGGCTCGCTCGCGGTACGCCACAACTTCTTTGATAATGGCACGCACCTTCTCCGGATCGAACGGCTCGGATGTGTACAGCGTCTGGAGAGTGATGATCCGGTCCAGCAGAGCATCCTTGGTGCGATCTCGTGCTGTCTTCTTGCCGCCCTTCAGAGTTGTGATGGATGTGTCAACCGAACTCAAACGCGACTGACCCGCATCCACCAGCATGCGCAGACTGTCCATACCGAGTTGAAGTTCCTCGATTTGTTTGCCCTGTTGCTCAAGCTTGCCGTCAATCGTGTTGAACCCGCCCGGACGTCCTCTGCGGATGTCGCCCAGAAAACGCAGCCCGAACCGGATGCCGGGGCGAACCGGACTGTGACTGGACGGGGCCGAGACAAAAGAGAACGCAAACTCGCCATTGTTGTAGAAGAGTTTGTGGAACGCAACCAGCCCGAGCGACACCTCCAACCTGCGCTTGAGAAGCCGAACCGAAAGAAACAGCGATGGAACCACCTCTTCATGTCTTCGGTGCACCTCCAGCGTGGTGTACAACCCGGTGCCGAAGTATTTCTCGATGGCGGCGTAGGGGTTGAATTTCTCCTTGCTTGTGGTTGGCATCGTCTGTATGCCCAGATGCAGGCGCATCTTGAGCGGTTCAAGCGTCTTGGCCACCGCCAGGTAGAACTCGTTGGCAACCTTGCTGTTCTTCACGCCATACTCGTAGTACTCCTGATGGGCGATCACGTTGTGCGCGCCAAGCGTGACGGTAGGCATGAACCGTTTGGTCTCTCCCAGTATTCGCGCCTTGAACCCCAGCGTTGGGCGTCCGGCGTAGCCCACCTCGAAGTTGACCCACTCGATAACGCCCACGTCGGCCAATACCGTGGGTTTGAAGGAAGCGTCGGTGCTATCGTCCATGTAGAAGAAACAGTGAGCGTCGACAGAGAACTCGCCGCCACGCAGAAAGTCTGCATCGGGGATCATGTGCACCGAACCCCACCGGGTTGCGCCCCACGCAGAGGAGGATACGAGCAGGAGTCCGCACAGGATCAGTGTTGCGGAGGCCGGCGAATGTCGATGCCGTGTTCTGGGTTCCATTGGGCTGGTGGCTACCTCAACCGGTGAAGCGTCGCCGACAATCTCGCGCACGCATCCAACGCCCTCGTGGGGGCTGCGTTCAAACGCACGATCTGCGCTCAACGCATCGAGCCGAGACGACCGCTCGCATACAGCTGCTCGTAGGGCCTGCGCTCAACCTGCCCGGGGAGCCCCGCGAGCCTCTATGCCCTCGAGTTCCTCAAGATCCCTGAGCACTGGAACGATCTCGCCGATATTCGTCATCTCGAGAAGATCGCCTAAATCCTTGTTACAGCCAAACAGGAACAGCATGCCACCACCTGCCCCCAGACGATTGGCCACGTTGGTGAACAAACCAATTGCGCTGGAGTCGAGGAATGTCACGTCGCTGAGGTCCACAGCCACCCGTACCTTCGGCCGGTCGGCAAGCTCCTCAAATTCCTTTCGTAGCACCAGCATGTTGCGCACACGCACATCGCCAGACGGCTTGAGCACGACAACCGATCCCACGCGATACTTGGCAACCTCCAGAATAGGCGGCGGCATCAGAGACTCCGTATCTGTGTGACGAGGAGGACTCGACTTGAGGACGCGAGCTCTCCCCTGTCTACTGCTATCGGTTCCGGCGCCGGGAACCTTGGGGGGTTGTGACGCTTACCGTCGCCAGTTTCCCGGCTCCGGTGCATTGCCGATGTTTTCAGACTCTTCATCCCACTCCTCCTGATCGCCAGCCATGGGTTCCGGCACGCCCTGCGATCCCTCGTCACCCACCTCGTCCGCTCGCTGCTCGGTGGTGGCGGGCTGATCCAACTGGGTAGGGTTCTGCACTATGGGGGCGCCCACAGCTTGCGCGGGCGAGAGTTTGCTGCTGATCTCTTTGAGCAGCTTGATAATGACATCGTTCTGCTTCACGATCTTGTCGGAGTAGTCGTGAATGTCACGCTTGAAGCGGTCTTGCCTGCGACGAGGGGGCTGCTGCATATTGCTACCACCGTGCCCGCCCCCGACGAGGTGCCCTTGACCCGTGCCGCCCGGGTTGTAGTTGTAGTTTGCGCTCGGGCTGTAGTTCTGCCCGGGCTGCTGCTGCCGGCCCTGATACCCGCGCCCTCCTCCGACATGCCCGTACCTGCGAGGCTCGTCATTGTGCATGTTGTGAACGCTCCTTTCGAACGTTACGTGTTGGGTGAAAATTATTGTACCATGGACGGAATCCGTTCAACAATGGTCGCGTGCGTATGCGGGAAGAACGCGGCATTCGCACGCCGGGCCGTCTACCTCAGAAATCCGGCAATGTGCGCCGTGACGTCGGCGGGGGCGCAGGTTGACAGGTCGCACGACGTCCCCGCGCACTGATGCCGGAACCACGTCAGTTGACGTTTGGCATAGTGCCGGGAGTTCCGCTTGATCTGAGCAACCGCATCGGAGAGCGTACAGCTCCCGAGCTGCACCCCGAAGAGTTCCTGGTATCCGAGGCAGCGCATGCCCGGCGCGTCCGCACCGTAGCCCCGGCTCACCAGCGTCTGAAATTCGTTCCACAGGCCATGGCCGATCATGGCATCTACTCGATCGTTAATCCGCCCGTACAGGGCTTGCCGGAACATGGTGAGGATGAAAACGCCGAACTCCATGCCGGGGGGAGGCTGTGTGCTTCGGCTGAGCTCGGAGACCCTCTTGCCGGTGGTGCGGTAGATCTCGATCGCCCGCACTGCGCGTCTGACGTTGCGGCCACCCAATCGCTCCGATGTGACTGGATCGATTCCCGCAAGCTCAAGAAAAATACTATCGGCCCCCCGATCCCGCAGCCTCTGCTCATACTCATCCCTCACTGTCGGGTCAAACGGGATCTCCAGGCTCAACCCACGACACAAACAGTCGTAGTAGAACCCGGTTCCGCCCACGATCATAGTCTTGCGGCCCTGCGAGGCGCGTTCTCTGATGATGCGCTCAGCATCAGTGGCCCATTGGTATGCGGAGTAGGGCTGGTCGGGGCTCACGACGTCGAGAAGCCAGTGCTGTGCGCGTGCCCGATCCCCGGCGGAGGGCTTTGCAGTGCCCACGTCCATGCCTCGGTACACCTGGCGCGAGTCGCATGAGATCACCTCAAGCCCCAGCGACTCTGCGATGCCCAGGCTCACGTCGGTCTTCCCCACTCCTGTGGGCCCGAGGATAACGGGTACTCGTATCATGGTCAGCTCGATTTACGGGTACAGCTGTGACAAGGTTCGCACCTGGCCGGAGTGCAAGCGCCGGGTGGGGTGGGCGCCCCGTGCTCCAGCCGCCGCGTCGTTGCGAGTACGCGCGCCGTTGGGTATTTTCGTTCACTCGCAGTCCCATTCACACCGTCCACGTCACCACCATCAGAGATCCTCGTGTCACGAAGAATTCTGGCTGCTGTATTTCTGGTAAGTTCGCTGTGCGTGATGACGCTCATTGTGTGGCGGCTCGTTCCCTCTGCACGCGTGACTTTCCGAGAACTTGTACATCGGCCCGAGCGCGCATCGCCGAGTCCCCACAATAAAAATACCTCCTCAACGCGCGATCTGCCCATCGGTGCGCGCATCGTGGCTGCGCTTGTCGAGTTCGAGACGCGTGAGGCGGACATCCGCATCGATTCAACGCACAACGCCGACACGGTTCTCGCTATCCGCGCAAAGGCACCTCGCGGCATTCCACCCGAAACGCTGGTGTGGAAGATTGGTTCCATCGCCCAGGGCACACCTTACCGCGTTGTCGATGCATTCCAGAAGAACGCCGATGCTCCGTGCCGAATTGTGCTGGCCAGGCAGAGCTCCAGCGACCGTATTGTGGTGGTCCTGGCCCGCTCAACGCAATTCTACAGCGCCACTGCCAGAATGGCCATCGTCGTCGAGAACTTCAGGTTCTCGGCAGACCAGACGACCGTCGAGTTCCTGCGGTTCCCCGAGCCCCTCACCGTCACTCTCACGCCAGATAAAAAGGCATCGTCGTGGGCCTCTCAGATTGCCAACGAGTATCGCAAAGAAATTATTGTGGCACTGGCCATGGAGCCCTGCGACACTGCCGGCGGCATCGATCCGGCGGCCGTCGTCATGGTGCACTACACCGACGATGCCATCCGCGCGATCGTTGACGAGGCGGTTCGCACAGTACCCAATTTCTCTGGTTTCGCCAATTTCAAGGGTACACGCGCCACCGGCGATTCCCGCGTCGTAAACACGGTTCTGGGAGTGGTACGCAGGAGCCACGGGTATTTCATGGAGATTGCGCCGACTTCGCGCTCCGTGGTTCGGTCGGTTGCCCGTTCGCAGGACCTGCCCTACGCTGTCGTGACCGAGCGCATTGACTCACGCGCGACCGGAGCGCAGGTGGAAACAGCGCTGCAGCGTCTCGCCGCAGTTGCCCAGACTCGCGGCAGAATCGTGGTGTCGATTCCCCCGACCGCAGCCGCAATCGCGGGCCTCACCGCGCAGCTTCCAGCACTCAAGCGCAACGGCATCAAAATGACGTATGTTTCTGAGGTGGTCGGTCGCTGATCCGGTCTGAGCCGGCCGAAGCCGGCGGTGGGGTTCCCCCGGTACCGGCCGAGACCAGACACGCGCAGATCGACGCAACGAACTCTGACAAGGAGCACACCATGGCAACCCTCGGCGTAAACATCGATCACATCGCAACACTTCGGCAAGCCCGCGGCGGCAAGGATCCCGATCCCGTGCAGGCAGCAGTGCTGGCAGAGCTTGCCGGCGCCAATGGCATTACCGCACATCTGCGCGAAGACCGCAGGCACATGCAAGACCGCGACATCTACCTGCTCAAGCAGATGGTCACCACGCATCTCAACCTCGAAATGGCGGCCACCACCGACATGGTCAACATCGCGGTGGACGTTCTGCCCTTCATGTGCACGCTGGTGCCCGAAAAACGCGAAGAGCGCACCACCGAAGGTGGCCTGGCTGTTGCCGGCCGAGAGAAAGACGTGTCCAAGATCGTCAGTCAACTGCAAGACAACAACATCAAGGTCAGCCTCTTCATCGACCCCGACCTCGACCAGGTAAAGGCCGCCAAGAGGATCGGCGCATCTCACATCGAACTGCACACCGGCTACTACGCAAATGCCACCGGTGCAGCAGTCGACGATGAACTCGACCGCCTGCGAAAGTGCTGCATTGCAGGCCACACGTATGGGCTGCACCTCAATGCCGGCCACGGCCTCAACTACCGCAATGTAAGGGCAGTGGCCTCCATGGAGCATATTGAGGAGCTGAACATCGGTCACTCCATTATTTCGCGCGCTGCACTGGTGGGACTGGAGACTGCAGTGCGGGATATGCTGGGATTGATCTGAGGTGGATCGCGTGATGTATTCAGTCAAGAAGAGCGGGAAGAACCGGGTTGCGTTCGCGGCCATGCCGGAGGAGCCGCCGCACATCGAGCATCAGCCGTGAGGGTCGGCAGGCCGCGAGCCATGCATTCGGACTGCGAATGTGAGCCGTGACTGTCCCCAATCCGGTCCGAATCTGCGTGAATCTGCGCAAATCTGTGGACTCTCCCGCATTGTCTTCGCACGAACAACCGGGAATGCAGCCCACGCCCGTCCACTACCGGATGGTAAACGTCAGCCCGCCGATGAGTTTGAAGATATTCCAGTCGCCCACCGACCCGCGCATTTCCACAAACGGACGGAGTGAAGGGCTCACCTCGAAGTCGCATCCTGCAAAGAGGTTGAATGCGGCCCGAACGTCGGTCTCATGCTCGTGGTACCCATCGGGATCCTCGCTGCGCACGATGTCAATAAGAATCGCAGGTCCCCCAAGCCCCACGTACGGCTTTACCGGAATGTGAAGCGGCGGGGAATAGGCCAGGTCGATCAGATTCATCTGAAGTTCGGTGGCGAAGAAGTCGACATGATTGTAGTGGTGATGGTCGCCGCCGAACCACACTCCCACACTCGGGTAGTAGTACGCAGTACCGTACTTCCCGAGTTCGAACCCGACCTTGACCTGGGCCGCAACATGGAACCCCAAGTTGACATCCACCACATAGTCGTAG
>Ga0315293_10002649_pt1 | contig 17192 bp, 16 predicted proteins | sample YL17G13_20_MG_FD_203071 | JGI IMG/M metagenome (GOLD analysis project Ga0315293, IMG submission 203071) | Sediment microbial communities from Yellowstone Lake, YNP, Wyoming, USA - YL17G13_20 | ecosystem: Environmental > Aquatic > Freshwater > Lake > Sediment | place: USA: Wyoming | collected...
CGCGGGGGAATCGTCAGTGATGGAAGTTCAATCCCGAACAAGACGAACAGAAAACCCATACCACCTACTGTCGTAATTCCTGCTCAGGAAGCTGCTACCGTATTCGAGGTAACAGTACCTTGCGACTGACTCGAACTCCGTAGCGGTCCACCAGTAACCTTCGGAACCCTGGCCGCCGAAATGACCAAATCGGTGACGACAACTGCCCCCAACGGCCGAAAAGCCACTGCTGTTTGTCGCGCCTGTATTTGGTGATAACCAATGCGTGGTGCCTATCTCCTTTAATTTCCCACCCGCAACACTATCTCCTCCAAGATTCGTTGACAACGTCGTCCACTCCATATCCGTTGGCACATGCCAGCCAGCTGGGGCGATATATTCTTGGTTCGTAGGCTTCACAACATGCCAATTGTACAGTGCACCATAGGGATTCTTATTCGCCGCAGAATCATTGCCATACCAGCAATACTTCCCGGAATCCGCGCTTGCGGTAAACGTACCCCATGTTGCCGCTGATGTGTCCTTTGTAATTGGTGTCCCATCGCGATATCTCGTCGTCTTCAAATTCTCCATTGTCCACACCTGCGTGCCAATTCTAACTTGGTGATAAATATTGCCATCAGCATCGGAAAGCGTGGCAACATTAAGCGTTGCTCCATCGCTGGTATCTTTCCCCCCGGCGTTGCTCACGATGCATCTATACGTTGCCGTAGTGCCGGTATCATCAACCGTCAATGCCGGTGGCGTACAACTTGCCGCAGTAGCTCCGTTGATATTGCTACCGTCTTTCTGCCATTGATAGCTCAAACTGGCCCCTGAGGCGGCAACCGTAAATGTCACACTGTCATTTATCGGGCAGGTTCGATTTGCTGGGTGGATCGTAATTGTGACTGACGGATGCAGCCGACGTGTACAGGAGCGCACTAGCTACTTGTTGGCAATCGCCGTTTGGATAATGACCTTGAGCGACTCAAAGGGCAATGCCCCTTCGTAGTAGCGACCATTGAGGAGAAACGCGGGAACAGCAGCAATACGCACTGCTTGCCCCGATTTCCAGCTTCTGGCGAGTAGTTGACTCGTTGATTTTGACGCGATGTCTTGTTTGAATCTATTGATATCAAGTTTCAGGTCCAATGCATGGCTCTGGAGGGCAAGCGAATCCGATGCAGTCCCATTCCGGTAGACCAAGTCAACCATCTCGGCAAATCTCCCCTGTCGGTACGCTGCCATCGCTGCGGGATATGCTGGGGAAATAGCACCATTGTCCATAAGGGGAAATGGCACATATACAACGCACAGCGACTGACCGAATTCCGCCCTCAGGGCTTTCAGCGTACCGTGAAGTTGGTTACAGAAGCCACATCGGAAATCGAAGAAGAAGACCAGACGCACAGGGGCATTTGGTGATCCGATGGTTGGGAGATCTGTGATGTCGATTGAATGCAGCGAATCGCGGGCGTCTGACTTATGTTGGTGCTCACGGGTCGGAGGTTGGGCAATCGAGCGAAGCAGTGCCTCAATTCTGCCAAGCCGTGTTTCGAGCATTGACTGAAGGCTGTCGATCTTCCGCGAAAGTACAGCGATCGAATCCGACTGCGAGACATCTCGCTGGTTGGGGGGCGAAGCAGCAAGGGCCGGCATGCTCAGTGCAATCGCAAACGAAGGCGCCAATGCAATCAATGGAAACCATCGGAAACAATCAGACCGAGGCTTAAATGATTTTTTCAAAGAGAAGCTCCACTTCGCAGTAGGGAGAACAATGCAGGATTTCATAGTTGGAGCACCATCGGAGCCCGTTCACTGGTCGATGGTCCTCCCCATGAGTCATTCTGTGTGACCATGGCCCTCACGCGGCCTTGGAACCTACCGCGCTATGGTGCGCATCGGTTCCCGGTGCAGTTTCCGGATGCACAGTCTATCGGACCATTGGTGCAAATCTTGCCGGCAGCACATCCGGGGCAGGTTCCACCACCGCAATCAACGTCGGTTTCTGTTCCATTCCTAACTAAGTCAGTGCATGTGGAGGCCCTGCATATACTGGTTATGCAGACGCCAGAAATGCAGTCTGAGGCGATACGGCAGCTCTTGGTCTCGGTGCACTTAGCACATGAACTTCCCCCACAGTCAATGGCACTCTCTGACCCATTCTGGATGCCATCGGCACACGTGGGGGGAAGGCATAGGTTCCCGGTACAGTTTCCGGATGCACAGTCCCGTGGCCCGTTGGTGCACATCTTGTTGTCAGCACACTTGGGGCAGGTTCCGCCACCGCAATCAACGTCGGTTTCCGTTCCATTCCTAACGTAGTCAGTGCATGTGGGGGCTCTGGTTACGGTAACAACATAGTCCTTTGTGGTGGTGCCATCCTGTGCAGTAACGCGGATGGTAATGGTATTGGCGCCAAAGGCTAAATCTTGGGCCACTCCGCTATTGGAGCTCAATGTTGCATTAGCGTCACTTCTGGTTCCTGTTACGGTTATGCTGACTACCGAATTCGCTACATCTACTGTGTAAGAAAGTGTCGCGGTTGAAAAGGATGGGCTCAAGGAACCCTGATTTATTGACAATGCGGAGAGGTCTGCATTAGTGCTTGGCGCTGCAACCGAAACGGTGACCACATAATCCTGCGTACTGCCATCGCTCGCCATAGCGGAAAGACCACAACAAAAGGAGCTGCCAATGCCGACTCGTGACAAATTTGCAATTTTGAAGCAAGTCGTGTCGCATATTCCGGCGTATTTGGTGAGCAAAGTGGCTCGGGGCCACGGAGATGTCCTGAAGAGTCGGACGATTTCGCCTTGGAGTGATGGCATTTGGCGACGGCTACGACGGGAAGATGACCGTCAAGAAGTACCTCCCGAGCCCGGAGCAGTGGGTTCCCATCGGGCCCGCGCATTTCTCCCCCGGATCCGTGATGTACACGTCGGCCACTTCCACGAGCACGGATGTCTACGTGGCCTTCAGAGATGGTGCTGCCGGCGACAAGATTACTGTGATGAAGCACCCGCAGTAGCTGGTGCTTGGCCACGTAAGGCGGGACAACGACGGCAGGGGCTGAAGCCCCTGCCGTTTTGCGTTTCGGGGCTCAACCGACAGGCTCAGACGCAACCCGGAACAGCGGGAGTGGACCGGGAAACACATCGTATGAGGCATTGATATCGTAATTCTGGTATTTAACTTTGTAATTACGACGTAATTCTATTGCACAACCTCATTTTTTCGACTATATTATCAGGTATGATCGAACGTCTCCTCTCACTGCCCACATCCAAGAGTTTCTTCCTCTTCGGGCCTCGTCAAACAGGCAAGAGCACTCTCATTCGCGCGGCGTTTGAGCGATTCAAGCCTCTGCACTACGATCTTCTCCATGGAGAGACGTACCGTCGGCTGCTGGCTCGACCTGAGCAACTGCGCGAGGAGGTGACCACTTCAGTCCAGCAACGGGCTCTCACCCACGTGGTCATCGATGAGGTTCAGAAGGTACCGCAGCTCCTCGATGAAGTACACGCGCTCATTGAGCAGCACAAGGCGGTGAGTTTCATCATGAGTGGATCGAGCGCGCGAAAGCTCAAGCGCGCCCACGCGAACATGCTTGGTGGCAGAGCGTGGACGCTCAAACTCGCCCCACTCCTGGCGCGGGAGATCGGATCGAGCTTCAACCTCGATCGGGCGCTCCGGTTCGGCACACTCCCCAGCGTCTACCTTGCCGACACCGATGAAGACCGGACCGAAACACTCCGTTCGTACGTAGACACATACATAAGGGAAGAGATTGAGCTCGAAGCGCACATCAGAAACGTCGGTGGGTTCCTTCGATTCCTGTCAATGGCGGCATCCACCAACGGCGACCTGCTGAGCTACACCAACATCTCACGAGAGGCATCCGTCAGTTCGCAAACGGTGAAATCCTACTACCAGATTCTGGAGGACACACTCCTGGGGCATCTGCTGCTGCCCTACGGCAAGTCGGTGCGGAGTCGGACCGCGCAACACGCCAGGTTCTACTTCTTCGACACCGGCGTTGTTGGCGCCATCACCAAAAGACTTGCCGTACCGATGGAGGAGGGATCTCCTGAGTACGGCAGGGCGTTCGAGCATTTCATCGTATGCGAGATACTCCGGTTGAACGACTGCCTGCGTCTGGATCTGGACCTGTCGTTCTACCGCACCGAGGCAGGCGCTGAGGTCGACTGCATTATCGACGCTCCCAGCGGCGCAACCGTGGCCATCGAGATCAAAGCCACCACAGCTCCGTCATCGAGCCACTGTCGTGGACTGCGATCGTTCCGGGAGTGCGTGCCCAAGGCGCGCTGCATCCTCGCATGTCGATGCCCTCACCCGGTGCAGATTGGGCCGGTGACCGCGCTTCCATGGGAGCAGGCACTCGATGTGGTCTCGGAACTTCGGTAGAGCGTGGGGCCTTGTCATTCGGTGAAAACCGGCCGTGCTCTTCCGCAAGCCCGGAGGGCCCGCCCGCCCCTGTAGTGGGATCGGGCTTCAGCCCGATCCTCCCGGTCCAGCAGGGATACCGAGGACAGGGTGTCCCTCACCCACCCCAATTAATTATCTTCATGTTACTCCGCAACTTGAGTGCAGCTCGAATGCGGAGGGTCGAGGTTCTCGACGATCGGGAAACCGTCCTGTATCCCCATGAAAGGAGGAGGGATGAAACGGCAGTATCTTCTGTTGTCCGTGCTCTCTCTGCTGATCGGTTGCGCCCCCTACCAGCAAATCAAACCCGTCCCGGAACTCTCCCCGTCCGAGCAGGGCTACATTGCTCTGAAGAAGGACGACAAACTCGTCAAGCTGTCGAAGAACAAGAAGTACTACATCGCATTCCCGCCGGCGACAGAGGCCAACTCGTACCTCATTCTGAACGTGCCGGACAAGAAGTCCTTCACGAGCTTTCTGCTTGATTCCTATGTCAAGAAGGCCATGGGCAAACGCCTGGCCGACGAGAGCCGGCAACCTGCCACCATGAGTGTGTACCCGGTTGGGCGCAACGATGCCGGATATTTCTGGATGATCGAGAACGGGCCCGCGGATCTCGAACTCAACATGCAGTACCGCTACGCACCCCAATGGCGGTTCAAGTACGAAACCGAGTCTGCCGGATTCAAAAAGACCTTGCGGGAAAGTGTGGTCGACCGCTCGGTGTATGCGGGATTGGGCACGACCGTCAATCTCGACGGATTCGCATTCGCCCCGGCCATCGACAGCGTCACCCGGCACAAAGCGGAGCTTGACGGCGTGCTCAAGAAGCTGTTGGCAATCGAGAGCATCTTCCCCGGGCGCATTGTCAACTCGTCGGACAAGGCATACCTCGACTACAAGGACCTGAAGGGCCGGCTTGAAGACGAGATTGCGTTCCAGACAAACTACCTGGCAATGCTGGGTTTCCACGACAAGGCGCAGAAGGTGTGCGGGAATGTTCCTCAACTCATGGGCGCCGTCGAGGACTTCACCAAGTACTTCTCAGGCAAGAGGAGCCTTGCGCGCAACGTTGTTCAGGAAAGCCAGAACGTGCTGGCCAAGTGCCTCGCCCAGATTCCGCCCTACTACGAGGGATTGCTCTCAGCGAAGACCGACATCGCTCCACTGGTACCCGAAGCGTACTTCCTCAAGCAGTTCAGCAAGGTGGGGCAGCTCTTCGACACAGCGGGAGTACCAACATCCGTTGAGTTCTCGATACTCTACCAGTACGTACGCGACCTGGACAAGGGGTGCAGGAATGTGGCCATGGTACGAGACTCCATTGCCGGGATCAACAAGACGATCAAGGACCAGGGGGCCATGCCGGCCAATGAGTTCTTCACCCAGATTTCCGCAAAAGTGGCCACTATCCAGCGCAACCTGGTGAAGCCGCTTGACATGTCGCACGGAAAGTACCTGGAGTATACCTGCTCCAAAGCGCTCAACGACGAAATTACGCGACTGTCCGCCGATGTGGCAGATCAGCTCTCCGGATACCAGGAAGCAGCCGCATTGGTGCCGCAACTCAATGCCATGGCCGCCACCCGGGAGTTCCGCGGGATGCTCGGGGTGCTGCAGCAGAAGAAACACCTCGTATTCCTACTCGACAAGTACAAGAAGGTCGACACGCTCTCCATCGAGCAGCAGAAGTCAACAATCCTCGACGCTCTCGGCGGAAGTCGCTGGGCACAAGCAGAGGGTGCACTTCGCGAACTGTCGGAGGACAACTCCTTCCTCAACCCGCAGAACGTGGTGGCCATCAAGGCCCGCTCCACCGATGAGATGGAAGACGCGCTCTACACTGGCGTTGACAAGACTTCGCGCGCCCGCATCATGAAGTTTGTGGAAGAAAAGTTCGCGGTTGTCGAGAATGTGGACTCTCTCTACCAGGACTCCGTGTTCCTCCCGGCCTACAACATCACCTACTCATCGGGCTCGCGCAAGGAGTTGGCACAGCGGCAGGCCAAGCTCGTGGAGGATCTGGCCAGGACAAAAGACTTCGAGTTCCCGGCAAAGGCGATCACGCTGCTGTTCGATGAGTTCGCGAAGAATCCGTCGGACAACGGCGTTCTCAAGGCACGCGCAATTGTCACGCACAGCCGGCACTACAAGGGCGACGACGAGAAGCTCAAGCGCAAGGTGGCAGAGGTGGACCCCACGTCCGCCAAGTGGATCATGGAGCCCAAGGAGTATCGCCGCGTCTACGTGCTGCCGACGACGACCAACGCAAAAGGCCGAAACAAGTATCTCTTCCGCGTCAACATCAAGATCAAGACAGAGGCCGAGTTCCCGGTGTACGACCTGAACATCAAGCTGCCCAAGGAAGTGGCGCAAAACGCGGCTCAAAGTCAGTGGTACGCAAGCATAACCATGAACGACAAGGCGATCAAGAACGAGGGTCGCGTGTCAATTTCCGCACCATCTGCGTCCAACGAGTATGAATGTCAGATCACGCCGGTGAGCGTGAACAAGACCGGCAACAACTATCTCGAGGTTGAGTTCGAGTATACCGCATTCCGCGTCTTCACCGTCAGTGTGATGGCGCAGAAGCCCATTATCAAGAAGAATTGAGTGGGCGGTTGAGATCGACGACGGGCCCTTCGACTCCGCTCAGGGTCCGCCCACTGGACAGCACTCGTTGAACGGTCAGAAGCACTCGCTGCTGTACCACGTATACAGGTGCGGCGAAGTTCAGCATGGACGCATCGGAGACATGACGATCCCCGATGCCGGCAATCGGAACCAAGGAGAAGTGCATGAAGAAGGTCATCATCATTGTCGGCGCAGTGCTGTTCGTGGCGGCAGCGGGGTTCCTCACCTACTGGTTTGTCTTCCGCAAACGGCTGGCCGACCAGATCGTCGTACCCTACATTGCCCACCAGAAGCCGCGCATCGACCCGCATGTGCCGGCTGCCGACCCCATGTCCGACAAGCTTGACGAAGTGATCTTTGACGGCCTGTTCAACGTGGCGGCCACACCCAGCGGCATTGCGTACGAGGACGGACTGGGCGAGTACATGGGCATTGACCAGAACAACGTGGTCTCCGTTCGGCTCAAACCCAACAAGAAGTGGCACGAAAGCTATGCCGTTGCCCTTGAGAAGACGAAGGTCACCATCACCGAGAAACAGGCGGTGAACTTCGTGGCCAAGGACCTCAAGTTTACCTTGCGACGCATACAGTCGCTGGGCAGTCTCTCCCCCGACTTCATCCTCGTGGTGCAGGCAGTCCAAGACTTCGACTTCACCGGGCCCGACGAGAATGACGAGGTGAAGCTGCAGTTCAAGGGCGACCGGGTATGGACAGAGCCCGACATCAAGGAAGTCCTGTCGTTCAAGATCCTCCCATCCAACTCCGAGCTGAATGCGCCGGAGTACAAGAACGGAACCGGCCCCTACATGTCGGCCGGAGAATACGAAGACGAAATCTTCTACGTCCGGTGCCCGTCGGGAAGCGCGCAGATCACCAACTTCCTGCTCAAGCCGTATATTGACAACAGCACATTCACCACCGAACTGCGCAACGGCAACATCAATGTGCTGCTCACCACGCCCTTTGGGAGCATCTCCCCCATTCTCGCCGACTCTACCGACTACTTTGTCAAGTCGAACATCAGCACGTGCTTCTTCGCCCTTCTCTACAACACGAAAAGGCTGTCACTGGAGCAGCGTATTGAACTGCGCAAACTTATCTACAGCAAAGCAGTGATCGAGCGATTCTTCAAGGTGGGCACACAGCAGCAGCGCCACGTGGTTGACTACAAGGGCAACCGCGACAACTACGACGACTACCTCAACTACAGCGTCTTCCCTACCTCATCGTACTACGTAGAGGAACAAGTGGTCACGCCTCTGAAAGTCTCCGAGGCGGCCGATTTCTCCAAACTCCCCGACACGGTTCGCATCCAGACGTGCCTCAACTACGGATACCGCGAAGAACTCTCGGAGTTGGTGGCGATCCTCAACGACCCCACAGTCATCAACGGCTCCATCAAAGCCACGGCAGTGCAGAATGAGGAGATTGCCCGGGGCGACTACGACGCTGTGCTTGTGCCCTTCAGTGGATACCGAAGCAACTTCCTCTTCGACCTGTACGACATCTTCCTGCGCGAGCCCGACTTTGAGTCGCACAAAATCAACCTGGTCACGGGCAATGATCCCTCATCCGGCAAAGAGGTGGTTGACGACCGCTCGTTCGATGCGAACAAGAACTTCTTCCGCCTCGACCTGAGTGGCGACACGCCCGATCGCGACCGCGTACGCAAGCTGCTTGAATACGTACACGGATTCATGGCCACGCATGAGATTGGCGACAAGCAGGCATATGCGCAGCGCATCGACGAGCTGGATCAACAGATAGCTCTGGGCAGTTGGCTCTTCTCGCTGCCGTCGCTGGCGTACTTCAGCACCCAGTTTGACCAGAAGAGTATTGACTTGTACGGTGTTGCTTCGCAGTTGTCAACTATTGAGAAGTGGCGTGAGGGTGGGAAGAGGTAGATGTCAGGGGTCAGCGGTCAGAAGTCAGGACGTCCGGATCCACGCATCGGCGCTGGTTGCGGGGTTGTGATATGACTCGATACTCCAGTCGACCACACAGACGCACGGCGATCCTCCGTATCGCAGCGGCCGGAACTCTGACCGCCGGATGCCTCGTGTCGGCATGGGCGCAGAACCGCGCCGACTTCCTCATTCTGGCCAACCCCCAGGCCTACACCATCCTCAACAAGTTCGAGGAGCAACTCTCTGCGCAACAGCGTAGAGCACTGGTCCCCTACTCCTGCTTTGAGATTGTCAACGAAAGCAGCACGCTGGGCGACCAGATCACATCTGCCGCCAAGCTGCGTGTCGGCCAGGACCTCTACTACTTCCTCAAAGACGACAACGGCGGCCTTCTCGGCGACAAGGCCAATCCCTACAAGCAGACGTTCAGGAACTGCGAGAAGATCGGCGACTCCATTGTGGTAGAAAAGCCTGACGTGCTCCGCATGTCCGAGAAGCACCCCTCTTCCGGAACGCAGACACCTCTGGACAAAGGCGACGTGCTGGTGAGGGTTTTCAAGTTCGGCGACCTGTTCTACGTGCAGAAGACCGGCATCACCCCGCGATATGGCTGGTGCTCCCTTGCATCCACAAACGCCTGGCGCAGTGCAGCACCCGACCTGACCACAGAGAAGGCCACGCTCCGCCCCGCAGTCGCCGACCGCGTGAGGTCGCGACTCGATGCAGTCAACGAGGACTACCGCGAGTATTTCGCCGCGTTCAACAAGATCGGTGGCCGGGACAAGTCCGTCCCCGCATGGAAGAGCACCGTTGACGGAAATGTCATGCGCTGCGAACTGGCGGGCGGACACGGGTATGCGCAGCAGCTCGACGAGAGCACCCGGATTCTTGTCAAGGACATCGAGGGGCTGCTCATGGGAGAGCGGCTGGCAGTGGTGTACGCGGACGGGGTGATGACCATCTCGACTTCACCAACAACGGGCGTCTCTCCCCAATGAAGCAGAAACTCCTCGAACATCTCTCCAGTCTCCTCTTCGTCAGTGCCATACTGGTGGCAGTTCTGGCGGTCATGGGCATGCGCGGAGACGCGGGCGCCGCAAAGAAGGACACACTCACCCTGGCACTGCAGAGCCTTCCCCTCTCAAGCACCCGCGATGCCTTCCACCGTGCCCTGCTCAAAGACGTGGTCAACATCTACTATCCCGGCCAGTACGACAAGACCAGCGCAACAGTGGATGCCGTGATCCAACAGCGCGAGGTCGACTTTGCCCGCAGCCTGCAAAGCTCCCACGTCAAGGAACGCCTCACCGTTGGACGGTTCGTGCAGATCCTCGGTATGTACGCGAAGTTTCTGGTGATCTACGTTCTGGTTCTGGCACTCACCTACTACGGAGTCCAGACGATTGGCACGTGGCGATTTGTGCGCAAGAAGGCACGTGCGGAATCACGACAGCCCCGCCATGGACTCGCCCGCATCGCACGCGCTGCGGCCTTGGGCATCCCGAAAGCACTGGCATACGCAGTGCTCTTCTCCCCCGCATACGTCGTCGCATACTCCGTGCGCACCGAGTTCAACACCGACTCCGCGTTCTTCATGGTGCTGCTGGCAACCATGTGCAACGGGTTGCTGATCGTGTACTCCAACAAGTTCTATGCATTTCTCACCTCCGAGAGCCGCAGAGGATACGTGGAAACCGCCATGGCCAAGAACCTCACCGCATCGTACGGCAGCAACGCCATCCCTCTCAAAGCGATCCTGCGACCCTTCAAGAAGTTCGACGGCCACGTGTTCGGACACATCTTCGCCAATACGCGGCAACAGTACCTCTCATCTGTCAAAGAGCAGGCATCGTTCCTGATCACCGGTCTGGTGATCACCGAGATGGCGCTCAATATCCACGGATATCTGAGCTACGAAATGCTGCGGCAGTTGCTGTACAAGAACTTCAGCATCGTGATTGTGATACTGCTGCTCATCTTCATCACTGTCAAGATGACCGAGATCCTCGTAGACGTGAAGATGCATCGCGAGTCCATGCGGTTTGAAAATCGCGCCTCCACCGGGGGGACAGCCGCATGATCCACACACGCCGGACACTGAGCAGAGACACGCTGTGGCTGATTGTGTGGCTCTCGGGCATTGCCGCGCTTGCTGTGTGGGACACGCTCTTCCTCAACCGCCCGGCGCTCAAGCTTCTCATCGGCGGATTCGTCAACACGTTCTGCGTCGCACTCATGGTGATCGTGGTCACTCTTGCGCTGGGATGGGCGACCACCATCCTGCTTCACTCTCTGGAGAAGCGCAAGAGCCGTATCGGGTACCTGATCGCCACATTCGTGCTCAACCTGGTGCGGAGTGTGCCGCAGGTGGTGGGTATCCTGATCGGGTACGTGTGGATTGCGTTCATGATTCAGGATGGGACACTGCGCAACCAGTTTGCCGTCTTCACGGTCATGGCATGCTGCATGAGTCTCTTCATCTTCCTTGAGCTGGTCGACCTCATGCGCGAGCGCATCCTCCACTACCAGCGACTCGACTTCTACAACGCACTGCTGGTGTGCGGCGTTTCGGAGCGCCGGATTGTCAATTTCGACATTCTCTGGAAGAACAGCCGCATCCACATCTTCAACAAGCTGATCTCCATCTTCGGCATGGCGGTGTTCCTGCAATGCAGCATCGACTTCGTGATCTCGGTGGGCCTGTCAACCGATGTGAGTTCGGTGAATCTCCCGCCCACGCTTGGCAGCCTGCTGGCCAACATCGACAGCAAGCAGGACATTCTCGCCATCGGGTATACCCTGACGCATCCCGGGTATGTCGGGAACCTGTTCATGGGCCACCTACAGGGCATCAGCATCGCATTTGTCATCGTATTCACACTGCTGAGCGTGTATCAGGTTGCCAATGGATACGCCGAAAGGCATCGCTTATGACCGAGCGCCGCCACACCGTACGTATCGCCACGGGCAACCGTACCATAGTGTCGGTCGACAACTACGGCATTGCCGAAAACGAGATCACGTTCCTGTTTGGCGAATCGGGCATCGGCAAGTCGATGATCTCCAAGGCGCTGTACGGTCTGCTCGATCCCGGCGAGCTGTCCATCGATATCGACGGGCGACCCTATCTGGACCACCTGCACGATGCGCATACCCGCGCCGTGATCCAGAGCAGCTTCTTCGTTTTTCAGGAGCCATCGTCGCACCTCAACTCGCTGATGAAGATCTCCGAACAGTTGGCAGAGGGGAGCCTGCGCGATTCTCCTGACGAGCAGGCGATTCTGCGGCGACTGTGGCAATCGACCGACGATGCGGCAATCCGGCGTGTGACCGAGATCTTTCCCAAGCCCTACCGCCCCAGTGGCGGAGAAAAGCAGCGTGTGCTGCTCGCTATGGCATTCAAGAAGATCGATCGCATACTGCGTACGGCCGCGCCGGAGACGCCTACGTTCTTTGTGTTTGACGAGCCGACCGGAAGCCTCGACGACAACTACCGCAACGTGTTTCTGTCGTTTCTCTTCGAGAAGTACCTGCAACGTCCGTTCACTATCCAGATCATCACGCACGACTACTCAATCATCAGCGAAGTCTACCGCAAGTACGGCGACCTGAAGCAGAAGATCCACTTCAAGGAACTCTCGCGCACGGGGAGCGCATCGGTGGTGCTCGAAGACTTCTCGGCCGAGCAGTACCTGAGCTGGCTCGGTACCACACGCGATGCTTCGTCGTCCGTCAAGGATCCGGGCAAACCAGTACTGCTGCTCGATCCGTCGGTCACGGTATTCGGTCGCAACCTGCGCATCTGTGCCGACGCGGGACGCACCAAACTCCGTCCGCTTTCCGTGGAACGCGGCGAGATGGTGTACCTCAAGGCAGCCAGTGGCGTGGGCAAGACAACCATTGCCAAGGTTGTGCTGGGGCTCTACCGCGCGCAGAAGCTCTCCATGACACTGTCGGGCATGTCCTTCACAGAGGCGACGAGCGCGGATGTCTGGCTCAAAAAGGTGTGGGGGCGCACCGCCGGCATGGTGTTTCAGCATGCAGACGAGTCGCTCAACCTCCAGTCAACGGTGAGAGAGACCTTTGCGGGCCTGCCGACCAAGGAGCGACTGACCGGTGACGCACTGACGACTCGACTCTCCTCTCTGTTTGAGGGTGAGATCACCGAACGGTTTCTCGGCAAAAAAGTCGCCTACCTCAGCGGCGGCCAGAAGCAGCGGCTCAACCTGCTGCGGACTCTCGTGCTGGATACCGACCTCATCATCCTCGACGAGCCGCTCAACGGACTTGACTTCCTCAGCATCAAGAAGGTTCTTGACATGCTTGAGCAGAAGCGACGTGCCGGCGCCGCGCTGTTCATGATATCGCACAACGAAGAGATCTTCGATTCCCTGGTGGGCAAAGACCACGTGTACTACCTGGGCGAGGCGACACATCCCGCTTGACGGGATCGGCCAGGCCTTGCATCGACAACGCGCGAAGCACCGCTGGATCCTGCGCAGTCGACGACTCGTCAGGACCACCGTGAGACGCGGCCCCCATCGCCCTGCTGCGCCAGGAGCCGCCTCTGAACTATTTTTGGCACCAACCAAACACGCGCCACACCGCACGCCCAGCCCGCCGAACGGACACACCGCCCGCCGCAGCCACGGACGCACGCACGCGCAACAACTCAAGGAGCCGACATGACCGCGCCGAAGGATCTGGAACAGACGCTCGTTCTCATCAAACCCGATGCGTTAAAGAATTCACTTACGGGGTATGTGCTCTCCGTGCTCTCCGAATTCCACTCGGGGCTCTGCTTTGCGGGCGCCAAAGTGGTGCATGTCAGTCGCATGCTTGCCGAGGAGCACTACGCCGAACATAAGGGCAAGGGCTTCTTCCCGCCACTGCTCGAGTACATCATGGGCAAGGCGCACTACCCCACCGACCCATCGAAGCGGCGGACTATCGCAATTGTCTACCAGGGCCCCAATGCAGTCAAGAGGATCCGCGAGATCTGCGGCCCCACAAACCCGCACACCGCACGTGAGCAGAAGCCTGGCTGCATCCGGTCACTGGGAACCATCGTCCCGCTCAAAGATGCAGCGGGGGCCGTCATCGGCGAGCGCATGGACAACCTCATCCACGCCTCAGCCAACGATGCCGATGCCGAGCGTGAGATCAAGCTCTGGTTCGTACCGCGCGACATGCCGCCCGCGATGCACGCGTACACCACAGCGCAGAGCGACGATCACTACTACTATCTTGACGGGAAGCTGCACAACGACCATGTGCCGGGCAGCGCCTGCATTCTCGCTCCGGGAGATACCGCCTGGAAGAGTGACCTTGACGCCCTGCGCTCCACTACGCTGGGAAAACCCGCGTCTTGCACGCTGCAGGCGGTTGTCGCCAAGTACCTGCTGAATGAGTCTCGTGAGTTCTGATGGGCATACCAGATCCTTCTCGCCGCACAATGCATTGGGCAAACATGCGAAGGTGAAGGTTCTGGGTGGCAAAGCCGGGTGGCGCGTCATTCAGCCGTGGAGGTCCGGTGCACCCGGTGCGCGACACCCGCGAGCATCGTGCCCGGTCGTCAAGACCAGTCTACCTGCGCAGGTTGACTCGCATTTCGTAGAAGGCCCCGCGCGATCCAGACGAGAGCACCTGAGATACTGCCCGTGGGTGTCGCGCACCGAGTGACCCAAGCTGCCACCGCCCCACGACGCGCCACCCCGCACAGCTATCCAGATGCTCCGTCTCTGCATTCCCATTGAGGCCTGGCTGAGTCATCCTGCCGTCTATATTTGCATAACGTCAATTGAGACGATCGAGGATATTCAAATACACCCCGGTCGGACGAATCCCCGGCAGTTTGCGCACGAGCTCCCCGTTGATGAAGAGCAGCACCGTCGGCATTTCGCGTACACCGAACTTCTGCACAGTGTCTGGATTTGCTTCGGGGTCCATCTTCATGACCTTGGCACGCCCTCGCGCAACTGAACTCAGCCGGTCGATGATGGGTCCGGAGATGCGGGATGAGAAGGCTCCCCGCTCGGAGAAATCAACAAACACTGGGGCTCGGGCTCTCAAGACGTCGTGCTCGAAATTCTGGTCAGTTGTATGGGAAACCATGGCACCCTCCTCGGTGGTGGGACTTTCGCTGGGACTGCTCCCTCCAGTGAAGCAATGCACGTGCCGAGTCCCGTCTGGACGGCTGGTCGGAAGACGCATAGCATTTGCAATCAACGAGTTATTGAGTGAGTCGTACGAAGGGCGGGCGAGATGTACGGTTGCCGTCTCGGGGGTATCAAGACAGATTCGTCATCCAGCGGCGTCTGCTCAGCCAGCTTGCAGGGTCAGCGCCGTTGTCGCGGGGAGGGCGTTGCCCAGATGACTGATTTCACCGAGGAACTGCGGAATCGTGTGTTGCACTGCCGGAGTGACTGCCGTGCGCATACCGTAGCACCCGTGTCGGCTCCACGGTGACCAGGCCGCCGCACTGAGCTTCGTCAAACATGCGGGTGAGGGTCTGCAAGAACGCCTCAATCTTGGGTTCGTCATCGACGATTTCGATGATGATGGGAAGGTCACTTGACAAGTCAAGCACGCGGGAAGTGCGGACGTGGCTGGTGGGCCCGAACGAAGAGATGCCTCGCCACGCGGTAGCTCCGGCCAGGCCGACCTCGCGCGCCTTGCGCACAATCGCCTCGCACAACGACCCGTGATGCAGTTTGTCTGCCTCGCCAATGAAGATGCGAAGGAGCTGCGCCTGACAGGCTTGTTCCATACTGTTCCTCCTATCGATGAAATGCTCCACCCAGGCACAGTCCAACTCCGAAGAGCAGGAAGGACCCCACGAGCGTGACACCGGCGTAGGTCAACGCAGGGGCAATCTCGCCGTCGCGCACGAACTGGGCGGTCTCGTAGACAAAGGATGACATGGTGGTGAACCCCCCGCACACGCCGGTGGCCAAGAACACGCGTGCCTCAGGCGACAGAGACACTGCGCGATCGACCCAGGCTGCGATAAGTCCGATGAGCAGGCACCCGGCAAGATTGCTGACAAGTGTGCCAGCGGGCCATGCGATGCCGAGACTTCGGGCAACGACGCTCGCACCGTAGCGCAGAAGGGTTCCGAGAAATCCGCCGGTGCCTGCGCAAAGCGCTGGGACGAGGATGTTTGTCATGGGATGTTCTCCACGATACGGGCGCTGCAATGTGCACAACACAAAGATACGACCCGGACTGGTGAGGCTCAAACTGGCACTGCGAACGAGGGCTGAGCAGGGGAACGGACGACGGACGAGCGGACGCATTCTCCTCGGAAGCGTGCGCTCTGAGCTGTGCCGCAGGATCTCACGCTGCCGGTGTCGCGCGGGAATTGGACGAACTCGTATTTTCCAGAGTCACACCATACCACACTCAACAGAGGGAGTATTCCGATGAAGTCTGTCAAGTGCCTGCTGGTTGCGCTGTGTGTTGCTCAGGCGGGGTGGGCCGGGGTCCAGCTCGGAGCCGACCTGCGGTGGAACCTCAACCCGCAGATCCGGACAAGCGATCCGAACAACACAACCCTGGAGACAAGTACCACCACTGGCGCTCTGCTGAGAGTGCAGCCGTACATTGGGATCCGCGCCGGAGAGCTGGTGGAGATCAGCCCGTACGTGATCTATCAACTGAGCACATCGTCCTCCAAGACGAAGCAGGAGGGTGCATCGGAGAACACGACCAGTTGGAGCCAGTCATCGGTCGGACTCGGAGTGGGAGTCTTCTTCCACGTGCTGCGAGGGACTCTGGCCGACCTATCGGTCGGGCCACAACTGTCGGGCATATGGAACTTCCGGCCGTCGCAGTCGGTCAACGGAGATGCTCAAGATAGCGAATACTCCAAGTACTACAGCTCGACCGAGCGGATATCCGTTCCTGTCAATGTCGACTTCCATCTGTCACCGCGTGTGGGTTTGAGGATGGGCATGGCAGTGCTGGGCGTCACGTACACCACCCATTCCTATGAGTTCAATGACGCCCGCGACCCGGACGTGGTGCACGACTTCAACTTCGATGTCCAAAGTTGGTGGTCGCCCAGTGTCGGGCTCTTCTTCCGAATTGGCGGGTGAGTGGAACGCGCGCGTCTGGCACAGTGTCACGCCCAACGCACGTCCAGGCCATCCGCGCGATGGTCGTGCACGAATCTCCGAGGTCACCACCATGAACCTTGCCCTCTCAATCGCCCACCAA
>Ga0315293_10002650_pt1 | contig 17188 bp, 15 predicted proteins | sample YL17G13_20_MG_FD_203071 | JGI IMG/M metagenome (GOLD analysis project Ga0315293, IMG submission 203071) | Sediment microbial communities from Yellowstone Lake, YNP, Wyoming, USA - YL17G13_20 | ecosystem: Environmental > Aquatic > Freshwater > Lake > Sediment | place: USA: Wyoming | collected...
CTCGAGGAACCGGCTGACCTGGATCTTGGAGAAGGAGTCCAGAGTGACGTGGAATATGGAGAGCACGAAAGCGGCCAGAAAGCTCAGGAAAAGCCCAAGCCAGATCGCGAGATCGGCGCTCATGCGGTGTCCCCGAAGAAGAGCCTCCGGGCGGCCTTTTCTTCCGGACCGATGTCGGCGCCGTGGTCATATCCGGCTAAGTGAAGGAAGCCATGGAGGGCCAGGACCTCCAGTTCGCGCCCCAGGCCGTGACCGCGCGTCCGGGCCTGCTTTGCCGCGACCGGGACCGAAATGACGATGTCGCCGAGGTAGAACTTGCCGTCGGCGCCCTTCTTTCCGATTCGGAAGCTCAGGACGTCCGTCGGCCGGTCCTTCCTTCGGTACTTCCGGTTCAGGGTCCGGATGGCCTCCGTCCCGACGAAGATCAAGACGACCTCGGGATTGCCGAGGTGGTAGCGTGCCGACAGCCGCTCAATCAGGCTTCGGATCCTTTTCCGGTTGAGCGGGTGCGTGCGCTGCCTGTTGATGATTTCGATCATTGTTTTTCCTGGAGTTGGCCGCTTTTTTTTCCCGTTTCATTTCGAAATCGAATCCCGGGTATTCGACCCGGGGATGATAGACGGCGTAAAGGATGGAGAAGAAGGAGGCGGCCGCCGATCGCAGGTCCCGCAGGGAAAAATCGCAGTCGTCGAGCTGGCCGTCCTGAAGGTAGCTGTTGAAGATTTCCGTGATGAGTCTCTTCAGGCTGTCTTTGGCGGGGGACTTGAGGCTTCGCGAGGCCGCCTCGACCGAGTCGGCCAGCATGACCAGCCCCGCCTCCCTGCTCCTGGGCCGGGGCCCGGGGTAGCGATAGGCCTCCTCGCCGATCTTGTTCATCTCGGGGTCGCACTTCTCCTTGGCCTTCTGGTAGAAATACCGGACCAGGGAGTTCCCGTGGTGTTGTTCGATGATATCCCGCAGCTGGGCGGGGAGCTTGAGCTTCCTGGCGATCTCAAGCCCCTCCTTGACGTGGTTGGTGATGACCAGCGTGCTGAGGGAAGGCGTGAGGTCCTTGTGGAGGTCGAAGTTCCCGCTCCTGTTCTCGATGAAATACTCGGGCATCTTGACCTTGCCGACGTCGTGGTAAAGGGCGCCGGCCTTGACCAGCATGGCATCCGCCTTGATCTCCTCGGCCGCCTTCTCCGCCAGCGTGGCTACGATGAGCGAGTGGTGGTAGGAACCGGGGGCTTCGATAGCCATCTGCCGGAAGACCGGAAGGTCCGAGTTCGCCAGCTCCAGGAGTTTCGTCGAGGTGACGAAGCGGAAGACGGTCTCGAAGATGGGGAGGAGGATGAAAGCCAGGGCCGCGCTGAGGGTGCCCCCGAGGAGGCCCATCAGGACCTCGATCGAGAGCTGCCCCAGCCCGCCGAGCTTCTCCTTGATAAGGTGGATGGTGACGATGACGATGATGTTGATCGGCGCGACGAAGAACAGCCCGGCCCGAAGGGTCGACGTCCGCCGGTGCCTCTGGTAGACCTTGACGCCGTAGATGGCGGCGATCCCGCCGATCAGGCTGAAGATCAGAGGGTAGTAGTTCGGCCCGAGGACGTAGCCGGCCATCAAGCTGTTCAGGATGGCGTAGATGAGGGCCAGGTGGTCGGAGGTCAGGAAGGCGAAGAGGAGCACCCCGAGCTGGAAGGGGAAGGCGAACTGGTAGGTTTCGATGACGGCGAAATAGGAAACGTCGGCGTGAGAGCTGAAGCCGCCCGCCAGGAAGAGGGACAGCCGGTAGACGACGAGGCTCAGGACGAGTGTCGCGCCCATCATGACGAACTTCTTGAGCGCGTATTCCGAACTGAGGATGGACTTCAGGTAATACCAAAGCGTGATGAAGAGGATGGTGAAGAGGAGGAACGTCCCGGCGAAATTGGTGAACCAGCTCGGGCGCTGTTCGAGCTTGATGTTGATGAGGCGGACCTGCTTGATGGACTCCGCTGTGACCTCGTCGCCCTTGCGCACGATGACCTTGCCCTTCTTGATCGTGTAGAAGACGGTTTCGACGCTCATCCGGGCCCGCTCCTTGCGGGCATCGGTCTCGGATTTGTCGTACGTGATGTTGGGGGAGAGGAAGAGGTCGGAGAGACTGACGAGCAGCATCTTCGACCTCGCGGCGATCTCCAGGCCGTCGACCTCGGCGACGAACCGCTCCTTGGCCTCCTTGATGTCCAGGACGTCGTTCGTCCGGGCCGTCCTTTCGCCGCCGTCCGTCTTGGTGAGGGTGAAGCCCCTCTCCAACTCGCCCTGGATGAAAAGGTTTTTGGAGAGGATGATGCCCTGAGCGGAGATTTTGCCGATGACGCTGACCAGGCCGTCCTCGAGTTCGGCGGGGAACTTCGCTTTGATGAGGGCTGTGAGGTGAGGGAGGTCGATCTCGATCCCCATTTTGTCCAGGACCTCTTTTTGTAAATCCTCGGGCTTCCGGGCGCCGGAGAGCATCCTCAGCCAATCCCGCCCGAGATTAAAGAACTCATGGATCCGGCCTTCCGTTTCCATGAAAGAGCCCGCGTCGAAGCGGTAGGCGGGAAGAACGGTCCCTTCGATCGCGATCCGCCTCCTGGCCGTCGTCTCCTGGTCCTCGATGGTCAGGTCGGACGGCGCGATGATGTCGGACCCGGCGATCTCCCCGACCCCGGGAACCGACAGGCTCCTGGAGGGCAGATAGGCGATGATCAGGGACAGAACGGTGACGAAGAAGGCAAGGATGATGAAGGGGTTCCGGAAAAAGCTTCCCCGGACCGAGGGGCCCTCCTCTTTCGGCGGGGGAGGGGCATGCGGTTTCCGGGGAAGGATCTCGGAACCCTTGAAGAGTTTGATCTTCCTGAACGAAATGAAGTCCGTGTCTGTCATTTAGGGTTGGGCCTCGGCCTTTTGATAGGCTTTGATGATCTTCTGGACAAGGGGGTGGCGGACGACGTCCCTTTCGCTGAAATGGATGAAGGCGATCTCCTTCAGGGACGACAGGATTTTTATGGCGTGGAGGACCCCGGACCGCTTCGGGTCCGGGAGGTCGATCTGGGTGATGTCGGCGGTCACGACCAGCCGGGAATCGAATCCCTGCCGAGTGAGGATCATCTTCATCTGTTCCCGGGTCGTGTTCTGGGCCTCGTCCAGGATGATGAAGGCGCTGTTGAGCGTCCGGCCCCGCATGAAGGCGAGGGGGGCGATCTCGATGATGCCCTTTTCCATCAGACGGTTGGCCTGCTCGAACTGGGAAAGATCGAAGAGGGCGTCGTAGAGGGGCCGGAGGTAGGGGTTGACTTTCTGGGCGATATCGCCGGGGAGAAAGCCGAGCTTCTCTCCGGCCTCAACGGCGGGGCGGGTCAGGATGATGCGTTCGACCAGCTTGTTCTGGAGAAAAGAGAGGGCCATCGCCATGGCCAGGTAGGTCTTCCCGGTCCCGGCCGGGCCGATGCCGAAGACCAGGTCATAAGTCTTGATCGCCCGGATGTATTCCTGCTGGTTGAGACTCTTGGGGTGGACCGACTTCCGGGAGAGGTTGAGGGGCTCGGAAGGGGCATACTCTTCGAGGGCCTTTTTGGAACGCGTCGAACCTTCCTCGAGGAGGTCCAGGGCGATGTGGAAGTCCTCTTCCTTCAGATCATAGCCCCGGTCATCCAACTCCTGGATCTTGTCGAAGTAATAGCGGGCGAACTCGACCTTTTTGGGATCACCGTCCATAAGGAGCTGGTCGCCGCGGATGGCCAGACTGATCCCCAGCCTTCCTTCGAGCCTCCTCAGGTTCTTATCCAGGACGCCGAAAAAGGCGGTCTTTCGAATACAGGAGTGGGCGATCTTTTCCATGTCAGGCGGGCATAAGTTAGGGGGAATCTTCAGACATAACCACAGGATTATAAACACTAATACGCCTTGCTTGTCAAGGAGATGGGAAGAGCCAGGCAGACCAGACAAGCTGGACAGCCTACGCAGGCTGGAAAAGTCACTTGAAAAATTGCGCTTTCTGGTGTATAAATAGCTTTAATTTTTACGCCGGTATGCGCGTCCTGCCTCCCGGAGGGGGCGACTCTAAGAACAGCGAAAACGAACGGATCAAGGAGAAAACGATGGACAAAGAATTCACAACCGTCTCTATCCCCACGTCCCTCCACAAGAAGATTGAGGAAGCGATCCAGGGAACAGAGATCGGCTCCGTCTCGGCCTACGTCGTCAAGGTCGTCAGGGAAAGCCTCTCCAAAGAACAAGAGGCTAAAGAGGTCTTCAGCAAGGAAGAAGAGGAAAAGGTCAAGGAACGGCTGAAAGCCCTAGGCTACATCGACTGACCGGTCCCTTCCGGCGTTTCGATTCCCATCTTTCAGGATCCCAGAGGAGGAATCATATGATCCAGCCCCACGGCGGCAAGCTCATAGAGCGGGTGCTCACGGGAGCGAAGAAGGACAAGGCCCTGGGAAAGGCCAAGAGGCTCCCCCGGCTGAAGCTCGATCCGGAATCCGTTTCGGACGTCGAGAACATGGCCACCGGCGTCTACTCGCCCCTGGAAGGTTTCTTGGGCGAGAAGGACTTCCGGAACGTCCTCAACCAAATGCGTCTGGCCGACGACCTGCCCTGGACGGTCCCCATCGTCCTGGACGTCGACAAGGCCGCGGCCGACGGCTTCAAGCCGGGAGGCGAGGTCCTCCTGGTCAGCGAGGAGGACCGGCCGGTCGCCATCCTCAACCTCGAGGAAAAGTACACCTACGATAAGGCGGAGTTCGCCCAAAAAGTCTTCGGGACCACCGACCGGGCCCATCCGGGCGTCGCCAAGGTCATGGGCATGAAGGACGTGCTCCTGGCCGGGAAGATCGACCTTATCGAGCTGGCCCCGACGCCGTTCGACCGCTGGAAGCTCTCCCCCCGGGAGACGCGGGTCCTCTTCAAGGAAAAGGGCTGGAAGACCGTGGTCGCCTTCCAGACCCGGAATACACCCCACATCGGCCACGAATACGTCCAGAAGACGGCCCTGACCTTCACGGACGGCATCTTCGTCAACCCGGTCATCGGCAAGAAAAAAAAAGGCGACTTCAAGGATGAGGTCATCCTTGCTTCTTACGAGGAGCTCATCCGTAACTACTACCTCAAGGAGCGGGCGGTCATGGCCATCCTCCAGATGGAGATGCGTTACGCCGGCCCCCGCGAGGCCATCCATCACGCCATCCTGCGCAAGAACTTCGGCTGCACCCATATCATCATCGGCCGCGACCACGCCGGCGTGGGCACCTATTACCATCCATATGCCGCCCAGGAGATCTTCGACGAGTTCCCCGACCTGGGGATCGTCCCTCTCTTCTTCCGGGCCTTCTCCTTCTGCAAGAAATGCAACTCGGTCGTCAACGAGAAGACCTGCCCCCACCCGTCCTCCGAGCACATCCAGTTCAGCGGGACCAAGATCCGCGACCTCCTTGTCCAAGGCATAATTCCGCCGGCCGAATTGATCAGGCCCGAGGTGGCCAAGATCATCATGCAGTTCAAGGAACCGTTCAACGAGTGAGAGGTTGACATGAGCAAGACTAAAGTCCTCGTCGTCGGCTTGGATTGCGCTACACCCCAGATCGTCTTCGACCGCAGAGACGAGCTGCCTGTCCTGAAGGGACTCATGGAGAAGGGCCTCCACGGCCGTCTGAGGAGTTCCGACCCGCCGATCACCATCCCGGCTTGGATGGTCATGGCCACCGGCAAGGACCCCGGGAAGCTTGGGCTCTATGGCTTCCGCCATCGGAAGGGGGATTCCTACGACCAGATGTGGATCGCCAATTCCAAGGCCGTGCGTGAAAAGAGGCTTTGGGACATCATCGGCGAGCGGGGCGGTCAAAGCTCACTGGTCAGCGTCCCGCCGAGCTATCCGCCCTATCCTGTGGCCGGAAACCTCATCGGCTGCTTCATCACGCCCCCCGGGAAGGACAAGGAATACACTTATCCGCAGACGCTCCGGCAGGAGATCGAGGAGCGCTTCGGCCCCTACATCTTCGATGTCGTCTTCCGGACCGAGGACCGCGACCAGATCCTGGCTGAGATCTACAGGATGACCGACAAACGGTTCGAGATCATGGACTGGCTCATCCGGGACAAGCCATGGGACCTGTTCATGTTCGTCGAGATCGGGGTCGACCGGGTCCACCACGCCTTCTGGAAGTACATGGACCATGAGCACCACCTCTATGAGCCCGGGAACAAATATGAGAATGTCATCCTCGACTATTATAAGCACCTCGACGGGAAGGTCGGCGAGCTGCTGCGGCGGGTGGACGAGGATACCGTCGTTCTCGTCGTCTCCGACCACGGCGCCAAGAGGATGAAGGGCGCCTTCTGCGTCAACGAGTGGCTCATTGAGCAGGGCGACCTGGTGATCAAGGAAAGGCCGCAAAAGGTTGTCAGCGTCGACGATCTGGCCATCGACTGGTCGAAGACCAAGGCCTGGGCCTGGGGCGGCTACTACGCCCGGGTTTTTCTCAACGTGGAGGGCCGCGAGCCCCGCGGGACGATCAAGCCGGAGGACTACGAAAAGGAACGGGAAGACCTGACCCGAAGGCTCCGCGCCTTGCGCGGGCCCAAAGGCGAAGAGTGGCAGACCAAGGTCATCTGGCCCCAGGAATACTTTGACGAGGTCAACGGCGAGTACCCGGACCTCATGGTCTACTTTGACGACCTCTATTGGCGCTCGGCCGGGACCCTGGGCCACGGGACGATGTTCCTGCCCGAGAACGATACGGGCCCCGACGACGCCGTCCACGCCCAGGAGGGGATCTATATCCTCTTCGACCCGAAGAACGGAAAGACGGGGTGGAGGGACGCCGGCATCCTCGACATCGCCCCGACGGTGCTCGACAGGCTTGGGATCCCGGTGCCCGCGGACATGAAGGGGAAGATTTTGTAGAGATTTCACGAGGAGAAAGAGACATGTGCACGGAAGATCAGGTTGGATTCACGCTGTGGTTCACGGGACTGCCCTGCTCGGGCAAGTCGGCCATTGCCGACAAGTTGGCCGAGATCCTGAAGGCCCGCGGGCTGAGGGTCGAGAGGCTGGACGGCGACATCGTCCGCCAGAGCCTGACCCGCGACCTTGGTTTTTCCAAGGCTGACCGCGACGAGAACATCCGCAGGGTGACGTTCGTGGCCAAGCTCCTGTCGAGGAACGGCGTCGCCGTCCTGACGTCGTTCGTCTCCCCTTACCGGGAGATTCGGGCCGAGTCCCGCAAGGAGATCGACAACTTCGTTGAGGCCTATGCCAAGTGCTCCCTGGACGCCTGCATCCAACGGGACGTCAAGGGCATGTACCAGAAGGCCATCGAGGGCAAGATCAAGGAGTTCACCGGGATCTCCGATCCTTATGAGGAACCGCTCAACCCCGAAATCCTGGTCGAGACCGACAAGGAGACGCTCGAGGAAAGCACCAAAAAGGTCCTGAAGAGGCTCGAGGAGCTGGGATATCTGTGACCGGACCGCCCACTGGTACAAAGAAAGGAGCTGACGCATGAAGATCGCCGTCATAGGAACCGGCTACGTGGGGCTGGTCACCGCGGCCGGGCTGGCAGAATTCGGCCACACGGTCATCGGCACCGACAAGGACTCCGAAAAGATCGAGCAGACCTCCCGGGGGACCGCTCCTATCTACGAGCTGGGGCTGGACGAACTCCTGAAGCGGAACCTCGCAAAGGGGACGCTGACATTCACGGCCGACGTCGACGGAGCCATCCGGGCCGCGGGAGTTATCTTCGTCTGCGTCGGGACGCCCCAGGACGAGAACGGCCGGGCGGACATGTCCCAGGTCGAGGGGGTCTCGAGGACAATCGCCCAGAACCTGAACGGGTACAAGGTCATCGTCGAGAAGAGCACCGTCCCTGTCAAGACCTCCGATTGGATCAAGCGCATCATCACCCTTTACCGGAAGGGAGACACGCCCTTCGACGTGGCCTCCAACCCCGAATTCCTGAGGGAGGGGTCCGCGGTCCCCGACTTCCTCGAACCGGACCGGATCATCATCGGTGTCGAATCGGACCGCGCCCGCGACATTCTGGTCCGGATCTACGAGAGGTTCGGGGACAGGGTCGTCGTCACCAACATCGATACGGCTGAACTCATCAAGCACGCCTCGAACTCGTTCCTTGCCCTCAAGATCTCGTACATCAATATGATCTCCGACCTTTGCGAAAAGACGGCGGCCGACGTCGAGCAGGTCGCCCTCGGCATGGGGAGAGACCCGAGGATCGGGAAGGAGTTCCTGAACGCGGGGCTCGGCTACGGCGGTTCCTGTTTCCCCAAGGACATCAAGGCCCTGACCAAGATCGGCGAGGACATGGGCGTCAACATGGACCTCCTCAAGGAGGCCGACCGGGTCAACCATGAGAGGACCGCTGTCTTCGTGGACAAGGTCAAGAGGGCGCTCTGGATCCTCAAGGATAAGAGGATTGCCGTCCTCGGCCTGGCGTTCAAGCCCGAGACCGATGACATCCGTGAGGCCTCGAGCATCAAGATCATCCGGGAACTCATCAAGGAAGGCTCGGCGCTCCGGCTTTACGACCCCAAGGCCATGGACAACATGAAAGAGGTCTTCCCCGCGTCCCCGCAAGTCGTCTATTGCGAGGACCCTTTTCAAGCGGCGCTGGACGCGAACGCCCTCCTCGTCATCACGGAGTGGGCGGAATTCCGAACGCTCGACCTGGCCCGGATCAAGGACCTCATGGCCAACCCGATCATCGTCGACGGCCGGAACATGTTCGAACCGGGGTCTGTCCGCAAGCTCGGCTTCGAGTATTACTCGGTCGGCCGCAAGTAGCGGATCTCGGGCTCGTCCTTGAGGCCGAACGCAGGCGAGGTCATCTGCTTCGCCAAGCGCAAGTGCGCGGGCGACTGGACGTGGTGCAGAAAGGAAGTTATCCGTTCTCTTGACAATAGTACTATAAAATAGTACCATATGGCCATGCGCCTCTCGCGGAGAAACATCATGAGATTGTGCCGTGCGCATGGACTGTCCCTCAACGCCCTTTTGAAGCGCGCCGGGGTCAGCAAGACCGCGTTTTATCACCTGCTCTATAAGGAGTCCGTTCTTCCTCGCTCCATTGAAGCCGTGGCCGCCGCCCTGGGTGTCCGGGCCTCGGTTCTTCTGGAAGAGGCAGACTGGGAGTCGCGCCGGGCGCTTTGCCTTCTGGCTGAGGCCGACCGGATCGCCGGGAGCGACCCGTCGATGGACCGGGACAACGTCCGTCACACGCTTCTTCTTCTCGAAGAAAAGCCGATCGAACGCTTGCAGAGGAGTCTCATCCGTGCCCGAAAACCTGATCTTCACGAGTAAGGAAATCGCCTTCTTGAGAGAGCTCGAGCGGCACAAGGTCGAGTTTATACTCGTCGGCGCGGCGGCCGCGGCGCTTCAGGGAGCGCCGGTCGTGACGCAGGATATCGACCTGTGGTTCGAAGACATCAGTGACCCCGGTATTCAGGCCGCGCTCCGGAAGTCGGGCGGGATCATGGTCCCCGCTTTCGGCCAGAATCCCCCGACCTTCGCCGGCAACTCCGTGAAGCTGTTCGATATCGTCCTGACGATGCACGGACTCATGAGCTTCGCCGAGGAGAAAACGAACTCCTTCGAGGTCAGCTTGGGGAAAGTGAAGGTCAGGGTCCTTGACCTGGCCAGGATCATCAAGAGCAAGGAAGCCGCCCGGCGGCCCAAGGACCTCCTCGTCCTCCCCGTGCTCAGGGATACCCTGAAAACGCTCAAACGGAAAAAAATACGAATATCGTTGCCATCATGATCCTCATCATTATCGCCATATTATCCGATTCCACATCCACCTCCATTTCCTGGTGACTGAAGGAGGGGCGGAGCGATCGGCACGAAAACACTCGTCAACGTGCACATCCCGGTCCTTATTCAGCACCATGACCTCCCGTCGCTCCTGGCGGGGGAAGCGGCGGCCATTCTGACGCGCGAATATATCAAGGGACGTGATTATTTCGACCTCTTCTGGTTTCTGTCGAAGTGGCCGGAGCTCGAGCCCAATCCCCTTATGTTCAGGAACGCCTTGGCCCAGAAGCGGACGGGGGACGGGATCGATAAAAACGCGAGGGACGGCGGGAAAGCGCGAGACGCGGCCCGAATGAGACAGATCAGCCAGGAGACGAATTGGCGGGCCATGCTGAGCCGGGCTGTCAACGAGACGAGATGGCCGGTCATCGAAACGGATGTTCGGGCGTTCATCGAAGATCCGGACAGCCTTTTGGCCTTCATGGAGGAGAATCTCCTCAGGCTGCTCGGATAGCTGCCATCGAGAATTCGCAAAGCGAATAATGAGCTGGGTTCATTCTCGCGTTCGTCTACACGGCGAGATCTCTATGTGGCATGCGGCGCGGTCGGCGATCTATTTTCGACACGGTTAGGAGGAGAGATTCATCGCCAAGAGGGGGAATTCGCCATGCCGCGGAAAAAATAAATTCTAATCTTTCGTCGAAAACGGGAAGGACGCCCCGCGGCGTGAATGAGGATTTCTTTTCCGCCATTCTTCTTTAAGCTCGAGGATCTACTTCAGCTCGGGCAGTCGTAAAATAAGGATGGGTATTGCACGGGCCTCTCAGGCCGGAATCGGGGCATTCTGCCCGAGTATCGCTTTTGTCCGGTTTCTTGAATCCCGGCCCCCGGGCACGGTTGACTTCCTACCTGTTGCTTGTTATTCTTAGGCCACCAAAGAAAGGGGGCCTCGGTGGCCATCAAGTGCCCGACCTGTCACTCCGATAATCCCGATACCCAGAAATTCTGCGGGGAGTGCGGCACCCAGTTCCCTCCGATCAACGGTCATCCTCCTGTCGTGACGGAAACTCTTCAAACCCTCGTCTGCGAGCTCACCACAGGCGCCACGTTCGCCGGACGCTACCAGGTGATCGAAGAGCTGGGCCACGGCGGCATGGGTCGGGTCTATAAGGTCTTCGACACCGACATCAAGGAGAAAATCGCCCTCAAGCTGCTGCGGCCCGAGATCGCCCTGGACAAGGAGACCGTCGAGCGCTTCTCGAACGAGCTGAAGCTCGCCCGCCGGATCAGTCAGCGGAACGTCTGCCGGATGTTCGACCTGGGCAAGGTCGAGGGCACGACCTTCATCACCATGGAGTTCGTGCCGGGCGAGGACCTGAAGAAGCTCATCCGCAAGACGGGCCAGCTCGGGGCAGGCCGGGCTGTCTCAATCGGCAAGCAGGTCTGCGAGGGCCTGGCGGAGGCCCACCATCTTGGGGTCATCCACCGCGACCTCAAGTCCCAGAACATCATGGTGGACGAGGACGGGAACGCCCGGATCATGGATTTCGGGATCGCGCGGTCACTCCGGGGCAAAGGGATCACGGGCGCGGGGGTCATGATCGGGACGCCGGAGTACATGAGTCCTGAGCAGGTCGAAGGCAAGGAAGTCGACCAACGGTCAGATCTCTATTCGCTTGGAGTCATCATCTATGAAATGTTGACCGGCCAGGTGCCGTTTGAAGGAGATACGCCGTTCACCATCGGTGTGAAACAAAAAAGCGAAATCCCCAAAGACCCCAGGGGCCTCAATGCGCAGATCCCCCAAGACCTCAGCCGCCTGATCCTCAAGTGCCTGGAAAAAGGCAAAGAAGGACGTTATCAGACCGCCGATGAGCTGCGAGCCGACCTCGAGAAAATCGAAAAAGGCATCCCGACCGCAGAGCGTCCGATCCCCAAAAGGAAGACTGTCACCTCCAAGCCCATCACCTTGACCATCAGCCGGAAGAAGTTCTTTATTCCCGTTTCCATAGTAATCGCAATCGCCATCATCGGCATCGGCCTCTGGCGCTTCCTCCCCAAACATCACGTTGCTCCTCCTCCCCCCTCCGGCAAACCTTCTATCGCTGTTCTCCTCTTTACCGACCTAAGTCCACAAAAAGATCAAGAATATTTCTGTGATGGAATGACCGATGAAATCATCTCCAAACTCTCCAGACTCGAAGGCTGGAAAGTAATACCCAGGACATCGGTGATGAGATATAGAAACACTGATAAAGATATCAAGCTGATTGGCCAGGAGCTGGATGTGGGGAATGTCCTTGAAGGGAGTATTCGCAAAGAAAAAGACGAAATTCGGATTAGCGTCAGGTTACTTAAGGTTGCCGATCTTTCCTCTCTTTGGGGGGATACCTACGACCGGGAGCTTAAAAGTATCTTTGAGGTTCAAAGTGACATTGCCGGAAAAATCGCCGAAGTTCTGGAAGCCAAAATATCCCCGAAGGTAAAGGAGCAATTTGCCAGGAAGCCAACGGAGAACCTGGAAGCCTACAATTATTACCTTAAGGGGCTTGATTACTATTATCGTTATAGTAAAGAAGACAACGAAAATGCGATTCTATTGTTCAAAAAAGCCCTTGAACTTGACCCTGCTTATGCTCTTGCCTATGCGGGCTTGGGAAATGCCTATTCTCAAAAAGCGTTGAAGTTTGGTTTTCCAAGGGATTGGCTTGATTCCGCCATTGAAGCTTCCAACAAAGCGATTTCTCTAGACCCAAGTCTATCGGAAGGTTATAAAGCATTGGGGCTTTGTTATGGAGCTAAAGGATGGTGGCAGAAAGCCCGAAATTCATATGAAAGGGCTATCGAACTAAATCCAAACAATTGGGATGCTCTTTCGAATTTGGGGGGGGATGTGTATAGCGACACTGGAGAACCTGCTAAGGCTCTGATAGTGTTAAAGAAAGCCTTGCCTATTACACAACCGGCACATTTGCCCCTTGTTTACTATCGGGTTGGGAAAGCTTATCTATACCTTAACGAACTAGAGAAAGCAGTGGAATGGCTTAACAAATGCCTTGAAATTGAACCAGGCATCACATGGCAAAATTATTTAGCACACCTTCGATTGGTTCAGACGCATCTTCTCAAGGGTGAGTATCAGCGGGCACGAGATCAAGTCCAGAAGGTTCTCTCCGTTGACCCAAATCATCTGGGGGGTATGCAATTGGCAGGGATGGTTGAAATTTGGGCAGGAGATTATTTAAAGGCAAAAGAATATTATCAGAAAGCACTCCAAGCTTCCTCTCTTGAGAATATAGATACGATAAGTTTAGGCTATATTTTTTTCAAAACGGGGAACAAGGAAGAAGCTCTCAAATTGTTTAATGAAGGAGAACTAAAAACTGAGAAGGCGATGCAACAAGGCGATGAATCTCCTTCTCTGCGCATAGGCATGGCAGTTGTTAAATCCCTACAAGGGAAAAAGTCGGAAGCTTATAAATGGCTGGAGCAAGCGATAGATATGGGTTGGCGGTGGTACGCCTGGTCTTTAAAAGATCCCCTACTTGAGTATCTTCACAAAGACTCCAAATTTCAAGAAATGATGACAAAAGTCAAAGCTATGGTTGATGAGATGCGGAAGAGCGTGGAAAAGGAATTATGAAAATACTATCTCCAATGCCAGAACATACTCGGGAAAAAACTCTCGACCTCTGGAAGGGGGCCGACTCCGGTATTCCTGAGGTCGAGGATGCCAAGAATCGCCTGGCTGGTTTGAAGAGCTGACGGATTTTCCGTTTCCTCCGCGTGATCGTTCCTGTGAGCCGGCTTTTTCCCGTCTTTTCCAGGCGACGTAGCTTTCATCCATCTTGTCCTCTTCATGACGGTCGGAATAGGGGAAGCTCGGACTGACCCCCAAGATTCGAACCACCCCGAGAGTTAATAATGAGGGCGCTGGACCTGCCCACTGATTAGGTCCATTTTTCATGTTTGAATGTCGCATATTCCTCCGGCGGCACGGTTCCCAGAGAGCTGTGCGGCCGGCTATCGAGAACCTTGCCGACTTCACCTCGAGTGTCGCCAGGTATAAAGCCACGGTCTGAGCGCGGTCCTTCAAAAAGGCGCCGGTCGCTTTGATCGAAGCGAACATCGGGAAGGAGGCGCCTTGGCCGGCCATCCCTGCGGACGGCGCCCGGAACGCGGCCAGGGTCCTCCGGGATCTCTTCGCCGCGCGCGTTTGACATATCCTGATCATGCCTTTGGCAAGATGCGGACTTCGACGACGCCTTTCTTGAAGCGGGTCGTCAAGGCATCCAGCCGGATGTATTCGTCCCGGCCCACCCGTTCCACCTTGAAGGGGACCTTGTCGCCGTTGACGCGGACTTCCATTCCCGGCGAACCGTCTGAGCCGCGCTCAGGTCGGAGCTGCACCCAGGGATTGAGAATACTGATCGTTGGGCCCGGTTCATTGTCGCACCTGATCTCGAGGCTGAGCTTCCGGGCCTTATCATCCACCCGGTAATCGTAGGCCACGAAACGGTCGGCGGCCGGTAAATGGACATGGACCCTGGCATTGTCGAGGCCGAGCCTGGGTGAGATCTTGAGGTCACGCCCCGAGATCCAGATCCCGAGATAGCCTTCGATGAGGGCCCGGGCCAGGCTCCCGGCGCTCCCCGAGTAGAAATCGCTGCCGCGGCCCGCGCCGTCTTTCGTGTCCCACTCGAACAGGCCGCCGTTCGCGATGTCCTTCCGTGCGATCTCGATGAGCTTTTCCCTGGCCTCGCGGCTGAATCCCGATTCGAACATCGCCAAAACGAGCCTTCCTCCGAACCAGTCCCACTGGCCGCCGTTCTGGTACTTGTAGGGTTCGTCGAGTGCCGGGTGCCTGAAGAACCCCTTGGGATAGGGCGGAAGGAGGGAACCGCTGATGGTAGAAACGCCGAATTCCTTCTGCCGCGACATGGCTTGTTCGATGATCCGACGCCTCTTGCCCTCTCCCGGCCCGCCCGCCAGTCCGGAGATCATGGCCTGGGCGTTCCCGCCCATGGCGAACATGTCGTCTTCGTCGAGATCGTGCCGCCACGGCCCGGCGTGGACGTGGACGCGGTAAAAGCCTTTGTTCTCCTGCCATAGCCACGTGTCGGCGTTCCGGCGCACCCTGGCCGCCCGATCGCTCCAGAGCGCGGCCTTGTTCCCGGGCGCCGCGACCTCAAACCAATGAGCAAGATCTCTCGCGGCCTGATAGAACATGCTCTGGTCGTAGATGTCCGCCGTCCAGCGGGTTGTTTCCCCGGCGTAAATGGCGCTCTGATCGGCGTCCTCCATTTCCACGTCTCCCCAATCGGCCGTGTGGGCGCCTCTGATCAGCCCGTGGCCGGGGTCGAACCGGTCCTCCAGGACGAATGCGAGGGCCCTTACCAACCTTGCGTCAGCTCGAACGCCCCGGATGTCCTTCATCGGCCATTCCGGTCCGAGCAGGTCGTAGACCTGGAGCCCGGCCTGGACGGCGCTCGCCTCCTGGTCCGTTTCCACGGTGTTCTTATCCGTGACGCCGCGGGAATCGAACCAATCGGGGAGCGAACCGTCCGGGCCCTGATGGGACAACAGTTCATCGAGCCAGGAATGGATATAGGACGCTGGATAGAAATACCGGGAGGCCGGGATGATGGTATTGGCGTCCCGGACCCAGATCTGAGGGTAGCCGGCGCCGGCCGAGAACCCGTTGACGCGCCCCGTCCTGCCTAGGAAGGAGACCTCATTGTGCTTCAAGGTGATCCGAATGAGCTTCAGGAGCGAGTTGAACTCGGGGATGCTCGATTCGATCTTCGTGTAGGGCCCCGCGTCGACCGATAGCTTGTAACGGTCCTCCGGCCATTCCCTCCGGCTGACCTTGAAGGCAAGGACGAGGGGCTCCGAGCCAAAGCCCTTGAACCAGGACAGGCCTTCGAGAAGGAGGTCGAACTCCAGGTGATAATTTCCGGCCTCGAACGGCGCCTTGACCGTGACCTTCACAGCCGCCGTATCGCCGGGTTTCACATCGTGGGGAAGGGGAGAGCGGGGATTTTCGTAGCGGATGACTTTCTTTTTCCCGTCGAGGACGTGGTAGGAGACGAAGCAGGGATGCTTGCCCCTGGATTCCCAGGCCGCTTTGCCGCTGTTCTTGATCCGGAGCTCGATCTCGGCTGTTTCGGCTTCGAACGAAGCGGCCGTTCCGGTCGCGGCCGTGATGACGGCCGAATATTCATCCGAAGAAACGTCCCCGCGCCGTTCGGCCGGACGCGGGGAGAACGCCGCGCCAACCAGGGAGAGGGCGACGAGGAGGACGATCATTCTCCATGTTCTACAGGGCATGGCTGACCTCAGCATATGCGCGGCAGGAGCTCGGAGGTCAGCGGTTCGAGGAGCCTCAGCCCTCCCGTGACCGTCCTTAACAAGAGTTCCCCGGGCTTCCCGACCTTCGTCTGGACCTCGCCCACGATCTTCGCCATCTTCCCCTGAGGGTGCTTTTGGACGTCCCGAAGGATCGCCCGGGCTTTTTCCTTGGGGACGACGACAACGGCCCGTCCTTCGCAGGCCAGATAGAGGGGATCGATCCCGAGGAGCCCGGCCGCCCCCCTCACGGGACGCGAGAGGGGGATGGCGTCTTCCTCGATCAGGATGGGATAGAGCAGGTCCGCGGCCAACTCGGAGAGGACGGTGGCCAGCCCGCCCCGGGTGATATCCCGCATCCAGAGCGCCTTCTTCTTCCAGATCGGCAGGAGAAAGAGGAGGGGCGCGCAGTCGCTCTTGACCCTCGACGAGAATCCGAACTCCCCCCGGGCCAGCATGATCGCCGCGCTGTGTTCGCCGAGGGTCCCGGTCAGGATGAGCTTGTCTCCGGGCCTTATCTTCTTCACCGACGGCCGCGCGATGACGCGCCCGATCCCTGAGGTGTTGATGTAGATCTTGTCCCCCTGCCCCCGCCGGACCACCTTGGTGTCGCCGGTGACGATCTTGACTCCGGCCGTCCGGGCGGCCGTCCGGATGGACTTGAGGACCCTTTCGAGGTCCTCTTCGGCCAACCCTTCTTCCAGGATGAGGGCGAGCGAGAGGAAAAGGGGAACGGCTCCCGAAACCAGGAGGTCATTTACGGTCCCGTTGACCGCCAGGGCGCCGATGTCCCCGCCAGGGAAGAAGATGGGGTCGACAACATAGCTGTCCGTCGTGAAGGCGATGCCTTTGGGAAGGATGGCCGCATCTCTCAGCTCGTCGAGAAACGGATTTCCGAAAGCCGGAACGATCGTCCCGGCGATGAAATCCCTCATGAGCTTGCCGCCGCTTCCCAGTTCAAGAGCAATACGTTTCATCGGAGCGTCCTCGAATACTTGTAATGGACAAGGCAGGCCCCCTCGTAGGAAACCATGCAGGGACCCAGCGGGGACCCGGGGTTACAGACCTTTC
>Ga0315293_10002652_pt1 | contig 17181 bp, 17 predicted proteins | sample YL17G13_20_MG_FD_203071 | JGI IMG/M metagenome (GOLD analysis project Ga0315293, IMG submission 203071) | Sediment microbial communities from Yellowstone Lake, YNP, Wyoming, USA - YL17G13_20 | ecosystem: Environmental > Aquatic > Freshwater > Lake > Sediment | place: USA: Wyoming | collected...
TCCGCGGGCAGCGGCTCGATCTCGTGCTCCGCCAGGATGCGCCTGGCCTCCTTCTTGGCCTGCTCGTAGTAGTCTGGGGAGCCCGCCGCCTCCCAGGCCTCCCGCACCTGGCGGTCGATGAGCTTGGTCTGGCTGAGGGAGCGGGCGCCCTTCAGGGTGCTCTTGCTGGAGAGGAACTCGTTGCCGGCGCCGACGCTGATGATCTCGTCGACGAAGGTGGTGCGGTCGTTGACCGGGATGCCGCGGCGTACGTGCTTCGTCATGGCCACAATCTCCGCGTCCGCGACCAGCTGCGCCACATCGAAGGTCACTCCCGTCTCGAGCATCCCCGGACCGCAGATGGTGCTGGCACCTGCCAGCATCGCCAGGAGTCCGGTGAGCGTCTTCTCGTGCCCGGTCTGACAGTCACAGGCTTTGGAGTCAGTTTGGTAGCCTCCGGTCCATGACGGAATGTTGTAGTAATTGCCCATGAGGGCGGTACCCGCCTGGATGAGGCCGCACTCCGTCGTGCCGACGGCGGCTGCGGCTCGCCGCGTCTCAAACCCGCAGGTCGAGGAACCGAAGTAGAAGGGGGCGCCGGGTTCGACCTTCTGATGCAGGACCAGAGATGAGAGCAATTCCGCATTCTGTACGACGAGAGTACCCGCCAGCGTGACCGGTGACGAAGCGCCGGCCATGCCCATCGAGACGCAGGCATAGGGCACACCGGAGCGTGCACAGGCGATGTTGACCTCGGTGGCGCTTGCCGTGAGATGCATGAGTCCTACGGGGCACGCCGAGTAGGTGAAAAGGGGACGCTCGCGGAGCTTGTCGTGACCGCCGGCGACGGCGGCGCCCATCGCGATGCCGAACTCCGCCATCACCTTGGAGGTCATCGGCATCATCCACGGCTTGGCCGTGTGGTGCAGCATCATCTCGAGTTGACGCAGCTCCGCGACGGCCTCTGGGACGTCCCGGGCAGTCACTCCGCAGACGTTGATATCGATGTCTTCGAGCGCATCGCTGATACGGGCGATGTCGATGACGTCCTGAAGGACCGACGAGCGGTACTTGCCCGTCTCCAGGTCGTTCACCATGAATCCCTCGGCAAACGGACACACGGTGACGCGGCCGACCTCCACCATCACGTCATGTGCAGGATCTCGGCCAGCGAGCACGAAGCTTCGGCGCGCCGAAAGCAGCGCTCTGGCCACCGGGTCCGGAGGGATCCTGACCATATGCGTCTCGCGATCGACCCAGCAGCCAGCGTCGGCGTAGAGGTCGATGGCTTCATCGTCCTCGACCAGCACACCGCCCCTTTCCAGCACCTCCAGCGTGGCGTTGTGCAGATCGTCGAGGTCGGCCTCGGCAAAGAGGCTGAGGATAGCACCCCCGCTGTGCAAGCCAGTCTCAATCCCTCGTTTCACAGTCTCTCCTCTGGGTCTGCGGTGTCGAGGCTGCAGCACGAACACGCAGTCGCCAGCGACGCACGCCGCACATGGCTACAGCAAGAAGCAGGGAGGATGACAAGGTGGAGGCTCAGGTCAACAACCTCGTGATGCGGAACGCCTGGCGGGCAGCTCCACACATGCCCTCCTGAGAACGTCCTCGATACCGTCGAGGGCGCCGTCGGGAAGGGCGAACACCTCGTGGGTGGCCAAGATGTCTTCCAGAAGCTCGACCGCCCGGTCGAGCTCCGACTTCCCTTCGACGGCCCAAGCGTCGTAGGTGGGGCGCAGGAAGACCTGGGGCACGTGGTGCTCGCCCAAGCGCAGCATCCGAGGTGTCTGCTTGGCGGTAAGGAACTGCCCACCCGGACCGACGGACGCAATCGTGTCAAGCATGAGGTGGTCATCGTCGAGCTCCACTCCCTCCATGACCCGGTCGCAGCGCCGCCGCACCTCGGCGTCGAGGACGAGCTTCGGCAAGAACAGCAACATCGCCGAGTCCATCAGCCCGGGCCCCGAAACGATGTCGGGGCCGGTCAGGAAGGCCGCCAGCGTCATGGGCTCATCGTCAATCCCCATATGCATGGAGACTTCCTTTGCGTCCGTGTAGAAGCCGAGAGTCAGCACCGGCAGGCCGTAGCGCTGGCCAAGCTCCGTGAGGCCGGCGTCGAACAGGGTGGTCTCCGGCCCTCCCTGTACGTACGTAGCTGTGCGCATGTCCATGATCGCGGCGTTGGCCACGTAGACGAGCGGGCAGCCAGGGGCGGTCAGTTGCATCGCCACGAATGCGCTGAGCACCTCACAGTTGCACTGGACCATGGCTCCGGCGATGCTCGCCGGAGCGGTCGCGCCCGCCAGGGGCAGGCTGAACACCACCTGCGGCACGCCCTCGGACACGAGCGCCAGGGCGGCATCGAGGGGATCGGCCTCGTGTTGCAGAGGAGCGACAGGGCAGTAGAGATTGGAGAAGATCGGGCGCGCCGTGTCCCAGCCGCCGTCGCCAGCCGCGAGCTTCGCTATCTCCATGACGTATGGGACCTCCGCTGGGTGGAACACCTCGAGCTGGGCGTGCTTACCGCTGTTCGTGAGCGTGGTCGCGACGGGCTGCAGGGCGGCGAGCTCTGGATCCGCGTCGCTGCACGTGACAATCGGATAGAGGAGGTCGATCTCGGGCAGGGCGTCGGAGACGCGAATGGCGTCTGACAGGTCGGCGTTGGTCGCCTGCCGCCGCTCTCCTGTACGGAAATCGAGCGTACCAGGAGCGACTCCGCCGAGCGTCACATACGTGCGGGAGTGGTCGAGGAACAGGTCGTGCCGGGGGTCCCGCCCGCCCGCCGTGAAGGTCTTGGGTACTGCCGTGATGGCCCACTCGACGAGGTCTCGCGGAATCCGCACCACCTGCGACTCCCCGTCGACGATGGCCCCGTTCTCGGCCAGGATCGCCCGCGCTCTTGCGCTTCTGAACCGAACGCCGACCTCGGCCAGCACCCACAGTGACGCTTCGTGGAGACGGTCGAGGTCCGTGGATCGGAAGAGTGACAAGTGCGGCACAGCGTTCAACGTCCCTCCCGAGATTGCCATCTGAATCCGTCTGCGCCCTCGACGCCTTGACTCAGCCCGCGCACGTCATCACTTCGGCGAGACGTGCTCGTGCACGCATTGCCAGCCCCCGGCCTGGTCCTTCCTCAGCACCATCGTCTCGCGCTCCTCGAGGACCTCCTCGCCCGACTTCGTGGACACTCGTGTAGTGAGACTGTGGCTGACGAGGCCTACATCGTCCGTTACGATTTGCACGCGGCGCCCGGAGGCAACGCAACTGAGCACGTGGTAGCCGTACTCGGCCTCCCACCGTTTCCACTCGGCTTCGAACGCCGCCTTCGACTCCAAGCGCTCGGGCGTGGAGTAGAAGACGAAGGTGGCGTCCTCCGCAAAGCAGGAGAAGTATTCGTCCACGTCATGCCTGCCGAAGGCCTGCAAGACCCTGTCGGCGGCGGCAGCCAAATGAGCCTCGATGTCCTGCATCTCGATCCTCCTTGCTGGGGGCCTACACCCTGCGTCACATTGGGTTACTGCCGCTCTTCGTCGGTCACCTGCGCCTCATTGGCGACGGGACCCAGCACCGCTGCCTGCGGCATGATCCTACGCTTCGGCGAGAGCCTCCGAGAAAAGCTCGGTGAAGCCGCGCTCGTCCACGTCGACCGGATTGTCCGGGTTGCCGAGATTCATGAGCGCGACGCTGACCAGGAGGGGAACGTCCGCCTCCGTCGCGCCGAGACCGCGCAAGGTGGGAACGCCGAGGCGTCGCGTCAATGCGACGATGCCCTCGACAGTCGCGAGGGCGGCCTCACGAGGAGATTGAGATCCGGTCGGCAGCCCCAGAGCCTGGCCGATGCGCGCCGTCTTCTCGGTGACCACCGGCAGATTGAGTCGCATCACGTAGGGCAAGCAGACTGCGCAGGCAAGACCATGCGGTGCGTCGTATACCCCGCTCAACGCTTCGCCCATCGAGTGCGCGGCTGCCGTGTCGGCATTGCCGAAGGAAATACCCGCGGCGAGGCCGGCCATGGCCATGCCGCTTCGTGCCTCGAGGTCACCGCCGTCCGCGAACGTCCTCTCCAGGCTCCGCGCCGCGAGTTCGATCGCGTACAGGGCAAGCGCATCGCTCAAGGCGTTGCTGCAGCGAGCCGTGAAGGCCTCGGCCGCGTTGCACAGTGCGTCGAGCCCGGCGCTCACCGTCGCCGCGGGAGGAACGCTAATCGCAAGAAGCGGGTCGACGAGCGCGACCCGAGCCGCCAGATGTCGGCTACCCAGGGCCATCTCGTACTTGCGCGCCTCGTCGGTGAGGATGGCCCAGAGGGTGACCTCGCTGCCGGTTCCGGAAACGGTCGGGACGACGATCACGGGGACCACCGGGCCGGGGACCTGATCGGCTCCCTCGTATTCGAGGACCGTCCCGCCGTACGAGACCACGGCGGAGGCGGCCTTCGCGGTGTCGAGCACGCTCCCCCCGCCGACCGCGACCAGGAGTTCGGCGCCGTGCTCTCGCGCGAAGGCCGCGGCACGGTCTGCGGTGCCCGTGCGCGGGTTGGGCTCGACGTCCGCGAACTGCGCGCACTCGACCCCCGACCCGGCGAGGCACGCCACGAGCGGCTCGACGATGCCCGCGTCGCGAACGCCGGGGTCGGTGATCAGTAGTGCCCGTCGACCCAGCGCAGCCGCTTCATCGCCCACGCGTCGTGAGACGCCTTCTCCGAACTCGACCCTCGTAGGCAGCAGGAAACTGGCCGATCTCCGAACGCCCATCCATTTGAGGTTGTCGGCCATGCAATCCTCCGTGTGGTCGAGTTCCGTCACCGCCATCCTCCGTAGTCGGCACTCGCGTCATCCCGCGCCCGCGCGCGGGGCCCCACGCACTCACATTGGAATGATCGTCCCCTTGTTCATGATGCCGTTCGGGTCGAACGACTTCTTCAGCGTCTCGAGGATGTAGTAGGACGAGCCGTATTCATCTCTGATCCACGGCGCTCTCGCCTTACCCACCCCATGATGGTGCACGATCGAGCCGCCGCGCTTCAGCGTCTCCTCACAGATGATGCGGTAGATCGGGGTGCGGTACTTGGAGACCTCCCCTTCCGGCCCGCAGCCCACGACGTTGTAGAAATAGACGAAGTACATGTTGGTGCCGTTGATGTAACTGTGTGAGGAGTGGCCACCGGCCATGGTGATGTCCGGGACCTCGTTCGTCATGCGGCGCAGAGCACTCTCGTAGATATCGTTGATGCTGCTCCAGTCAGCGGAAATCTCCGTCGTGAACCCGATGTTGCCGGTCTGGAGAATCTCCTCGCGCTCGCGCGCCATCTTCTCCGGGCCCCAGTTCAGATCGTCGAACCAGGTCTCTATGTACTCGCTCGGCACCTGCGTGCACTCGGGGTGCTTTGCGACGATCTCGGCGATGCCCTCGGCCGTCGCCTCGGCGATGCCCGCCGCGCCCTCGGCCATGAAGAGCAGGACGCAGTCGTCGGGCTCGGCGAAGTGGGAGAAGTTGTAGGCGGAGTCGGCTGGATCATACAAGCGCGCCACCGACGGCTTGTAGCCGTTCACCATGACGGCGCGCAGGACCTCGAAGCCGATCTTGATATCTTTGAGGGTCCAGCCGAGGAAGGTGTTGTTCTCGGGGAAGTACGGGAAGAGCTTCACCGTCACCTCGGTGATGAAGCACAGGGCGCCCTCGTTGCCGATGACCACGTGACGGATGTCGGGGCCGGCGGCGCGCCGCGGCACGTTCTTGATGCGCGCGATCTCGCCGCCGGGGAACACCGCCTCGAGGCCGACCACCATGTCCTCGATGCCGCCGTACAGGGTGGAGAACTGGCCGATGCTGCGGGTGGCCACGAGGCCGCCCATGTGGGCCACCGGTTTGGACTGCGGCGAGTGGCCGGTGGTGAGCCCCTGCTCGCGCACGCGGTCTTCCAGCACCTGCAACGGCACGCCGCACTGGCAGGTGGCCTGCATGTTGTAGGCATCGATGCAGAGGATCTTGTTCATGTGCGAGCCGTCGAGGACGATAGAGTCGGTGACGGCTGTCTCCAGACCGCCCTCCCCCCCGGTACGCCCCGTACACGGAACGACGTTGATGCCATGCTCGTGGGCGAACGTGAGGACGCTGGCCACGTGCCCCGTGCTACGCGCAAAGACGACTGCAGCCGGGATAGGGTGGCAGAAGACGCCGGAGACGTCTTCGTACAGCCGGAAGAGGTCGATGCTGCTCTCCTTCAGGACCTGCTCGTCGGTGACGACATCCTCAACGCCGACGACACCCTGAAGACCTTCGACGATGTCTTCTCTGCTCAACTTCATGATGGTGATCCCTCTCGTGCACGCATCGTGCATCGGCTAATGGAAGATGGGATAGGACCGCTCGAGTATCTCGTCCGTGGCGTCGCGGATGGTCCGGTAGACCGCCTCATTGGCACGCGAGTAGACGTCGGCGTTCGCGGGGTCCGGGGCGAACGACTCGCGGCTCTTCTCCATGCGTGCGGCCGCGGTCGCGAAGTCGGGATAGACTCCGGTCCCCACCGCCGCACAAATGGCGGCGCCGAGGCTGGCCCCGGCGGTCCCGACGCTACGCGACGCGGAGATCCCGAACACGTCCGCGAAGATCTGCATGAACAGCGGGCTGTTGGCGCCGCCTCCCGAGACGACGATCTCGTCCAGGGTGATTCCTAGCTCCTCGCACATCGGGTCGACCAGGTTCTTCATGCTCAGAGCGATGGCCTCGAGGATCGAACGGTACATGTGCGCCCTTGTGTGTCGGGCATCGAAGCCGAGCATCATTCCCTTGCGGAAAGGCTGCTCGGGCGGCGCCATCCAGTCCAGCACCGTCATCAGGCCGTCGCTGCCCGCCGGGACCGCCTGAGCCTCACGATCCATGTACTGCTCTCTGGAGAGCCCCAAGCACTGAGCGGACCTGGCGCAATCTTCGCCGATCTGGTCCAGGAACCAGCTGATCGTCCACATTCCCCGATAGATGCCGCGGCTCTCGTAGAGGTACCGCCGCGGTACACACGCGAAGTTCGTCCAGAAGCTGACAGGCGACTTGCGATTCTCGTGGCCGTGGACCATGGAGGCGATGTAGGTGCCCAGCGAGACGAGCGCCGTGCGCTCGTCGAGCGAGCCGGAGCCCAGAGCCTCGACGGCCTTGTCGTTGGCGGTGTGGACCACCGGGATGCCTTCGGGGATGCCGGTTGCCGCGGCGGCCTCCGACGTCACGAAACCCGCGATGTCCCCCGGCATCTCGAGATCGAGCAGCATCGCCCGCGGAATGTTCCAGTGTTCCAGAACGGCTGGATCCTCGCTCCACTGCCAGGTGTCGGTATCGATAGGCCACGGCTCCGGGATGCAGTTGGCGGCGGTATCGGAGAAGCGGTCGGTGAAGCGGTGAGCGAGATACCCCGAGGACGTAGTGACATAGGCGACCTCGGGGTCGTCATGCTGGTAGGGCTGGTATGAGCGTTCGTCGAACCAGCTTATGGCCGGTGACGCCAACGAGCCGTCGTGTCTGAGCAGGGCGAGCTCGCAACGGATCGTGCAGAGACCCACTCCGACGATGTCGCGCGGGTCGCCGGGGAACTTCGCCATGGCCTCTCGACTGGCGGCAGCGATGGACTCCCAAAGGTCGTCGTCCGGGTGCTCCGCGATGCCCCGCCGTGGACGGCTCAAGGGGCGCAGCACCTGCCTGCCCTCGCACACGACGTTGCCTTCGAGATCGAAGACGACGACTTTGGAGCTCTGAGTGCCGCCGTCGACGCCGATGATGTATCTGCCGGGCATCCTGTGTCTCCCTGCTCCCCTAGATGGTTGTTTTCACGAGATCGAGTCCTCACGCTCGCCGATCCCGCGCGACGAGCGCAAGGTGGCGCTCGAGCTGCTCGAATGCGCGGTGCGCGGCATCAAGCTGCTCATCGTTGACAAGGGCTACGCCGGGCGCGGGCTCGCCAGCGCCGCTGCCGCGCTCGGCGTCACGGTCGTGCGCCCCTGCGCGTCGACGCACCGGTAGAGGGGTCCCATCGTGAGCCCACTCGCCAAAGCGTGTGGTCGGTCTTCTGGACCTGCAAGGACGTGCTCACGCTCGAACGTCGTGGGGCGCGCACCCTGGCGGAGCTGCGCGAGCGTACCTCGCGGAGGTTTCTCTGCCTTGCCGCCTGCATCAGCCTCGACCACCGGTTGGGGCGGCCGAGCCGAGCACCCGTCGACTACTGCGACTGAGGCTGCGGGCACGAAATCAACCATCTAGCGGACGAGATAGCCGCCGTCCACGACGAGCAGGCTGCCGTTGACGTAGTCCGAGGCGCGACCTGCAAGGAATACTACTGCGCCCATAAGGTCCGCGGGGTCACCCCAGCGCGCGGCGGGGATATGGTCGAGTTCGCGTTTGCTCAGCCGTGAGTCGCTCCAGATCTCCCTGGTGAGCTCGGTCTTGAAGTAGCCAGGGGCGATGCCGTTGACCTGGATATTGTGCTCCGCCAGCTCGTCGCAATAGGCCTTGGTGAGACCAGCGATGCCGTGCTTGGTGGCCGCATAGGCTGACGACCCTTGGCCGCCCAGATAGGAGAACAGCGAACAGATATTGATGATCTTGCCGCGGCGTCGCGGAACCATGTGCTTGGCGGCCTCGTAGCTCATCTCGAACGCGGCCGTGAGGTTCACGGCCACAGTGGCGTCCCACTGCGCGCGGCCGAACTCGAGGACGTCCCCCAAAGGGCAAACGCCGGCGCTGTTGACGAGAATGTCGAGCGCTCCAAAGCGCTGCACACACGCGTCGACGACCTGCGCGGGGACGCCAGGGGCGGTGATGTCAGCCCCCGCGGACTCGTATTCGACGCCCTCAGCCTCTATGAGCTCACGCGTCGAGCCGTCATCGTCGATTATGCTCGGCACGAAGACATTGGCTCCGCCTTTGGCGAGTGCCAGTGCGAATGCCTGGCCAAGCCCCGTGTTCCCGCCGGTGACCATGGCGGTTCGCCCCTTGAGGGAGAAGAAGTCCATTGAGAACCGGCTGATGTCCATTGCAACTGTCCCCTTCGCTCTGTCCGGCGTGTCAGCGGTGGAGCCTAGCCCATGGATGGCTGAGGTCTGGCCGCTCGAGATCCGCAATGCTGTTGTTCGCAACGCTGATGTCGTAGCGCAAGATGTCATCATGCCGCATCGTTGTCAATACCAAATCTAGCGATTACGATGCGAATCATTTCTAGTATGCCAGCATATCTATACTCGACACTCATTTCGATTGGGGAATAGTGAGTGCTTCCCTGGTCAGCGTTGGGTATCGACTCCGCCCCAATCCTGAACAGCCCTCGCCGGCCCAAACCTGAACATGACCAGCCCCCCTGAAATCGGTCCACCCGCAATGTGGCACGCCCCGGGTTTGACGGAGGCTCCGTTTCTTGGAGGATCGTATACTCGAAGAAGGGAGACCGCCTCTCATGGCAAGGCCATCGAAGTACTCACCCGAGTTCAGAGAGCGCGCCGTGCGCATCGCCAGAGAGTCGGAACGTCCCATCGCCGCCGCCGCCCGTCACCTCGGCATCCACCACGAGACCCTCAGGATCTGGGTACGCCAGGACGAAACCGACGACGGCACGCGCGCCGACCGGCTGGCGAGCGCCGAGCGCGAGGAGCTGACCACCCTGCGCCGCGAGGTCCGTGACCTACGCCGCGCCAACGAGATCCTCAAGGCGGCGAGCGTGTTTTTCGCCCGCGAGCTCGACCAGCCCCGTCCGAGGTGAGCGCCTTCATCGATGCGCATCGTGACCGCTTCGGGGTCGAGCCGGTATGTCGGGAGCTTGAGGTCTCGGCCAGCGCCTCCTGCCTGGGTCGTCAGCGCAACAAGAACAGCTGCTCGATGCGAGCTATCCGCGTAAGTCGGGTGGAGCGTCTCATTGAGCGGCACTGCATTGACATCCAGCTCCCCCCAGAGCGCATCACCGAGACGCGACTGACCCTCGGACAAGCGCTGGCGATACGACGCAGGGAGTCTGGAGCAGAGGAAGACGTTCAGAAGCTGCGCATCACGCGGCTCTCGGACGAGCGGACCAAACTCCTCCATCTGCACTACGCCGATGCGGTGCCGATGGATCTGTTCGTCCAAGAGCAGCGCCGAATCACGCGCGAACTCGAGAACGCCCAGAGACAGCTGGCGGAAATCACGATTGCGTTCGATGTCATTGAGAACCACATAGAGCGGGCCCTTGAACTCGCCGAGGACTGCCACGCCGCCTCCGTGGATGCCGACGATTCGCTCAGAAGACTCTTCAACCAGGCGTTCTTCGACAGGCCCGTCGTGCATGAAGACGGAGTCGTGACCCACGAACTGGCCGAGCCGTTCAAGCTCCTGCTTGATCCGACCCTTCCGAAGCAGCTGTCTGACGAACGTGAGACCGATTCGGTGCGAAGTGACGCACAGCCGGTCGAAAGGGACCTCGGTACCCACAACGAAGAGGACCCCGCGGGAAGCAGGGCCCAAAGTTCGAACGTCACGGTTTTGGTGGGCCCAGCAGGACTCGAACCTGCGACCGGCCGATTATGAGTCGGCTGCTCTAACCAACTGAGCTATAGGCCCACGCGTGCGGGGCGCGAGGCCCGGACGGCCTCGCGAGCGCCGCTCAATGATACGCTTCAGGCGACGGCGAATGCACGGACGCGAGACAGGAGGCGAGAGCGGCTTGAACGGTACCCACCCGCAACGCCCGCCGGCGATGCGCGCGTCGGAGGTCATCCGGCTGGCGGCGATCGCCACGCTCACGGTCATCGCCATCATCGCCCTGCTGCTCTTCTTCGTGAAGATCCGCAGTATCCTTCTCTGGGTGCTGATCGGCATCATCCTCGCGATCGCCCTGCAGCCCGCCGTGGGCTGGCTGGAGCGGCATCGCTGGAACCGTATCCTGGCGTCGCTCGTCGTGTCGTTCGCGACCCTCGCGGTACTCGCCGCGGCGATCGTGGCCATCGCCTGGCCGGTGGTGGGGCAATCCGGCGTTCTCATCCGTGACCTTCCCCAACTCGTCGACTCGCTGTTCCGCAACGGCGGCGAGTTGCACTTCCTGGAGGTCAAGCTCCACGTCATCGAGCGCCTCAAGTCGGTGACGCCCGGCCAGGTGGCCAACGTCGTCCTCGGCAACCAGCAGTCCATCGTCAGCGCCGTGACCAAGGTGGCGTTCATCCTCGCGGCGACCATCACCATCCTGACCATCATGGTGATGCTGCTCATCGAGGGTCCGCGAGGCTGGACGGCGATCCTCGATTCTCTCGTCGGCGACGAACGCCGCTGGGTGGCGCGCATCGGCGAGAACTTCCTGCGCGCCACAGGCGGCTACGTGCGCGGCAACCTCGCCATCAGCCTCGTCGCCGGCGTGTCGTCGTACATCGTGCTCAAGATCCTCGGGGTGCCCTACGCGGAGACGCTGGCAGTCCTGGTCGCGATCCTCGACATCGTCCCACTCGTGGGCGCCACGATCGGCGCGGTGATCGTCACGATCGTGGGCTTCGCCACCGGCACGACGGTCGACGGCGTCGTGCTCATCGTCTTCTTCGTCGCCTACCAGCAGTTCGAGAACAACGTGCTCCAGAACGTGGTGTACGCGAAGACGCTCACGCTGTCGCCGCTGGTGGTCTTCATCGCCGCGCTGATCGGCGCGACGCTGGCCGGGATCGTGGGCGTGCTCCTGGCGATCCCACTGGCTTCCGCCGGCTGGACGCTGGGCCGCGACCTCATCGCGCTGCGGCAGGCGCGACACGCGGCGCGGATGGAGGAGGAGGGCTGCGGCGAGGGCGTCTTGCCCGGGGCCGGACCGCCGCCGGCCGGCGCCGGCGAGCCCGCCCCGGGCTCACCCGGCGGCGCGGACCTCGGCTGAGACCAACGAGGCCGGGGCCGCTCGCGCGGCCCTACCCAGCCCGAAGAAGAGCTGCCGGCACGAGTCGAGCACGCGCGCTGGGCCACTGGCTCATGCTGCTTTGAATGAGATCTCGAGGAACGCCTTGTCAGCCTTGTCGTTCTCGAGGCGGTCTGCCACGACGCGTAGGGCCAGCGCCTGCACGCGCGCGATCGCCTCATCATCCGTGGTTCCGTACGCGAGGACGCCCGGCAGCTCGACCACTTCCGCGAGCCAACGTCCATCCTCCTCTCGCTCGACCTCGATCCTGAAGATGACCGACATGTCTCGCCTCCGCCAATGGCTGTGCCCCGATGGTACGACGTTGGGGTCCCTGCATGGTCGCTCGACGTCGCAGTGTGAGCCCATGACGCTGGAGACGTCGGGGATGGTGGAGCTAACTGGGCAGCTCTCGAACTCACGGTACGAAGTGCGCCGTCAGCCTCTGTCGTGGAATCCGCGCAGAAACTCCCGGACGGTCGCGACCGCCTCCTGCCGGAGCCTCGCCTTCTCTGCGTCATCATCCGGCGAGGCGAGGAACGACCCGTGGGCGTTCGGTCCGTCCTGGCCGACGTCGCGGAATCGCTCCTCGAGCAGACCGAGGGCCTCGGCCACCTGAGGATGGCGCGCCACTGAGCTTGCCGCGGCTACGCTTCCTGCGGCGCTCGGACCGCCCTCGTAGTTGAGGAGCGTGAACACCAGGTCATACGCATCCTTGTTCTCGTGCCGATCCTGGAAGGCGAGGATCTTGAGCACAGCGTATGGGAGGACGTTCGCCACCCGCACGGTGACCCGGGACTGCCCGCCGCCGTCGAGGCGCTCGCCTTCGATGTCGCACTCGATGAAGTCGTCGCGCACGAGATTCGCGCCGCGCACGTTGAACGCACCAAGCCTGGATCCTGCGTGCTCACCCTTCGGCCTGAAGATGCGCCCAGGCTCCACCTCATCGGTCTCGCAGAGGAACTCGACGAGGACCGTGACGGCCTCGACATCGCGAGCCCATCGGAAGCTCGGCTCCCTTTGCTCGAAGTGCGCCTTCTCCAGGTTGCTCTGAAGGGTCCGGTAGGTCTCCGGCGTATCGTCGCCGAGGGCGAGACCGATGACCAGGTCCACGTCGGTGGTCCCAACGTGGGCTCGCGCGCCTTCCGGCAGTTGCCCGACTAGGTACCTCGGAGCGAGGCCGCCCGCCAGGTAGATACGCTCCTGCCAGGGACCGAGGTCACCGAGCAGCGTGAGGAGGGCGCGCTCGCAGCGCGCCGTCGCCTCCTCGTTGTAGTCGGTGTGGTGCTCTCGGCGACTCAGAACCGGATCGCCTCCCGGCGGACATGGTCCGCCTGCTCGCGACCGCGCCGCGGATCGCGCAGCAGGTCGGCGTAGAGCCGCATGCGGTTGACCACCCACAGATCATCGGCTAGCTCACAGAAGGCGAGCGGCGCATCGTCCTTGGCCTGCAGAAAGACGACGTTCTGGCCATCAGTGACCCGCCCTGCCCCGCTTGCGTCGTACAACTCCTCGGGCGCGGCGGTCGCTGTCACCCACACCTCGACGACGGGAACCGCAGTGACGAAAGGGGCGACCAAGCTGGCGGCCGCTGCGCCGGTGAGCGCGTAGCTGACGTCGCCGCGCCCGAGGTTGCCCCCGAGCTCCTTGATCAGCTGCCGCGGCGTCCGCGCGAGGAGGTACCCGAGCGTCCGGGTCGGTCGGTCGACGCTTTCCTCCGCCCACAGGTCGAGAAGGGCGGTCGGGTTGGTGACGCGCCGCCGGCGATTTCGGCCCTTGCCCTCGGCCGTGACTATGCCCTCGGCCTCCAAGCGAGCCAGTACGCGGTGCGTGAGGCCCAAGGAGGTCCCTACCTCCTTGGCAAGATCCTGGACTTGCCGGCCGCGGCCCGGGTCTAGCAGCAGCGCCTGAGCGATGAGCCCCGCCTTCCCACTAAGACGCGTAGGCCGAGACTGCGGCGGGCGTCGATGCCCCTCCAGATGAAAGAGCAACCCAGGCAATTCGATGTGCGCGTTCCCGAGCCCATCGACGACTGCGATCCCATGCTCGCCAAGGATCGCTCGTGCCTCCGCCGTGGTCTCATTAGCGATGAGCAGGAGCGGAGCGCCCGCGCGAGCCTCGGCCGTGTGCACGAGCTGCCAGGCTGTGGCGGCATTGGCGCGCCGCTTGGTCTCAACCGCGACCCGGACTCGCCCCCCGGCGGAATCCACGACGGCGTCCGCCCCGAGGTCTGCCCCAGATGGCCCGGCGACCACGACCATTCCGGGGATCTGTCGTAGGACGCGGAGCGCCTCCGCCTCGAAGCGTCCCTCGAGTTTCACCAAGTCTCTCTGTTTCATCACGGCGGTGAATATAGCATATTCTGTGAAACATGTCATCCCGATGCTGGCGGTCCCAGGCGGACTCGAACCCACGGCGCTCGCCGCCGCCCGTGACGAAGCGGCGTCGGGGGAACCAACAGAACGAGGCCGGGGCCGCTCGCGCGGCCCCGAAAGTGCTACAAGTCGTCGGGCAAGAGTCCGCTGTGCTTGGCAAGTCGTGCGAGCATCCGCGGTCCGGCGCGGCTCGTTGCGCTTGGCATCTCAAACCCATCGGCGGAGCGGTCTCCCGGACGCGCCGGCTAGCCCCACACTCACCCCTACTCTCGCCCACGCCAGTAGAACGGCTGGCGGCGATCGTGGGCGAACGCGAGCACGACGATGACCTCGTCGATCAGCGAATACGTCACTGAGTACGGGAAAGCTGAGATGACCTTCCGGCGAACGGGGCCGAGGGCGACTGGCGGGGACTCTGGAAACGCGCTGGTCTGTCTCAGGGCGCGCTCGACCTCGTCGAGGAACGCGGATCCCCGCCCGGGGCCTTCGGAATCGTAGTACGCGGTGGCCTCGTCGAGCTCGCGCTGCGCAACGCGGTGAAGCCGTACGCCGTGGCTCATCCTCGAGCTGCTCGGGCTTTGGCCAGCGCCTCGTCCATCGCCACGGTCTCGACCGCGCCCGTGACGACCTCGTCGTGGCGACGGACGGACTCCTCGAGCCAGAGCTGCTCGATCTCGCTCTCCGACAGATCGTCGAGACTGCTGAGCAGATCGCGAGCAAGGCGCGCCCGGCTGGGGACATCGAGGCCGAGCGCTTCCCGCCTGAGCTCATCGATGGTCATCGCTTTTCACCTCGCTGCGATCGCAGTAGCCACCTTCATTGCGGTCTGCCACGACGCGAAGGGCCAGTGCCTGCACGCGCGCGATCGCCCTATCATCCGTGGCTCCGTACGCAAGGACGCCCGGCAGCTCGACCGTTTCCGCCAGCCAGCGTCCGTCCGTCTCTCGCTCGACCTCGATCCTGAAGATGACCGACATGTCTGGCCTCCGCCCATTGCTGTGCCCCGATAGTACGACGTCGCGGTCCCTACGTGGTAGTTCGACGTCCCATTGTGAACCGTGGACGATCGTGACGACGGGCTGGTGGGCCCAGCAGGACTCGAACCCACAGTGCCCGATCTCGCGCGCGACTTCGACGTGGCGGACGAATCTATGGCCTTCCGGCTCAAGATCAGGCAGTTGGCCGGCTATGATGCAAAGCACGAAAGCGCAGCTCAGGGGCATAAAACGGTTGACATCGGGTAGCGAGGGATTACTATGAAAGTATGCTGTTTAGCATAATAAAGGAGTAATAGATGCTTTCGACCCTCATCACATCGAAGTCCCGTATCGAAGTCCTCACTTGGTTCGTGTCTCACCCAGGGGAGCGCTTTCATTACCTGCAACTCGACAGACTGCTTGCCTGCAGCCGTGCGTCCCTTCAAAGGGAACTCAAGCGACTGGAAGACGGCGGACTGCTCCGTAGTACCAAAGAGGCAAACATCCGCTTCTACTCGATCGATCAGGACTACCCCCTCTACCCTGAGCTCAAGAGCATCATCTTCAAGACGGCGGGACTTGCCGACTTCCTGCGCGGTTCTCTCAAGGAGATCGGCATCGTCGAAGTCGCCCTGATCTATGGGTCTGTGGCACAGAACGTCGAGGACATGGCTTCAGACGTCGACCTTCTCGTCATCGGAGACATCGATATGGATGCCCTCCATGAGGCACTCGATGCCGCCGAACAAAGGACCGGCAGAGAGGTCAACCCCACCGTGTACAGCCGGGAAGAATGGTCCGGCAGAGTGAAGACAGGACGGGCCTTCGTGACAGATGTCTTGGAGGGTAAGAAGATCTTCCTCATGGGAGACGAAGATGAGCTTCGAAGAACTGCTTAGAAGACGGGCGATCGAATCCGTCACTGCCACTCCGCGAGAGATCGCGGAGCTCCTGGCCGTTGCCAGACGCGACATCAAGACCTCACAGGCAATGATGAACACCGATTTGGACTGGGCCTTCGCCATCGCCTACAACGGCATCCTGCAGATGTCGATCGCCTATATGAACCATCTTGGCTATCGACCTCGCGGAGAAGGCCATCACTACAACACCTTCCGCTTCATGGAAGAGGCGCTGCCCGAGGATGCGCAGATGATCAGACGCCTCCAGAAGCTGCGCAGGAAACGCAACACCACGATCTATGAGCAACCGGGGCTCGTGAGTGAGCAGGAGGCATTGGACGTCGTCCAATTCGCCTCACGCTACTTCAGTGTCATCGAAGCGAAGCTTCCTTCTGAGATAACGGGCCCGGTGCCCAAGGAGGAGTAGCGAACAGATGCGGCGTCCAGGCGCCGGCAATACGAGGCCGGGGCCGCTCACGCGGCCCCGGCCGTGCTCTCGGCGGCGCCGTCTCTCGCCCCCGGAGCAGCTTGGGTGTGACGGGGGCCGGCGGGACGGAGGGCCCGCCGGCCCGCCTCGTCACACGCTCTTGAGGCGCTCGGTGAGCGCCGGCAGGATCTCGTAGAGGTCGCCGACGAGGCCGTAGTCGGCCAGCGCGAAGATCGGCGCTTCCTTGTCCTTGTTGACGGCGGCGATCAGCTTGGCCGCCGAGACGCCCACGGTGTGCTGGATCTGGCCCGACACGCCGACGCCGAGATAGAGGTCGGGGGCCGTCTTGGCGCCCGAGAGGCCGATGATGCGGTCCTCGCCGAGCCACTCGAAGTCGGCGAGGCTCTTGGTGCAGCCCACGACGGCGCCGAGGGCCGCGGCCAGCTCGTCGCCGAGCGCCAGGTCCTCGCGGGCGTTGAAGCCGCGGCCGACGCCGACGATGAGCGGCGCCGCGTCGAGGTTCACGTGGTCGCCCTCCTTGGCGCGGCGCTCGACGAGCTTCACCGCGGTGCTCACGCTCAGGGCCGGGCGGACGACGTCGCCGGCCCCGGCGCTCGCGCCCTCGTCGCTGAACGTCTTGGGCATGACG
>Ga0315293_10002653_pt1 | contig 17177 bp, 14 predicted proteins | sample YL17G13_20_MG_FD_203071 | JGI IMG/M metagenome (GOLD analysis project Ga0315293, IMG submission 203071) | Sediment microbial communities from Yellowstone Lake, YNP, Wyoming, USA - YL17G13_20 | ecosystem: Environmental > Aquatic > Freshwater > Lake > Sediment | place: USA: Wyoming | collected...
CCATGACGACATGATCGACGCGCTCGGGTTCTCAATGGACCTTGGTGGGGGCGGCTTCTTCTTCGGATCGGTACGGAGGTGACCATGCCGCTCGTGTTTCCGGGATCAAGCCGGAAGAAGAGCGACGCGCCGCTAGACCCATACGAGCTTCCCTTCCGGGATGGACGGCGGACGGTTCCGCCGCACCTCGTGGACATGATGTCCGGCATGGACACCGTCAGGTACACGTACTCGGAAGCGGTCGACAAGGTGAACCAGCGGATGACCGTCGACTTCGTCAACGGCGCGTACGCGGGCGTCGTTCAGAAGCACTTCACAGAGGCCGAGCAATGAGCGCCGTAGGCGACTTCGTCGCCAAGGCATTCCGTACCAGCCCCAAGGAGATCCCGCAGAACAGCACGGCGTCGATCATCTCCAATCAGGGCGGGACGTACACGCTTGGTGACAGGGGACGCGTTGGAAAGCCGCGCGCCCGGATGTATCGCCGCTGGGCAGAGGGGTCTGAATGGGTCAGGGCCGCCATCGACGTTCGCAAGTCGCAGGTGAGCCAGAGCGAGTGGGACATCGTCAAGAACGACCCACAGCTCGCGGACCCGAGCGAGCAGCTTCGTCAGAAGATCAAGCGGCAGCTCACTCTACCGAGCCCGTCGGCGAACTCGTTCCGTACGTTCATCGAACCGATCATCGAGGACATCCTCGTCCTCGACGCCGGGGTCATCGAGAAGGAACGCACCCTTCGTGGCGACCTCGTCTACCTCCATCCCGTTGACGGGGCAACGATCCGCGTCAACAGGTATTGGGACGGGACAGATCCAGATGAGACCCGGTACTACTGGTACCCGGATCTCTACGAGCGTGCTCGCTTCAAGAACGCGGACATGGTCTACATGATGGAGAACCCGTCGACCTACCGAGTGGTTGGTCTTTCCAAGCTTGAAGTTCTCAAGAACACCATCGAAGCCGAGCTGAACGGCCACACCTACAACAGTCGACAGGTGACGAATGCTGCACCTGACGGGATGCTCGATCTGGGCGAGGGAGCCCGGGCCGAGCAGGTCGACGCCTTCAAGGCGTACTGGCAGGGCGAGGTGGCAGGCCGTGGAGCAATGGCGTTCGTTGGTGGAACGAAGAACGCCAAGTTCATCCCGTTCAACCCGCACTCCAACCGGGACATGCAGTTCCTCGAATGGCAGATGTACCTCGTGAGGAAGATCTGCGCCGTGTTCGGGCTCACTGCCATGGACCTCGGGATGGGGAGTGACGTCAACAGGGCCACAGCTGACGTCCAGTCCGAGCACACCGAGGATCGCGGTCTTCGGCCCTTGCTTGGTCTCATTCAGGAGTACATCACGCGCGAGATCGTGTGGGATGACACCTACGGTGGCCCCGACAACAACTTGGCCTTCCGGTTCACCCGCCTGAACCTGAAGGAGAGCACATCCCGTGCCCAGATCAACTCCAAGGCTCTCGCGGGCGTAAGTTGGAAGACGATCAACGAGGCACGGCAGGAAGACGGCCGGGAGCCAATCACCGGCAAGCAATACGACTCGCTGATGGTCATCACGCCGACCGGAGCTGTCCTTCTCGATGACGTTCCTACCGCCAAGGAAGTCATGGAGAGCAAGCAGAAGTCCGAACCGGCTGGACCTACAGCAGCCGGTCCATCCAAGCCGCCGAGTGGCTCCAAGCCTCCGGCTGGAAACAAGTAAGAAGGAGTCCTGATGGCTGCATCGCTCAGCCTGCGGGTCTACACGTCTTCGGGGCCGACCCAGTCGGCTGGGAAGACGGGCATCGATCTCATCAGCGCCGACAACGATACGAATACGCTTGCCAACCGGCAGGCGAACCCGATCACCGTCGGTACCAACAGCTACGAGAAGTGGCTGAAGCTGTACATCGATACGGCCCCGGCGAACGGCGTCACCAACTTCAAGATCTGGGGTGACGGCGCGGTCGACGTGTCCACCACGCTGAAGTTCACGTCGAACTACGCGACGTATCAGCAGGGCACGACCGCCACCTCCACGATCGGCAACGCGAACTTCACGTCGTACACCACGAACGCCAAGGCGACATGGGACACCGCGTCGTACTCGGCTACTGGCTCGACCACCAAGTTCGTGCTGTTCCAGCTCACGGTCGACTCGACTGCGAACCCGGGCAACTGGACGCAGGAGACGATCTCGTACTCCTACGACGAAACGTAGGACTCAGGAGGGATCGGTGGTCATCGCTGTCCTCTGCGTCTCGCGGGGCAACCCGCAGGCGCTCTTCGAGGCTCTGGTGTCGTTTCACGACACCACCATGAACATGGACACAACCCATTTCGTGGCGGTGCTTGATGAGAACGACCCGATGTTGCCCAAGTACATCGAGATGCTCGAAGACTCGGTCTATGACCTGCTCGTCGTGCCTACCGCTGAAACGGGCTACATGAACCTCGCCCTCAACTACGCCGCACTGATCTACGCAGAGAATGCCGACGTAGTTGGGTTCATCGGTGATGACCACCGGTTCCGAACCAAGGGATGGGATCGGATCGTGGGCAAGGTGCTGTCCGACGTGGGCGGTGGCTTTGTCTACGCTGACGATCTAGCCCAGCGCGATCAACTCCCGACGCAGGTGTTCATCAGCTCGCCTGTCATCAAGGCGCTCGGATGGATGGGCCTCCCGGGGTGTCGCCACCTGTATCTCGACAACACGTGGAAGTTCCTCGGCGAGACGACAGACAGCCTCTACTACCTGCCGGACATCGTGGTCGAGCACATGCACCCTGCCTACGGCAAGGGCACGTGGGATGACAACCACACGCGTGTCAACTCGGCAGACTTCTACTCACATGACCGCGAGGTCTACGACGCGTGGATCGCCGGGACTGCGCCCGTTGACGTCGAGAAGGTCAGAGCAGTCCTCAGCCCAGCCTGATGGACAACCCTACCCCGGCTGATCCTCTCGATGAAGTCGTTCGGGCATCTGGCATCTCGTACCCGAACGGCCGCCCCTACTCCCACATCTCGTTCTGCCTCGTGGCATGGAACGAGGAGGAGCGTCTGGGCAAGCTTCTGGAACTGATGAGCCTGACGTTCGAGTCGGTCCTCGTCAGCGTTCAGAAGTCAGATGACCGAACGCTTGAGATTGCCCGTGAGTGGGCCACCTTCGTATCCGACGACGGTGTCTACGGCTACGGAGATGCGACCTTCGGGCCGAAGCTCCTGCCGCACGTAGAGACCAAGTGGACCTTCAAGCTGGACTCCGACGAGTGGCCCAGCCTCGACCTGCTCTCATCCCTGTCGAATGCGACGTGGTTTGCCGAGCACAATGGGTATGACGGGATCTGGGTCCCGTTCAGATCCTCGGTCGAGGGGATCGAGTACGAAGAGCAGCACGCTCACCTGCGCCTCTTCGAGACCCGCCTCGGATGGCCGGAACAGATGCACTCTCGCCCCAAGGCAGACCGTATGATGCTCTGGGATGTGGGTCACATCCGTCACGACCGCTCGCTAGACGAGATGATGCAGGACTACCTGCGGTACTGGGAGGCGGGTAGCGGTAACGCCGGTTGGGAAGACCATAATCGGCTGATGATGTACCACGCTTGTCTCGGCACCGCCGGGGCCAAGGGCTGGAGCTTCGTCCAGTCGCATCCGTGGTGGCCCAAAGTAGAGGCCATCGCATTCAGCGAGGAGAAACCATGGCAAGTATCGCCATCGTCCCGGCGGCCCCGATCGCGATCGTCTCGGTCTGCCGTGTCAACGTGACGGCTGCGGATCCGAGCGACGAGAACGCGTACGACGTCGACCTGTATCCCACGTCCCCCGAGATCCGCTACTACCTCGCCTTCGAGAAGGCAGGGGCGGACACCGGCAAGTCGCAGGTCTTCAGTCCGGCAGCTGACGGGACGTTCGAGTTCAACTCGTACATCTTCCCGGCAGCGGGAACATGGACGGTCCATCTCCGCAAGGCGTCGGACGACAGTTCGGTCGCGAACCTCGTCGTCACCGTCTCGTAGCCTCTAGGGGCCGTTGCGTTTCCCGGACGCGGCGGCCCCTCTTTCCATGTCCGGGTGGAGGGATCAGTGAGACTGCGGCTTCCAGCTCGCGCTCCGTTTGACTATCAGGTGAGGCGCGACAACTACGTGTGGCCGGATCACGTCCTGCGAGTCCAGCTGACGGCTGCTCTCATCAGCTGGTTCCTGCCAGAGACGATCCTCGACCCAGCCTGCGGGGATGGCACAATCGTTGCCGCCGCCAACCGGGTGAGGCCCATCGTCGGGGCACACATGGCAGACATCTCGATGCCGAACTTCTATCACGTCGGCACGACGATGAGACCCTTCTTGCCCGAGAACCTGACCTGCTCGCACTCCTCGATCGAGGAGACGCTGAACGAAGGCAAGTTCTTCGACCTCGTTGTGCTTACCGAGATCCTTGAGCACGTCGAAGACCCGGTCGCGATCCTGCGGATGGCGCGCAAGTGTGCCAAGTACGTGGTGGCATCGTCGCCGATCTTCGTAGACAACACCCGGATCGATGAGAACCCGGAGCACCTCTGGCAGTTCGACGCCCCCGGCTACAGCGAGATGCTGGTCGAGGGCGGGTGGGATCCGATCACCTTCATTCCGGTGACACTGATGCCGCCACAGTTCATCTATGACTTCCAGATTTGGGGTGCTCAGTGAAGGTGTTCGATGATGTGTACGAGAAGAACAGATGGGGTGGGGGCGAGTCTCGATCGGGTCCGGGTGCAGGATCGATCGCCGTCACACAGCTGGCTCCGTTGCTCAAGGAACTGGTGAACCGGCTGGGCGTTCAATCAGTCCTTGACGTTGGCTGCGGAGATGGGTTCTGGATGCCCGACCTTCCGGGTTACATCGGGATCGACGTGTCAACCAAGACGATCGAGGCATCTCGCCAGCGCCATCCGGGTCGGGAATATCTGATTGACTCAGGAGACCCGTATCCCAAGTGCGAACTCGCAATCGTGCGCTGTGTCATGCAGCATCTTCCGTACGATGAAGGACTGGCCCTTCTGGATCGAGTGCGTGATGCAGGGGTCACGTGGCTGTTGGCGACGACGTACACCGAAGGTGAACTGAACGTCGACGTTGGCTACAGCGGGTCGCACGGTTACTGGATCGATCTGACCGCAGGCCCATTTCATCTTGGGCAGCCCGTTGAGTCTCTGGTGGATCACGGTGCATCTACTGAGCACGGCGGTGTTCTTGGTCTCTGGAAACTCAGATGAGACGGCTGAACGACAAGTCTTTCGATGACATCATCGATTACAACCTGCGCGATGGCGGGACGGCCGTCACGATCTTCGCCGACTGGCAATCGGATCGGGTTGAGAAGGCGCGTGAGTATATCGCCAAGATCATTGCCCTCAGCGGCATCCAGAGGGTCAAGATCTGGGAGCCCGGGTGCAGCGCAGGAGACATCGCAGGGCACTTCAGCCGTCTGCATGACGCCCATGGCTGTGATGTGGTCCCAGCAGCCGTGGCAGCCACCCGCGAGCGGTACCCGAAGATGCACGTCGAAGAGGCCATCGCCGAGACTCTGGAACCGCAGGAGTGCGACATCCTCGTGCTCTGCGAGTTCCTTGAGCACATCGCGGACCCAATCGATTTCGCCCGGAAGTGGATGCCTCTGGCGAAGTACGTCGTCATCGGACACCCGCTAGTTGGTGACGGATATGACCCAGAAGAGGGCCACATGTGGGCCTACAATGACAACGACTTCATCAACTGGTTCCCACTTGGTGGTCACGAGCTAGTGGAGGCTTGCGAGTTCCCCATGGGTTATCGAATGGTTCTCGGCTGGGGAAGGCGTACGACATGAAGACGGTTCTCATCACCGGGGCATCTGGGTTCCTTGGGACCCACTTCCTCGACTGGTTCATGCGGTCAGACGAGGATTACGACCTCTGGCCGATGGACATCAAGCCGCACCCCATGGGCATTCCCTACGACCTTCAGGACATGGGGTTGTGGCTCGAAGACTTCGACGTCGACTGCGACCTCGTGATCCACATGGCTGCCCCGGTGGGTGGCCGCGAGAAGATCGAGGGGGACCCTCTCTACAACGCCGACAGCCTGCGTCTTGACTCCCTCCTGTTCAGGTGGGCGATCAAGCACGCCAAGACCGTGGTCTTCCCGTCGTCCTCGGCCGTCTATGGCGTCCAGATGCAGGGCAACAACGCCCACGCGCTTCACGAGGGGTTCTTCAACGCGCAGGACCCCAACTGGATGGCCCCTGACGAGATGTACGGCTTCACCAAGCTGGCAGGGGAGCGTCTCGCATGGGCAGCCGCCAAGTACGGGCTCAACACGCTCTGTATCCGTCCCTTCTCGGGCTACGGAGAAGGCCAGTCCTTCGAGTACCCGGTCCCTTCGATCGCCCGACGAGCGATCCACCGGGAGGACCCGATCGAGGTGTGGGGTCCGGGGACCCAGACGAGGGACTTCGTCTACGTCAGGGACCTGATCGGGGCGACGATGGCTCGTCTGGAGCACCCGGTTGAGGGCTACGAGACGATGAACATCGGGTCTGGCTTTGCAGTCAGCTTCAATGATGTTGCAAAGACCTGTGCCGAGATCGTTGGATACGAGCCCCAGATCAAGAACTTGGTCGACAAGCCGATGGGCGTCCAGCACCGCTTCGCCGACACGGGCCGAATGAGCCGATACTACGAGCCGAAAGTTCGCCTCCGGGAAGGTCTGGAGCACGTCATCAACTTCATCCGTTCATCCGAAGAGGAGACGGCAAGTGCCGAAGACGCTACGGGTATCTGACCCCACCGCGCCCGAGATCACGATCTACCGGGCACCAGCGGGCGAGAAGACGGTTGGCACGATTGCCATGTGCACGCGAGACAAGATCTCGGCGGGCACGGTCATCAGCTGGATCTTGGCCGACCGGTACTCGTTCGTTGAGCCCGACGAGAACGTCGCCCAGTTCATCATTCAGGGACACGTTCTGACACTCCAGCGCAACGAGTGTGTTCGCGCCATGGACGGCGACTGGATCATCTTCATCGATGACGACATGACGTTCCAGTCGGACGCCATCAAGAAGCTGGTCGAGACGCAGCGCAAGTTCGATCTCGACATGGTCGGCGGGCTTTGCTTCCAGCGCGGAACGCCGCACCAGCCCACGCTGTACATGCGCGAGAGCCCGACCGAAGGGAACTACGTCTTCCTCGAAGACTGGAAGAAGGATGACGTGGTCGAGGTGGACGCGACGGGCATGGCCTTCGTGCTCATCACGAAGCGTCTCCTTGAGGCGATCGCTGGTGAGTTCCCAGATCGCGCGCTCCGGGCCAAAAGTCGTCCGCCGTCCTACTTCCGGTGGGACGAGAAGGGCTTCGGCGAGGACATGACGTTCTGTCAGGACGTCAAGAAGGCGGGCGGTCGCATCTTCGTTGACACCTCGATCAAGATCGGGCACATCAGCGAGACGATCGTCACCGAGGAGCACTTCCTCCGGGAGCTGATCGAGCGCCCGAAGGAGGGTCTGGAGCATCGTCTCAAGGTGAACGAGATGATGGGCCTTCCCACGGTCACACCAGATCAGGCTCGGGAGCGGCTGGAGGCCCTGCGTGGAGTGGGTTGACGACAACCCCTACTTCCTGCTCCTCGTGGCGATGGAGAAGAAGGAAGACGGCACACAGGAAAGCCTGATCCTCGACGTCGGGCTGGCCGGGTGGATGGTCACCTATGCGGACTGGCTGCGTCGACCAGCTGAATGGTACTTGTGCGAGAAGGTCGACCCGCAGCGGGCGATCGCCGCTCAACTGGTCTACGACGGTGACAAGCCGTACTACCTGAAGCGGCACATCGGACAGATGCAGCTGGCTACTGGCCGCCACCGATCGATCGCCGTACATGGGATCGGCAAGCGAGTCCCGGCCGTCTATCGTCAGGGCAAGCGCAAGAACTCCAGTTTAGTGCTCGTGACTCCGGAACGAACAGATCGGATCTGGATCCTTCCTCATGGGGTCGTGTGTGGTGGTGAGGATGTCGAGAAGCTCGCCCTTACCATCGTCTCCACGATGGAATGGATGGAAGCGCCGCCAGAGCCTACTCCGGAGCCAGAGCAGGTGCTACCATCCGAGGAGACAACCGAATAGACATCAACTGGGCCTAGCCCGGTGTGTCGGCCCCAATCCAATGGGGCCTCGTCCTGAAGGCAATCCAATGCCTATCCCCCGGGACGACGAACTGAAGACAGCTTCCGCGAGCCCGGTCCTTGATGGACCGGGCTTTGCTGCGTCCGGAACACGCTGATGGCAGTCACGTTTGTAAGCGCCGCAGCTGGTGGGGACGACCTAGCCTACCCCTCGTTCCAAGAAGGAGACGTCGCGTTCGCCTTCGTCCGGTCGAGTTCGGGGAACGTCTACACCCTTCCCAACGACGGTTGGCACTTCCTCGGCGGATCTTCGTTCGCACGGGTAGCTTGGCGCGCTCTACACACGGGAGATACGTCCACCGGATCGTGGGCTCTGGGTGGGGCGACGATCACAGACGTCGGGCTTGTGATCTACCGGGGCGCGAACACAAGTTGGCCTGCTGACTGGGCAGGCGCGTTTCACGGTACGTCAACTGGGTTTTCCAACTCGATCAACTTCCCGGCGGCTAATCCGGAGTATTCCGGCGGCCTGAACCTGAACATGGCGATGTGCTATGGCGCGACCAACGCCCAGTCCATGGCCCTGACGGGCTGGACGAACAGGACGTCAGGTTTGTCGGGTACGCACTTCGCGGCGCTCGACTCTGGGTCGGCAGCTCAAACTGGGACGTTCTCTGGAACGGCCGCCTACTCGTCCATGGCGGTTTCAATCATTCCCGCCTCCACCTTCCCGGTCCTTGCCACCGGGTCGGTGATGAACGGAAGTGAAGCGTCCAACACCACTACGTGGAACTTGGAGTACCCGTGGGTGGTCGAGGCTGGCGACTTGATGATCGCCATGCTGGCTATTGACGGAACTGGCACCAGCACAACGTGGCCCGCAGGGTGGGTAGTGGGCGCTGCGGCTTCAGGGGCGAACACGCTGGTCTTCGCCAAGAAGAAAGCAGACGGCACAGAGTCCGCCGGGACGTTCGACGTCACCACGCCGTCGGAGCAGGGCGCATGGAGGATGTACCGCATCCCGGCTGCTGAGTGGGAGGGCACGCTCGGGACGACATTCGACAACACGGCCAACAGCGGCTCTGTGTGCATCGCCACAGCAACGGGCGTAAACGCGAACCCCAACCCGCCTTCGCTAAACCCGAACAACTGGGCGTCCGGAGATACGCTCTGGATCGCCGTCGCGTCTTCCGACACCAGCCGAACGTATAGCGCGTACCCGACAACGCCGGGGACGTTCATCGGTACGGGGTACACGGCTAGTGGAGGAACAGGCGGGGCGACCATCGCGTGGTGTCATTACGACTCGAATGCCACGTCGGTAGACCCGGGGACGTTCACTCACAGTTCGAGCGATGACTGGGTAGCTGGGACTATCGCAGTTCGCCCAAACCTAACAACAGTCTCGGGGAACCTGAACGCCAACGCGATTATCAAGAGAACTCAGTCGAACAGGATCGACGTAGAGTCGGCGTCGGACCAGCAGTGGATCGGTGCTCCGATCACTGGCTACACGAACTCGATGACGATTGGCATTGCAACTGGTGATGCTCCAACTGGGTTCGGATCCAACTCGACTTCGCTTGATAGCCCGGGGACCCTGTCCGATCGTCTGGCATATGTCCCCCTGATCGGGACGTATCTCAGTGGTGTCGAGTACACCATTAGGTTCTGGATCAAGCAATCCAGTGGCTCCGGTCAAGTAGCGTGGACGGTCGGATCCAAGGTCACTAACACCGATCGGAAGGCATCTGGCGCTCAAACGATCACTGGCAGTTGGGTTCAGAAGACTGTCGTTTGGACGCCCAATGGAGATCGTAACGACGCCGTTCTTGCGGTCTATACATGGGGAACTGTCACTACCACCATTCTGGTTGACGGAGTTCAGGTAGATCTCTTCACGATCGATGCGGTTCTCGCTGAAGCATCCGGGAACACCGTCTCGGGATCGTTCTCTGCCAATGCGGTCGTCAAGAAGACGATGTCCGGAAGCGGATCGGCTGACGCGGTCATTCGCAAGCCAGATCGCCCGGGGTCGATCACATCCGAAGCGGTTCTGCGCAAGGGACGGACTGGGACCCTAACGGCTGACGCGGTCATCAAGAAGACCCTGACGCCGACAGCTACCGCCAACGCGATCCTGAAAAAGACAATCGCTCCTACGGCTCTGACTGCGAACGCAATAGTTCGTAAGGAACGAACCGGATCCCTGACTGCCGACGCGGTCATCAAGAAGACCATCGCTTCGACCCTGACAGCGAATGCAGTCATCAAGCGTGGTCAGGCCGGGTCGTTCAGCGCCGCAGCTGTCATCAAGCGTCTCAACCAGCCGGGGTCTGCGACTGCTGATGCAGTTCTGCGCAAGGAGCGAACCGGTTCGCTGACCGCTGAGGCGGTCGTCAAGAAGACGCAGTCCGGATCTGTCTCGGCCAACGCGGTCGTCAAGAAGGCGCAGTCCGGATCGTTCACCGCCAACGCTGTCGTGCTTCGATACCAGTCGGGATCACTGACTGCGAACGCCATCGTCAAGAAGACGGCGACCGGGTCGGCTACCGCCAACGCTGTTGTGAAGCGCGGCCAGAGTGGATCGTTCGCTGCCGACGCGGTCATCAGACGTCTGGGCCAGCCGGGAACGGCTACCGCGAACGCCGTCTTGCGCAAGGAACGGGCAGGATCGCTCACTGCCGACTCCATTATTCGGCGTGCCCAGACCGGGTCCATTTCTGCTGACGCCATCGTCAAGAAGACGATCACGGTTGTTGGTGTCCCGGGGGCTGACGAGGAGCCGACTCGCTACGGAACGCTCGACGCTTGGTTCACGGCCGGGATGCAGGTGGTCGAGGGATCTAAGACCGCCGATGCAATCATCAAGCGCGGGCAGGCGGGATCGTTTGCGGCGGATGCTGTTCTGCGTCGAGAGCGCACTGGATCCCTGACAGCTGATGCGGTCATCAAGCGCGGGCAGACCGGATCAGCCAGTGCCAACGCGGTCGTTCGTCGCACTCAAGAGTTGAGCTTCTCGGCTGCGGCCGTCATCAAGCGCGGACAGGTCGGGTCTGCTGGTGTCGATGCCGTCATCAGGCGGATGCAGGCCGGTGCAGCGTCGGCTGATGCTGTCATCAGAAGGGCGCGGGCAGGGTCGCTCACGGCCGACTCGATCCTTCGCAAGATCCAGACCGCCAGCGCAACAGCCGACGCGATCAAGTTGCGGACGCTGTTCGCGTACGAGAACCACTACACCCACAACGACTCCCACTTTGAGATCTATGACTCAAGGCAGGCTGCGCAGACGTTCCAGTCTGCCGCCCCGATCTACGTCACTCATGTTGATCTCGGGCTGCACGTTCAGGGAACTCCTCCGAACGTCCTGACTGTTGGCATCTACGCCACCTCTGGCGGTGATCCGACTGGATCAGCCCTAGCTACTGGGTCGGTTGCAGTCGCCGGGGTGGGAACCGAAGAGGGACTCATCTCCCGGGTCCAGATCACACCCGGTTTGCATCTCGAAGCTGGCGTTCTCTACGCCATCGTGCTCTTCACGACGGGCGGCGACACCAACAACGACTGGCACTGGAACTTCGACTCGACATCTGCCGACTATGCCAACGGCCAGAAGCTCACCTATCTGGCGGCAGTCTGGACGGCCCAGCCGACACAGGACTTCCTGTTCGGACTTCTCGGACCCGGATGGTTCTATGCCGACGCGGTTCTCGTTCGCACGACGAGCAGCTCGGCGAGCGCCGATGCGGTCATCAAGCGGCTCGGTCAGCCGGGGTCAGGAACAGCCGACGCGGTCATCCGCAAGCCTGATCGCCCGGGGTCCGGAACGGTCGACGCGATCATCAGGCGCGAGCGAACTGGATCGATCACCGCCAACGCCATCGTCCTGCGGGCGATCTCCGGTTCGATCACAGCCGATGCAGTAGTCAAGCGTGGTCAGGCAGGGTCTCTCTCGGGGGATGCGGTCGTCAGGCGAACGGCATTGGGCGTGTCCCCGCTCGACGCTGTCCTTCGCCGTGGCTCCACGGCGTCCCTGACGACCGATGCAATCGTACGTCGTGAGCGCACCAGTGCGATCTCGTCTGACGCTGTGCTGTTGCGTGGGCGCACCGGATCACTGACCGCCGACGCCGTCATTGCTCGCGGTCGGGCGTCGTCCATCGCGGCAGATGCGGTCATCAGGCGGACACAGCTTGGATCCTTCAGCGCCGCCGCTGTCATCAAGCGTCCGGATCAACTTGGGTCTGCCACCGCGAACGCCGTCATCAAGCGCGAGCAGGCCAGCTCGCTGACTGCCAACGCGGTTCTGCTGCGGTCGGGTGTTGGATCGCTCAGCGCGGACGCCGTGCTGTTCCGCCAGTGGAGCGGATCGCTCACGGGTGATGCGGTCGTCAGGCGCACGACGGAAGGCGGTAGCGCGGCCGATGCCGTCCTCCTCGCATCGCGCGTCGCGATCCTGACGACCGACGCCATCCTACTGCGCGGCCAATCCGGAAGCTTCTCCATCAACGCAGTTCTCAACAGTGTCTCGAAGTGCATCTGGACGACTCCGGGCAACACGATCCAGATCGATCCCGACGCGATCCTGCACTTCCTTATGCCGCAGGCAGCTGCCGGTGACATGCACTTCGAGATCCAGATCGACACGGTTGCCACCTTCGATGGCATCTACCTTCGGATCATCAAGAGCCATTCCGATCTGGCTGGATGGGAGTTCTGGGACGGCGGCGCATGGCAGCCGATCCCGCAGTCCGGAGTACCCAACACCTACTGTGGAAACGAGGCTCGCTACGCGATCCAGACACCACTTACGAACGAGACGTGGTACCGCCGCGTCAGAGCAGGAGTGATCTGATGGCTACCCGCCTCAAGACAGTCGAGTATTGGTTCCCGATGAACCAGTCGGTCGTGGACCTGACCGACACGAACCTGACCCAGATCACTGTCTACCTGCCCGAGTCAAGCATCGTATTCAAGAAGGTGCTGCTCGACGTCGTGGTTCACGATCGCAACACGACCTTGGGCAACATCAGTCGTCACCAGTGCTCGATCCAGCTGGCGTCGGCTGGTTACTCGGTAGTCAACAACGCCAACGCCATTGCCAATGGCGGCGAGCAGCAGACGATCGAGTATTCGGGCGACTTCACGTCGTACTTCAACACGAACTGGACGGGTACGTCGATGGCGTGCGACGCCCGCGTCCTGCTCGACAGCGCGGTCGCCTCACCGCTCTCCCCAGCGTTCAACAACGTGAGCGCGCGTCTCATCATCACGTACGAGTACGACGGGACGTCCAGCACTCACGTCAAGACCGTCCGGATCCCGCTCAACCTGCCGGTTGGCGCACAGGGCACCACCAAGCCAGCCGCGCTCGACACAATCCCCGCCCTCGACACCGAGCTGCCCGAGGCGAGCAAGGTCTACCGCCAGAAGGTGCTTGTCCTCCAAGGCAACGATGGCGTGACCGGCACGACCGACCAGACGTTCAACATGCAGGTGGATACCTACACGGCGTTTGCGTCGGGTGTGTACGAGCACGGATCAACCGTGTCGATGTTCGTTCGGATGAACTTCATCGAAGCGGAGATGACGGCTGACGCCACTCACTCGTTCTACGCATGGGCCACCCAGAACGCCAACCACATGCAGGCGTGGCTGGTCGTGACCTACGAGTTCGACTCGACCAGCAGCAACGACGTCTACGTCAGCCTGATGCTTCCGATCTCGATGGACTCCCCGATGGGCGGGACAACCTCGTCCGACTACCAGAGGGCGACCCGAGCTGTCGTGATCCCCGAGGCCAACATCGTCCAGAAGCAGTGCGCCGCGTATGTCTTCTGGGATCAGCTGGCAGCGATCAGCACGCTTCAGTGGAGGATCGGTACCGGCTCATTCGTGACCTACACGGACACGGCTGCGGTTCTCGCTGGAAGCAACGCGGCCATGATCCGCAACGACTCGGCGTTCAGCCTTGCCCGGGGCAGGAACACGATCAACGTGGACTGCTACCGAAGCGACACAGCTGACCTTGGCTACAACGTCTGCGGTTTCTTCATCGTCAACTACACGGGCGACAAGCCAGCTGGTGGGCATGGAGAGGAAAGCCACACGATCATCTGGCCGCTGTCCGACACGGGTACGGTGGCTGTGGCGACCAACTACATCATCGCAGCGCAGGCGGTGACGATCCCCGAGTCTGACTACTTCATCTCGGGGCTTGGGACTGAATGCCAGTACGTGCCGTCTGGGACCGTAGCTCAGGCCGGAAACGCGATCCAAGTCGAACGTCTGGCTGGTGAGGGCGGGATCATCTGGGAGCAGGTGTACGCAGACATCGCCGGAACCGACGGCGAGACCGGCATCTTCCACTCCTACTCGCAGGCCCGAGACATCTTCAAGCGGTTCCCCGGGGATCAGGATCCAGACCGCATCGACATTGAGACATCTCGTCGCTGGCGGTGGGCCATCGGCCAGAGCGTGTCTGGTCGCGGCTACGTCAGCGTCTTGCTTACGTACCACGCCATGACGTTCACGGTCAGTGGGGAGGTGACTGGATCTTCTGGCGGGACAGTAACGCTCGACCTGTTCAGGAATGACTCGACTGGCCTTCAGGAGAAGGTCAAGACCACCACGAGAGCGGGCAACGGTTCGTACTCGTTCACGTGGTATGTGACGACGGACACCTTGTTCGTCTCGGCCAAGGAGAGTTCCGCACTCCTTGGTCGCAGTGATGCGGGGAACCCCGCCTAACCATGGCAACCTTCGACGTCACCCTCCGTGATAACGGTACGGGTACGTTCGATGTTGCCCTTTCCGGGGCCACCACGGTCCCGGGTAGCTTCACCGCGTCTGCGGTCATCTTCAAGTCCATGGCCGGGTCAGGAACGGCCGACGCGGTAATCAGAAAGACCATCAGCCCGACTCCCCTGACGGCAGACGCAATCGTCAGGAAGATCACCAGCTCTTCGGCCACAGCCAACGCGGTAATCTTCAAGGCGATTGCATCGTCGGGAACGGCCGACGCGGTTCTCCTTCGTGGGCAGACAGGGTCGTTCTCGGCTGCGGCGGTAATCGCGCGCGGTCAATCTGGGTCCGCTTCGGCCGACGCGGTCATCAAGAAGACGATGGCTGTCTCGGTCACAGCCGATGCCATCATCAGGAAAGCCGCATCAGGTTCTCTGGCTGCCGATGCGATCGTCCTCAAGACCATTGAGGTCTCTGGCGTAGGTGGTGATACCCCGGGTCCACCTGCCTACGGAACGATTGACGCCGTCATCATCGGCGGCGGCTCAGCGACGGTCGAGGGTGACTTCTCCGCGAACGCGGTCATCATCGAATGGGGCCTCTGGTCAGAAACGTTCTGGAACGTCGTCAGTGAGTCGTTCCAAAGCTTCCTGACCGCTGACGCAGTAATCCGGCGCGAGATCCCCGGGAGCCTGACGGCCGACGCGATTGTTCGCAGGGAAAGATCGTTCTCCGTAGCGGCCGATGCGGTCATCTTCCGAACTCAGGCAGGGTCGTTCTCGGCTGCGGCGGTCATCAAGCGTGCGGATCAGACCGGATCCGTTTCAGCCGATGCGGTCATCCGGCGCGGTCAGGTTGGATCAAAGGTCGCCGATGCGGTCATCCGGCGTGAGCAGTCCGGAAGCCTGACGGCCGACGCGGTCATCAAGCGCGCTCGGTCTGGGAGCCTGACGGCCGACGCGGTCATCAAGCGCGCTTGGTCTGGGAGCCTGACGGCAGATGCCGTCCTGTTCAAGTCGAGGTCTTCTTCCTCGACTGCTGATGCAGTCATTCTCCGCACTCAGACGGGGTCGTTCTCGGCTGCGGCAGTTATCAAGATCCCAGACCGGATCGGGTCAGCTACAGCCGACGCGGTCATTCGACGCGGGCAGTCCGGATCTTCGTCTGTCGACGCGATCATCAGACGTGGGCGAACCGGGAGCCTGACGGCAGACGCCATCGTCAAGAGAACGGCATCGGCGGCCTCGACTGCTGATGCAGTCATTCGGGCCACGATCGCCAGTAGCCTCACCGCCTCTGCCGTGGTCAAGCGGACTGCGACCGCGACGTTCGTGTCCGATGCCGTTCTCCTCAAGACACAGTCCGGATCGGCAACTGCCAACGCAATAGTCAAGAAATCGTCAGCATTCTCGTTCTCTGCATCGGCAGTCATCACGAAGGGGCAGGCTGGGTCGCTCACAGCAGCAGCCATCCTGCGGGTGCCTCGGTCTGCTACCTTCGCGATGGACGCGATCTTTGCAGGGACAAGGGTCGCGTCCGCCAGTTCCGACGCTGTCATCTTCAGATCCCAGACCGTCAGCTTCGGAGCTGCTGCGGTCATCATGCCGATCTTCACGGCATCGGCCATCCTCTTGCGCGCTCAGGCTGGATCATTCGGCGCTGACGCCATCATCATGCCGCGCTTCAGCGCGGACGCGATCATTCGGGTCGAGAGAACCGGATCGTTCGGAGCTGCCGCATGGATCGGCGGCGTGGGCATTGCGGCCTTCGATGCCAGCGCGGTGATCCTGAAGACCCAAGCGAGCAGCACGACAGCGGACGCCGTGCTGCTCAAGCCGAGAAGCGGATCGGCGATCGCAGATGCGATCTTGCGTCGTGAAGAAGCCGGATCGCTAACGGCCGAAGCGATCGTTCTGCGCACGCAAGAGAACAACTTCAGCACGGATGCTGTACTCCGTGCTCTTAGGTCTGCTACATTCACAGCAGACGCGATCGTCCGCGCCGCTGCATCGTCCTCCGTAGGGGCCGATGCGGTCATCCTGAAGACGGCACAGGCTCAGCTCACCGCCTCAGCGGTGCTGCGAGCGCCTCGAATGGTCGGGGTCACCGCTGACGCGGTGATCCTGTCCCCGCAAACCGGCAGCTTCTCTGCCGCAGCCGTCATCAGTGGCATCCCCGGCAGCACCCTGACTGCCGACGCGATCATTCTGAGAACGCAAAGCGCCAGCCTTACGGCCGACGCTGTCTTGCGTGTTGGCCGCTCAGGGAGTCTGACGGCTGACGCCTTCCTCCTTGCGAGTCGTACGG
>Ga0315293_10002654_pt1 | contig 17176 bp, 10 predicted proteins | sample YL17G13_20_MG_FD_203071 | JGI IMG/M metagenome (GOLD analysis project Ga0315293, IMG submission 203071) | Sediment microbial communities from Yellowstone Lake, YNP, Wyoming, USA - YL17G13_20 | ecosystem: Environmental > Aquatic > Freshwater > Lake > Sediment | place: USA: Wyoming | collected...
CCAGGGCAAGGTGGTCGCCAAGGCGTACCCGGGCGGGTTGCATCACTGCTACACGAGGGCGGCGTAGCCGGCTGGCGGAAGTCTCTCGACGCATCAACAGCGGCCTAACCCTGTGCCGTCACACAAATCAGGCTATCTCCAACTGCCCACTGGCATGACCGGACGGCTCCGATCACACCTCGGGACCATCGCCGGACTCAAGGCCAAGCTCGCAGCCCTTGCTTCTCGGCGCGGATGAGATTTTCGGCAGGCACAGGGGGAAACCGCTGACCTTGGGCCTTCCGCGAGCCAACCTGGCAGGTCAGCTGGGCCCGGGGACGCCTGTCATGCCCACGAGTGGGTCCGAGCCCTCACGTCTTGGGGCCGGACGAGGTTTTCGGTAGGGACAGGGGGACGAGGGCGACATCATGAACAACCCGCGGCTCCGGCGGGTCCCTCAACCTCACTTCCACATATCCTTGAGCGACTCCACCGTCCGCTCGACGAGGATACGGCCGCCCTCGGGGCCGACGATGTTACTCATGATCTCGGCGCTGTAGTGTCCGCCCGCTACGCCACGCTCAGTGGGCAGATAGCCCAGCGAATCGCAGGCGGTCTGCACCACGAACGTCTGCTCTGCCGGGCTCCGGGCCTTCATCCGCAGACCATAGTCAATGTAAAGCTCGAACGGGTTGGTGGCCACGGCGATGTCGCCCAGGCGCATGGTGTGGACTTCGGTCTGATAGACCGGCTCCTTCTCCTGAATCTCGTAGCGGGCGGCGATGTTCTTCTTGATCCGCCACCAGATGTAGTTGGGGGAATCGAGCGTCTCGAGGCCCTTGGCCTCCAGCTCCTCGCAGCCCTTCTTGGCGGCGTCGTATTCCTGTTGGGTGACCTTGCGGACGGGGAGCGGGAGGAGTTGCATCTTGTGGATGAAGGGGACCTCGGTGCGGATGTCGGTCTTGGCGAGCTCAAGGCCGGCGTCCACGGCGGCGGCGATGCGCTGACCGATCTCCTGGCGGGGCGACAGGTTGCCCTTGCGCCGCCGCAACGTGGCCTCAGCCTGCTTGCGGAAGAGGAGGTGGGGCGACTGGTCGCCCGCCGCGCTCGAGAGCGGCAGGATGAAGAGCCCGTCGCCGCGGCGCTTGCGCAATTCCACGCGCGCGTCGTGCCAGAAGTCCGCCGACACGTAGTCCGCGCTCTCCACCTCCTGTGACGTGCAGGCGAGGTTGACGACGGCCCCCGTGAGTTTCTTCGCGTCGTCCCAGGTGAAGAGCAGTTCCACGCCGGGGTCGAAGGTACTCTCAAAGGTGTCGAAGTCCGGGCGGTCGGTCGCGCCATACATCTGGGAGCGGCCGTTGGAGTAGAGGGCGCGGCGGTTGTGGCCGACGACGGCGTAGCCGAGCGACCAGCTCACGCCGCCGGGCTTGCGGGTCTGCCAGGCCTCGACCACGGCGTCGGCCACGCGCGCGGCGAACAGCTCCGCGTAGTCCCTCGGCTGCATCACACCCTTCTCGGGCACGCGATAGACGAAGGTGCCCATGATGTCGTGTGGGTGCAGGTTCTCCTCGCGGGCGTCCACGAGCACGGGCGCGGTGTGGGTGTGGGTCGTGTTGATGAGGATCTTGGCGGGGTCGAGGTCGGGCACGCGCGGCTTCGCCAGCCTCCGCACCCGCTCCAGGTCGCACCTGCGGATGCATACGACGTCAGTGGAAACCATGACGGCCTGGTCGAGGACCCCGTTCTCATCGCACGCCTCGATGGCGAGGGCGGTGGCGGTGAGCGGGTCGTTCACGCGTTTCGAGATGCGGAGGTCGAACTGGCCGCAGAGGGCCACCGGCTGCGGGGGCGTGATGTCCGCCGAGGCCCAACCGATCGACAGTTTCCCCGCCCGCGGCGGGCGAGCAGGCTCCGCGGCGCAGGCGCCCTCGGGGCCGGCAAGCAGCAGAGCCGCCAGCAGGATGGGGCTCAGATGGTGGAGCATGATTGGCCTCATGGGAAGTCGGGGTTCCTCAGAGTTTCCACGGCGCGCGCATCGGCCGATCCAGCATCCGGTTTGCCTCGTCGTCGCCGACGAAGACTTCCTGGGCCGGGTCCCACCGCAATCTCCGCTTCAACTTGATGGCTATCTGCTGGAGATGACACAGGGCGTCCGAGCGGACGGCGCTGTCAATCGGTGCCGCCGGTTTGCTGCGGCCTTTCACGGCATCGACGAAGTTGGCGTGGTGGTTGTCGCTCTTGAAGAGGTGTACTTCGTTCGGGCCGATCGTCGCCTTGAGGAGCGACTTCGGCTGGGCATCCATCCGCTCGCGGTCCACGTGCACCCAGCCCTCGGTGCCGAGGAACATCACTCCGTGGCCATGGCCTCCCTGCTGCAACGGGTGCTTTCTGCTTGTTTCGTCATCCATGTGGGTCAACGTGACCCCGTTGGCGAAGCGGTTCTCGACCTGCCAGTGTGTCGCGGCGTCGGTCAACAGCCCCGCGGGGAAAACCCCCGTGCCTTCGACCTCCGTCGGGCCGCCGAGTTCGGTGCCGTTGCCCCACTGGGCGATATCGAGGTGGTGAACGCCCCAGTTGCCGATCATGCCCATGCAGTAGTCCGAGATGCAGTACCAGATGCTCCACCCCTCCTTCTCCGTCCAGGGCCGGCAGCGCTGGTAGCAGTAAGGCGCGAGCGGCGCCGGGCCGAGCCACAGGTCGTAGTCCAATTCCTTGGGAACCGGTTCGGTGGGCTGGCTCGGACACGTCCAACTGCCGGGCACTCCGACCAGAATGGTTTTCAACTGACCTATCTTCCCGTTGCGCACCAGTTCGCACGCCAGCCGGAACTTACCGCTGGACCGCTGCTGGGTCCCGAACTGGAAGACTACGCCGCTCTCCTGCACGGCCTTCTGGACGGCTTGCGCAGCGCGCATGCTCCAGCCCATGGGCTTCTCGCAGTACATGTGCTTCCGCCGTCGGGTGGCCTCCAGCGCAACCAGTGGATGCCAGTGGTCGGGCGTGGTGATCTGCACGGCATCGATATCTTTGCGCGCTATCAGCTCCCGGAAATCCTTGTAAGCCGCGCAATCCCCATTGCCATGGAACTCATCCACCACCTGTTTGGCGCGGCGTCGCTGGGTGTCATGCACGTCGCATACGGCCACAACCTGGACCTCCGGATTCCCGCAGAACGTCCGCATGTTGCCCGTCCCTTGGATTCCCAGGCCGATGCATCCGAGGACCACACGGTTCGAGGGCGCCCCCGGGCGCGCCTGTCCCAGGACCGAGGAGGGCACAATCACCGGAAAGCCGATGACGCCGGCGAAAGCGGCTGAATGCTTGAGGAATTGCCGCCGGTTCATAGGATGGGGGTCTGTTTGCTTCATACGAGAGGCTCCGTTCGTTTGCCCATGATCAGATCAGCGCCCGCCCGCCAGAGAGCCACTGTCTGTGGCTCTGAAACGCCCGAACTGATGATCATGCCTGGCTGGTGGACAGTGTACCCGATCGGGATTCCCCATATGGCTCCTGCTTAAGATCATCGTGAGCCGTCCTTTGTACCACTTGCCACGTTAGGGTTGACGGCCGCAGAGCCATTGCCTGATGGCGGAGCGCAGAGGCCATGGCTCTCTCGCCTCCATCGCCCGGGGCCGGTAGCCCAAGGCGCTGTGCGGCTGGACCTCATTCTACTCCCGTGGCCACCACTCCACCACATTCCTCCGTGGGAGCACGCAACATGAGAGGTCCATGACGACCCGCAATTGCCTTGCGGACCGGGGGCGCAAACCGCGCCCAAGGACAAACCCGGAGCGACGCTGGAATCAAGGTCGCAGAGACGCCAAGTGTCGCCGCTCTTGTCATCACTGACAGACTCGTCACAGAGATTTGTTGCCCGCCACCGCGTCCTTCTCAAACCCCAGGTCCTCGCCTTCGTGCAGCACCACGCCGATCTGTTCCACTCCGCCGTGGCGGCCGTTGTACCAGAGGAGCCACTTCTTGCCGTCAAAGATGGCGTAGGGCTTGTAGCACGCATCGTGATCCCATTTGCCGATGCCGGGGCGGATGATCGGGTTGGCGGGGTGCTTCTGCCAGTTCGTGATGCCGTCGCGCGAGCGGGCGACGCCGATCCGCGCGTGGTCGACATCGCGGAATCCGATGTAGAACATGAGGTGCCAATCGCCCTGCCGGATGATCTGGACGCCCGTCGTCCTGTGCTGCTCCCACGGGATGCTCGGGTCGGGCTTGATGATCGGGTTAGCCTCGTGCCGGGTCCACGCGAGGCCGTCCGTGCTGGCGGCGTAACCGATGGCGTCGGGCTCGTACTGCTCGCCGCCGGAGTACCACAGCCGAAAGAGTCTCTGCGGCTCGTCCCAGAGGACGTGCGGGCACATGACCGCGACCTTTTCCCACGGCTTCTCGGGCGAGAGCACCGGTTTGTCGCTCATACGTATCCATGCAACGCCATCGGGGCTCGTTGCATAGCCGATCCAGGAGCGGCCCTTGGCCTGGCCCGTGTACCACATGTGATACGTGCCGCCCTTCTTGAGGACCACCGGGCGATTGATGTCGGCTTCCCAGTCGGTCTCCTTGTTCGGCCCCAGGACGATGACCGGATCGCCCCAGTGGGTGCCGTCCTTGCTCTCGACCAGCGCCACACTCTTCTTGGATCGCCATGAGAACCACATGCGGTACGCGTCGCCGTCCTTAAGGACCGAGATATCGAAGCACGTGCCGAGTTTGCCGCCCAGGACCGGGTTGCCCTCGTACTTGACCCACCCGGCCGTGGTCTCGACCTCCGCCGGCGGGGCCTCGCGCGGGGGCAGGGGGGCCATCAGGCGCGACAGGGTCTCCGATGCGGTCACCTCTTTGCCATCGGCGAAGACGCGCAGGCCCTTGCCTCGCTTGTACCGCTCGCCGGTCTTATCGTAGAGGATCGTCAGCCAGCGTCCGTGGTAGCGGACTTGGTCCAGGCAGAACCAGTCCCACGTTTCGGGCACGAGCGGGTTGACCTCCACCGTCTCATCCGCCCGCGGCCGCAGGCCCACGAGGCCGCTGATCACGAGGTCGCAGTACGTCGAGTGGTTGTAGTCTTTGCCGCGCTCCTCGCCGCCCTTGCCGGCGTCCCACGTGCCGTTCTTCCACGCCTTCAAGCGCGTCCGCGAGATCCAGTCGCCGGTGGCGGGGTTCAGATTTTCGTCGATCCACGGAACCGTGCGACCGTCCTCCAGTCTGAGGCGGTGCGACCGCGTGTAGATCTTGAGCGTCTCGAAGTAGTCCTTGCGGCTGACGGCATTCTGCTCTTGCGTGTTGAGGAGGTTTGCCAGGGCCGTCAGCGTGACCGCCGTCGAGAACGGCCAACTCGGCCCGTTCCACTGGCACTCGTGGCCCTGGTACGAGGTCACGAACCCCGGGTGCCGCTGCTCGGCGGTCGTTGGGCCGAACGGGGCGTAGAAGCCCTTCGGGTCCATGAGCTGCTTCCACGCGACGACCTTGTCGGCATCGGGCAGGTTGAAGTACCACGGCGTGTAGCCGTGCTCTTCGCGGGCGTCGGAAAGCTGCGTCCCTTCGCCGCGCGGCAGGACCTTGAAGAACTGCGCCTCGGCGTCCCAGAGTCTCTCTTGCACGAGCTTCTTGATCTCGGCCGCCTTGGCGCGGAACCGTTCAGCCACGTCTTTCTTGCCCGCGAGGCCGGCGATGGCGGCGATGGCCAGCGCGTCGCCGTACATGTAGCTGTTGATCGTGGCGCGGTAGCCCTGGCCCTTGGGATGCAGCCGGCCGCTGATAGATGCCTCCATGCCGTCGCGGTCATCGACCTGCCAGAAAAGGCCGTTTGAGTCGCGGTGGTCGCCTTCCCACGCCTCGTAGTTCCTGATGAGGTCCGGCAAAAGGTCTTTCGCCTGGCGGTCGTCGCCGGTCACCATCGCGTGGGCCCAGATGCTATCGGCCGCCCAGAAGCTGTACCGCCGCGCGTCGCCGCCCTTGCGGAACCAGAAGACCGAGTAATCGTCGAGGTACTTCGGGTCGGCGAGCCAGCGGCCCTCGCGCAGGTGGTGCCCTGCGGCACAGTTGATGGAATTGTGCTTGCCCGCCCAGCCGACCTTCGGCAGAAACTCGCTGATGATGAATCCGTCCGGGGTCTCCTGGATGTGCTTGCGGTAGGTCCACCAGCGGAAGTAATAAACCTCCTCGATCTCTTTGTCCGGGCAATCCAGCAGCGGCACGTTGCTCTGGAGAAATGTCAGGGCCGCCGCGTTCGGAACGTGCTGGGCGTAAAGTTCCTTGTCGTTGGCGTTGAACGTTTCCGCGTAACGCTGAAGCGCGTCGGGCTTCAGGACCAGCGGCCGTGGCGAGGGCAGGGGCCCGCGATCGTTCTTTGCCGCCGCCGCGCCGACCGGAACCGCGGCTACGATCGCGGGCCACTTCTTCGGCTCCATGCCGGCGGCCTTTACGTGCGCCGCCACACGCGATTCGTCCAAGGCGGTCTTGTAGATGGCGACCTCGGCCAAGGCGCCGTCGAGGAACTTGCCCTTCAGCCACGGGTCGCCGCCGATCTGGATCGGCCGGTCATTGGTGATCGTGCCGCCGGAGTCTTTGACGCTGGTGACGAGCGTCCCGTCAACATACAGGCGGGTCTGTCCGTCGCCCGCGCGGGTCCAGACGACGTGATGCCACGTGCCGTCGGTCAGGTTCTCCGGCGAGGCTGTTACCGCGTCGGCCCCCGGCTTGGGGCCCGGGCGGGCCATGGCGCAGCCCTGCCGGCCGTCGGCGGAGCCGCCGAGGAGCACCCAGTCGCTGGAGGCCGCGCCCTCGGTGCCCTTGCTCACGAGCGTGGCGCTGGCGGGCCAGTTGGGGGCGGTCCAGCCTTGAGTCGACCGGAACCAGCACTCCACCGAAATCGTGTTGAGCGCGAAGTCCTTGTGGTTCGCGATCTCGACGTACCCGCTCTTGCCGTCGAACCTGGCCGCCTTGCCGCCGATGCCCGCAGGGCCGGCCTCGATGGCCACGGCGCCCCTGTACGTTCCCGCATGCGCACCAGCCGCGTCCTTTGCCGCGGCGCCGTCGCCAGCCGAGGCGTCCTGGAATCGCAACCAGGCCACGGGGGCATCCTTCTGCACCTCTGCGGCATAGTCGGCCCACCCCGCTGCTGTGGTCAGGGCGGCAAGGAGAACCACGCACGCAAAAATCGCAGGCCTCATGTTTGTTCTCTTCGTGGCTGGTGCGGCTCAATATCTACTTTGCGCGGCAGGTACGGAGCCCCGTGTCCCTACCAATAACTGCGTACTTGTTTCCCGTCAAGGAGTTACGAGATTGGATGCCCAGGCTTCTCAAGAGTAGGATCGCCATGTCCTGGCAACTATGGGAGACCTCCTCGTGGGCATCATCAAGGCGATCCATTTCCTGATCCGAGCCTTCTTCGTTTACCACCTCAGTCTGGCCGCTGAGAATCTGGCCCTGCGACGGCAACTTGTGCGTCCCGAAAAACCCGTCTGGGGGCTGCGGGGTGAGTAACGGGTGTCGCCGGCCGTGATCTCCGATAACCGGCTGACTGATTCGGAAGCCAAGGCCAATCCAACGGGTTGTCTTGGCGCGGCCGCTTTGCCTGGATACGATGGGTCAGCCTTTGGAAGCATCACTGACATCAAGGAGGTGCCCGATGGGCAAGATGGAACAGACGCTCAAGGCCGAGATCACGCGGCTGGCCAAGAAGCAGGTGCGGGCGACCTGCCTCCCTCTTGCCCGAGACGTTCGCCGACTGAAGCGCATCGTCTCGGCGCTGCGGAAGATGGTCGCGGCCCCGGTCAGACTTGGGGCCGAGTGGCAGGCCGAGCGGACGGCGGAGCGGTCGAAACTGGCGGCTGCCCCGGAAGAAGTCAAGGCAGCGCGGCTCTCGCCGGGCCTCATCAAGAAACTCCGTACGCGTCTCGGCATCACGCAGGGCGAACTGGCTGCGCTCGTTGGCGTGTCGACCAGTGCGGTTGGGTCCTGGGAGTACGGGAAGGCCAAGCCTGAGGGCCGCAACCGAGAGGCCTTGGTCGCCCTTCGGAGGCTGGGCAGGCGAGAGGTGCGGGGAATCCTGGCCACGAAGGCCGCGGAATCGCCTCGGGAAGCCAAACGCAGGGCCAGGGGCCGGAGGAAGCGGCGGTGAGTGCCCGGAGGTCGCCCATGCACCACACCAAGGGCAGCGGCCGCCTGACCGGCGCGACGAGGAAGGTCGGCTGGTCGGCGGGAGTGTGCGCGGCATTCATCGTCCTGGCGGGTCCGGGTGCCGCCATCGGCGAGCCATGGCGCGCTCTTGAGCAGCCGGAGTTGAAGCAGGCGCTCGAGATCGCGCCGGTCCTGAAGACCGAGTCGCTGGGCGAGCCGGCGCGCGGGGTCAACACCTGGGAGCACTGGCTGGTGCCGAACCCCGACGGCAGGACATGGGACGCGCTTCAGGTGTACTTCAAGGAATACTACGGCCCGACCTGGCTCTACGCCGTGGACCTGGGCACGGGCCAGGTAAAGAAGCAGCGTCTGCCGGACAAGCGCCAGTTCTACCTGTCGGGCAGGGCGCTCGGATTCGACGGCAAGTACTACATAGCCACCCCGGGGCCGGGCAAGGAGGGTTCCGCGTGGGGCATGTTCATGCACGTCTACGATCCGGCGACGAACACGCTGGAGGATCGGGGCGAGATCGTTCCCAACCTGGGCGGCGAGGTGCGCCCACTCGTTGTCGGACCTGACGGGCGGATCTACGGCACGGGGTCCCGCGATAAGGGCAGACTGGGACTCTACATCTACGATCCGAAACTGAACAGAGTGGTGAAGGATTTCGGCCCCATCGGGCCGAGCCATCCCAACGGCGCCTGGAGCGGCTACGTGATGGGCATCGACGATACGCATGTGTATCTCGTCAGCGGGATGATCCCCTCCTGGTACCTGGTGGCGGTGAACATCGAGACGGGCCAGCAGAAGGTGCTTCTGGAGATGCCGACGGACGTCAGGATGGAGACCGTGGAGAGTTTTCCCGGCGCGTGGTTGCAGGTGCCACAGCATGGCGACACGCCGCAGAAGGACTACTGGCTCTATCACGGGGAGATGATTGCGAAGGCGAACGATACGCCGCCCTGGCCCAAGCGGCCTTCGCCCTGGGACAAGGCGATACCGAAGCCGGAACTCTACTGGGATCAGATACATCCGGACGCCGAAGGCCACGCCAAACTCTGGTACCGGTCGGCGGAGCATGCCCAGAGGGCGAAGGAAAGGGGAAAAGCGACGGAAGGCGCCGCCGCAGATATGACGGTGGAGGAACTGGGCTGGAAGTCGGTGCCGTTGGAGGGTGTTGAGACGTATGCCGTGCCCATTTGCCCCCTTGTGCTCATGCATGACGGCCGGCTGTATGGCACGGGCGGGTACCACGGCAACTTCATCTTCGATCCCAAGACCGGCCAGACTGTGCCGCTCGGGCGCAACAATGGGTTGTGGGCTTACACGAACATCGTCTGTGGCGACAAGGTTGTTTCCTCCGGCTACCCCGCGGGGCCGATCGTCGTGTTCGACCCCCGACTGCCCTGGACAGTGACCAAGGGCGGCCCGCCCAATCGTCCTGCGCCGTGGCGGACGCATCCGGCGAGCAACCCCAGGGAAATGGGATCGCTGGGAAAAGACACGCGTGTTGCTATCGCCCACTGTTCGGCGATGGGCGCTGACGGCAGGATCTACTTCGGCGGATTCGGCGAGCGCAATTACACCGCCGGCGGCTTCGGGTGGTATGACCCGAAGACGGAGAAGATCGGGGGGTTCTGGAAACCGTTGAGCGGGCACGCCGTGTTCTGGCTCGCCTCCTTGCAGGGGGGCCGCCTGATCGCCATGTCGACCCGCGTAGCGCCGAATGAAACGCAGGGCAGCCGCACGCCGGACGAGGCCAGGCTTTTCTTCTACGACGTCAACGAGGGCCGGATCGTGCGCGAGGTGGTTCCCGTGCCCAAGGCCCCCGGCACCGGCCTTATCTTCGATGCCGCGCCCGACCGTCTCCTCGGTTTGACGGTGGACCCTGAACACGCTGACGGCAGCCTCCTTTATGGCGTGGACGCGGCCACAGGCGACGTGCTGTTTCGGAAGGCCCTGCCCTGGCCGGTCTCGTCGCAGCGCCGACACTGGTACGGGTGCTGGGTAGACTCCCAAGAGGAGTACTATGACCTTGTGCGCGGGCCCGACGGATTCGCATGGACCTGGCTGAAGAACGTGCTGGTGCGCATCAACCCCAAGGATGCGAGCGTCCACGTCGTGGGCAAGATCGACCGCCTCGGGCTGCCGACGTTCGTGGGCAACGACGTCTACTTTTCCGGAATCGAGCAGTTGCGGCGGGTCCGCAATATCGTCCCGGCACCGTCGCCACTTTCTCATGAGTAAGCGCCATGCTGATGATCCCGTGCAGTGGCGTCAGTTCTTCTGACCTTCCTGGCAGTTTCTCTTCCCCCGGCAACCGCCCCTCTGCCGCCGGAGATGCAGGTCCTCGAGAAAGAACCATCGGGCCGCAAACCGCGGTGAATGGGCATCGGACCCCGTAACCGAGCGAGGACGCGATCTTGCAGGAAAGGAAAGAACGTGAGCACGACCACCGTTCGTGCGATGGGATGGTGTGCCGCGATGCTTGGGATGAGCCGGGGCCTTGCCGCCCGTCTTGGGTCCGCAACGGCGGCGCGCCGGTGGGCAGGGGCGCGCCTGCTCAGCCGGGGATTGGTCGTCGTCAGCGTGTTGTTCCATGCGCTGGCCGGCCCTCAGGCCGCGCAGGGCGCGCTGGTGCTGGATGACGCATTGCAGGGCGCCACCGTCGGCACACGCTCCGGCGGCGCATTCGTGACGGGCGGTTGGCAGGTCACGGGAAAGGACGACGCGATCTACTGGCACGTGCCGACCGTCACGAGGGGCGCGATCGAGTTCGACGTGCGCGGGCTCCAACCCCGTGAGCGTCGCCCGGGCATGGAGGACAAGAGCGAACTCTTCCACATGTATGACCACACCGCCGGGAACGCGGACGCCAATTACAGCGGCGGCTACCGCGAGAACCCTTTCAAGCATTTCATCCGCAAGATCGGCGCTCTCGACGCCCCGAAAGTGGATGCGATGGAAGTCGTCTGGCAAGTCCGGCCTGACTACGTCGAACCGGACACGGCGCGGCTCTCGTGGGCCTCAGACACGACTTATCACTTCCGCGAGGAGTGGGGGCCGGACGACGCGGGTCAGTCGGTGCTCAGGCTTTACCGCGATGGGGTGCTCCTGCTCACAACGTCAGTGCCGGGCCAATGGAAGCCGACCGGCCACAGCGTGCGCATCGGCGCGAGTCCGCGTCGCGACCCGGCCGCCGGCGCGCCGGTCGGCGCCGTGTTCAGCCACGTCAAAGTGTGGGACTTGTCGAGCGGCACCAACCTCGTTCGGTTGAGGGGCAGGTCATTCTGCGACGACGCCGGGCCGTTCCTCGGTCTGGGGGCGTCCTACTTCCAGGCCCTGCGCCACGCGAAGTATGACCGCGCGCGACTGAAGAGCAACCTCGCTTTCCTCGCCTCGAAAGGTTTCAACTACGTGCGCATCCTCAGCATGGTCAGTTGGGATGGGCTCGAGATTGCGCCGGTGAGTTTCACCAACCGGGCGGGCCGCGCGGTCGAAGCCTGGCCGGATTACTGGCAGCAGTTCCGCGAGTTGCTCGACCTGGTTGCCCAGCACGGCCTGCGCGCCGAGGTGACCATCTTCGCCGATGCGCAATACGTGATGCCCCTGGCGTCGACCCGGCAAGCGCATCTGGACGGCATCCTCGCGAACATGGCAGGGCGCGAGGCGCAAATCCTTCACCTGGAAGTGGCGAACGAGGCCTGGCAGAACGGATTCCCCGGCCCGCAAGGAACTGCGGACCTGCGCGCATTCACGCAGTACCTTGCCGACCGCACGAGCGTGCCGGTGGCCATCACGTCGAACCATAACATGGGCGACCCTGGCCTCATCGCGCTCTACAGCGGCAGCGCGGCGGACCTGGCCACCGTCCATTTCAGCCGGGACACACGGACGGCGGAAGGCGGCTGGCTGCCCGTGCGCGACCCGTATCGGCTCGGCAACCTGCCCGGTCTGCCGCCCGTGACGAGCAACGAGCCCATTGGCCCGGGCTCGTCCGTCAGTTCGGAGAGCGACCCCATCAAGCTGTGCGCGGCGGCGGTGTTTGCTTACCTCGCCAACCTGCCGGCCTACGTCTACCACTCGCGCGCGGGCGTGTACGGGTACGTGAATGCTCGTCCGCGCCCGGGCGAGGAAGTGCGCTTCGAGGACACGGCCGGCATCAACGCGTATCGGTTTCTCCGCCAGATCCTGCCGCCCGACCTCGCCAGTTGGGTGCGCAACGACGGGCTTGAGCCCGGCGCGCCGTTCACCGTTTTCTGCAACGGCCAGCCCGACCGATACTGGCCGGACGTGAACCGCCCGACCGACGGGTGCGACCGCAACATCGGCGGCACCAAGGGCAGCGAGTTCGTGTGCTTGCCCATGGGGATTCTGGGCAGCGGGGTGACGCTCCAGGCGCGGCGCCCGGTGCGATTCCAGGTGTTCGACCCGTTGACGGGCGCGGCGGTTTCAAACCTGACGCTGAAGGCGGGAGACCGTTTCGCCCTGCCGCAGGGACCGGGCGCCTACATTCTCAAAGGGACGTTCCAGGATACGGCCCCGTCGCCCGGCCCGGACGGGAAGTAAGCAGGTACCGGCCAGCCCGAGCATGAGCGGAGCGACTGCGAGGACCAGGCCTGGCCCCACCTTGCCGTTGATGCTCGTCTTGTCGGTGGCAGGCGCCCTGGCGAGTGCAAACGGTGGACTCCCCATGCAGAAGCGTCCTGCGAGAACCCTCTCGGCTTGCGAAGCACCTTGATGGCGTACAAAGGCATTACCTGCAGAGGGCCATGGCGGAAGCCCGCGGAGTCGAAGCCGAAGCCTCCCAGCCCCTTCGGCGCAGCGCCCGTCAGGTTCATCCCACCCTCCTTCTCGGTACAGGAACCCAGCCTTGAGACGTGGGTTTAAGCACAGGGCCCGGGCTGGCTGCGGTACCTCCAGCGCGGGTAGAAAAAGAAGGGAACGCAGAATGCGGACGCCGATGGTCGTTGCAGTTCCCCTCGGATTGCTCGCGGTCCTGACCCAGGTGTGGTCTGCGGAGAACACCGGACCCGCCCTGAAGCCGAGAAACCCTGAGCGTGTCCCGGAAGAGCCTGGGGGAGCATTGTCGCAGACAAGACCCGTGCTTGCGATCGATGCAGGCACGGGCCTTTCTGTTGCTGGGGAGTGTCAACCCAAGGCCGTATTGGCGACCCGCAGGAGGTCGCTCGGTTGCAGGCCCGGCGATAGCCGAATCTACTCTGTGTGGCTGCTACCTGTTACAGTATTCCCGCGTACAATCGAACCTGCAGGAACCGGCCACCGACAATCGGACAAAGGGTGCTCACCATGACGATAAGCTCACTATGGCTCCATGCACTCACCGCCCTGCTGCTGGCTCCGCTGGCCGTCTCAGACGCCGCTGACGCGCCCACACCGCCGCGCCCCAAGCTGCAAATCATCAACGGAAGCAGCCAGACCATCGACATTCTCTGGCTTAAGTCTGCCACCGAACGCGTGCCGAACGGTTCCGTTGCCCCTGGAAAAGATACCCTCATTACCACGACTCTCGGGCATCGTTTCGAGGTCGTGGGTCGTGACGACAAGACGACAGCCACGGTGACCAGCGAGGTGCCCGTGCAGGGGTTTCGCTTCGACCCGCGAGGCCAGGATGGCGTGCCGTCGTTCTATACGCAATCCGTCAGCGCGAACGGCTTTCCCATCGTTGCCTCCGCCAAAGTGAATCCTTACGCCCTCAAAGAGGCCGCTTTCATCGTGAACAGGATGCTCGCGAAACGCCCGGAGGTGCGCGCGGCAATGATCAAGAGCGGTGCGCGGCTCTGCATCATGGCCTACAACGAGTACACCACCGACCTGCCGGAGTTCGTCCGCCTGAGCGAGGACAAGGTGCCGGGATTCACAGGTGTGTCGGCGAAGGACTACTGGGACGCGCGAGCCCGCGGCCAAGGCGGCAGCGAGACCGACCCTTATTGCTCGGTCGGAGAGGAGAACCTGCTCGGTTACCCAGGCGACCCCTTTCACGAGGAGTGCATCCTCGTCCACGAGTTAGCGCACAATATCCACCTCCGCGGCATGGTGAATGTGGACCCGACGTTCGACACGTGGCTCAAGGCTACCTACGACGCTGCGATGAAGGCCGGACTCTGGAAGGGCAAATACGCGTCCGTGAACCACCACGAGTACTTTGCCGTCGGCGCGGCGGCATGGTATGGGCACAACCGCTTCAATGACTTTGACCACAATCATGTGCATTTGCGCTCGCAACTGCTCGAATACGATCCCGGGCTGGCGGCGATCTGTCGCGAGGTCTTGGGCGACGCAGTCCTGATACCGGGGTTCGACAAGTACACCAAGCCATCCACCCGCCTCACAGGTCACCTGGCCGGCTACGACCCGGCGGCGGCGCCAACGTTTGTGTGGCCGGAGCGATTGAGTCAGGCCAAGGCCGAGATACGCGCGAAAGCGGAGGCGCGGGACAAGGCAGCCAACGGTGACAGCCGGCGTTAGACAAGGGACATCGTGGGCTGGGCCGTGACGGCCCGGCGGATCGTGAACACGAAGGACAAGAGTGGGCCTTTGCCCGTTCCGCAGCCGGTCGGCGTAGTGGCTCTGTTGCAGGACCCCACCGGCGCCGCTATGATCACGGCACTATGGCCACCGTCCGTACCATGCTCTTGCTCGTCGTGTTGCCCCTGGCCCCGCTGGGCGCACCCCAAGCCACCGAGGGCAAGCCCTCTCTGTGGGCGGTCTATTACGCATGGTATGAGACGGCCACCGGGCCACACGGCCGGTGGAGCCATTGGATGGATGACAAGAAGCCCGCGGGAAAGCCCCTTCCGAAATCGAAGGCGCAGCCGCTCATCGGGTGTTACGACAGCGACGATCCGGCCGTCGTGCGGTGGCACATCCGGCTGGCGAAAGCGGCAGGCATCGACGCGTTCCTGGTCTCGTGGTGGGGCGGTGCCAACCTCAGCGGCGCGGCGTTCGAGAAAGTCCTCTTGCCGGTCGCAGCCGAAGAAGGTTTCAAGGTGGCGATGTGCAGCGAACTGGCGCAGTTCCACCAGGATGTGAAGCTGCTTACCCGGCAGATGGCCGACGTGCTGCGCCGAAACAAGGACAGCCCGGCCTACCTGCGCGTGGAGGGCAAGCCGCTCGTCTACCTCTACCAAGTACCGTTCGCGCCGAAGCTGACGCCGGCGACTCTTGCCGAACTGCGCCGCGGCGTCGAGACCGAGGTCGGCGCCGTGTACTGGATGATGGACAAGATCGCCAACCCGAACGCGCGCGGGCTGACCTTTCCGGACGAGTGGCTGAAGATCCCGGAAATCCCGATGATCGGGTTCTACGGCACGTTCAGCATCAAGCGCGTATGGAAATACACCGATATTGCTCCGGACTACGCCCGCCTTGCGGACCAGGCCCACGCTTCTGGCAAGAAAGTGTTTCTGCCCGTCCATCCCGGCCACGACAACAGCGGTTTTCGGCCCGACGATTTCTTCATCATCCCGCGCGAAGACGGCGCGACCTTGCGCGGCTACCTCCGCGCTGCTACCGACGCCGGCGCCGATGTTGTCCTGCTCACCAGTTTCAACGAATGGCCGGAGACGACCGTGGTCGAGCCGTCATCTTCGTGGACGGACCCTTACTCTTACCTGAAGATCCTGGCGGAGTGGAAAGGCGCCGCCTTCACCCCGCCGCTGTTGCCAAGAGTCAGGGAATGAAGTACGCCATCTCCATCGTCACCTGTGCGTCCCGAGAATCCCGGCCGGGATCTGCGATGCGAGTGACAGGGGTCGGCAACCTTGATCTCCGGTAGAAGGCTGACGGATTCGGGCGCGAAGGCCAATCGCAGCGAGGTGATGAGAGTGTCGACGCTTGGCCTTTATTTCTTCATGGCGGATTGGCGCAGACCGCGGGGCAGACAAGGGACGTAAGTGCTTGTAGAATAAGGCGGACGGAATACTCCGAAGAAACAGGACGTGCCCAGGGAGTCCCCGCCGATGCGAAAGACGTTCATTGCGACCGGATTGGTGCTGCTTCTTGTCGGCCGGTGTCTGGGCCAGGCGAATTGGCCGCAGTTCCGCGGGCCTAACGGGCAGGGTGTATGCCGTCGGATCAGACACCTACACCGTTCACTCTGCTGGCAAACCGAGTAAGACATGGATGACACGAGAAGACCGACGCCTGAAGGAGAACACACAAACGCAGCGGTTCTCCGGCCTGCTCGGCCCCGTGCGGATCGTGGCGGCCGAAACGGCGTCGGCGAAATTCTACGGCCGTTGCCAGGGTCCTGCGGAACCAGTGCTCCAAGGACAGGTATGAGAGAGACCATTCGAGGCTCGGCGTTGATCCTCATCCTGGCGGCGCTCGGGCTGGCGGGAGCAGCCCGGGCAGAGGAACCGGGTGCGTGGGCGGATATCCAGCGCGACTTCACGGATCCTCCGCTGCGGTGCAAGTCCCGGCCGCTCTGGTTCTGGAACGGGCCGCTGAGCGCCGAGAAGACCCGGAGCATTCTGGAAGGTTGCAGGGCGAGCGGCTACGGCGGGGTGGGGGTTCTGCCGACGCCCGACATGTCGCCCGCGTTCATGTCGCCCGCGTACCTTGACCGGTACAAGGAAGCCGTGGACAAGGCGGCCGAGCTGGGGATGAAGTGCTGCCTGTACGACGAGTTCTGGTTTCCAAGCGGTTCCGCCGGGGGCGAGTTGGCCAGGAAGTATCCCGAGGCGCTCGGCAAGCGCCTGGACATGACGGCCATCGACGTCGCCGGCCCGACCAGGCTCACCCGCGACGTGCCTGGCGGCACGTTCATGGGTGCCGTGGCGATGCGTCCGGATGGCAAGGACCGCAGGGACTTGAGCGCCCACGTGCGTGAAGGCAAGGTCGTCTGGGACGTGCCCGACGGCTCCTGGAAGGTCATGCTGTTCACGTGCGTGCGCGACGGCGCCCGGGGGCTGGTGGACTACCTCGACCCCGAAGCGGTCAAGCGATTCGTGGAGCTGACGTACCAGAAGTACTACGACAAGCTCTCCGACCATTTCGGCACGACGATCGACAGCGCGTTTTACGACGAGCCGACGTTCCACTGGGT
>Ga0315293_10002656_pt1 | contig 17175 bp, 15 predicted proteins | sample YL17G13_20_MG_FD_203071 | JGI IMG/M metagenome (GOLD analysis project Ga0315293, IMG submission 203071) | Sediment microbial communities from Yellowstone Lake, YNP, Wyoming, USA - YL17G13_20 | ecosystem: Environmental > Aquatic > Freshwater > Lake > Sediment | place: USA: Wyoming | collected...
GCGGAAAAGTATAAACATCTTATTGATGCGCTCTACAGTGACGAGAAAGAATTGGAAGTGGAATTGCATATCCGTTACCGGGACGGCAAAGAGTTTCTAATGAAGACGAAGGTCAAAGTGAAGCATGTGGGAGCTTAGGGTATGGAGCAACCCGTGATAGAAGAGGTTCAACTTCAAATTGAAGATATCCATCTGAGCTTTGGTGGCCTTAAGGCTCTGGCTGGGGTAAGCACCAGCATTAAAAAAGGCGAGATCTTTGCGATCATCGGGCCGAATGGGGCAGGTAAAACCAGTCTTCTTAATTGTATCAATCGTTTTTATAACCCCGAAAGAGGGAAAATTATTTTTGAAGGTCAGAATATTTTAAATATGAAGCCCCATAAGGTAGCCTCTTTAGGAATTGCCCGGACTTTTCAAAATGTAGAATTGTTTAAGCATATGACCGTCATCGACAACATCAAACTTGGACGTCATGTCCATCTCAAGTCGGGATTCTTATCCGGCGGAATCTATTATGGTAAGACCCGGAGTGAGGAGATTGCCTTGCGCAAGGAAATCGAGGAGAAGATTATCGATCTTCTTGAAATCGAGCAAGTCAGGAAAAGCATTGTCCATACACTTCCCTTTGGTCTTCAGAAGAGGGTGGAATTGGCGCGTGCCTTAGCCATGAAACCCAAAATCCTTCTCCTCGACGAGCCAGCGACAGGCATGAATTTGGAGGAGACAGAGGATATCGCCCGTTTTATTCTGGATATTAATGAGGAATGGGGAGTGACTATTATCCTGATCGAACATGACATGGGAGTGGTCATGGACATTTCAGATCATGTCTGCGTGCTCGACTTTGGTGAGAAGATCGCTGAAGGGAAACCAGTAGAAGTTCGTCAAAATGAACATGTGATCAAAGCCTATCTGGGTGAAGTCGATTTAACCTATTCAAGGTTAGGAGCATAGTTTACCCCGTTGTTGCAAAGGCATCAACGCCCGAGATTGCCAAACGCGTCTCAATTTTTTATACTCGACTTTGTCTATTTGCGACATTGGGATAAGCTGATATTATTCACGGCATGAAATTCATATAATCCATATTTTAGTTCAACTACGGGGTGAAGGTGGAACCGTTATTATTGGTCAATAACATCGAGGTCATCTATCATAATGTCATTCTCGTTTTGAAAGGGATGTCCCTTCAGGTGAACAATGGACAGATTGTGACGATTCTTGGAAACAATGGTGCTGGGAAATCGACTACCCTGAAGGCAATTTCCGGGCTCCTCGATTCAGAGGACGGTGAGGTGACAGACGGATTTATCAATTTTCAGGGGCAAAGAATTGACAAGACCTCTCCTGAAAAAATCGTTCGCATGGGCATTTTTCAGGTGATGGAAGGCCGTCGAGTCTTTGGCGATTTGACCGTGGAGGAGAACCTGGTCGTTGGAGGGCATACCAACCAAAACGCCAAGAAGATGAAACAGGATATGGACATGGTATTTAATTATTTCCCACGTCTGGTTCAGCGCAGAAATACGTTGGCGGGCTATATCAGCGGAGGCGAACAGCAGATGTTAGTCATCGGAAGGGGATTGATGGCCTCTCCAAAATTGATGCTGCTGGATGAACCCTCCATGGGTCTTTCTCCTTTGTTGGTTTCTGAGATTTTTGATATCATAAAACGCATTAACAGAGAAGAGGGAGTGACCATCCTGCTGGTTGAACAAAATGCACGCCTGGCTCTCTCCATTGCCGATCATGGCTACGTGATGGAGAATGGACGGATTGTCTTGGATGATGAGTCAGACAAACTTGAGGAAAATGCCGACATTAAAGAATTTTACCTTGGCCTGACTGAGGTAGGGAAGAAGAAGAGTTATCGAGAAGTGAAGCACTATAAACGTCGAAAACGCTGGCTGACCTAGCGAGTATAAATAATAAACAGAGTGGGAGGGAGAAAAATGAAAGTTCGAAGTTTTACCATTTACGACATTTATAAGAGAAATGCGAAACTATTTAAGACACGGACAGCCCTTCTGACCGACGGTGAAAAGATCACTTACGGCGAGCTTTTTGATCAGGTCAATGCTGTTTCAGGATGGCTGAAGAGTAGGGGGATTAAAAAAGGCGATCGGATTGGTGTTCTGGCGAAGAACCATCCCTATTTCTTTCCTTTGATGGGAGCCATTGCTTCTTCAGGAGCGATTATGGTGGCCATCAATTTCCGGCTATCAGTTGATGAGATCCGATACAACCTTACCAATACGGAACCGGTGATGATTGTCGTGGACCCCGACTTCCAAAAAATAGTCGATGACCTTCGGCCTGAATGTCCTTTTTTGAAAGAGTATGTGACTTTTGGAGCAGGAGGAGGAAATTACACGACTTTCGATTCGCTCCTGAAGAGCCAACCTGTTGAGCCAACCGATGTCGATGGGGATGATCCTTTTGTCATCATTCACACCGCGGCTGTTCAGGGAAAACCCCGTGGAGCCGTGATCAGCCACCACAATCTCATTGCCTGCACGCTTCAGAATATTGCCATCATGGGTCTAACGCGTGAAGAATCCTATCTGAACATACTTCCCCTCTTTCACATTGCAGGATTGTTTGCGGCTCTGGTGACGATGCATGTGGGCGGGAGAAATGTGATGATTTCAAAATTTGATCCGAAAGCTGCAGGGAAGATGATTGACCAAGAGAAAATCACCCTCATCGGTGACTTCCCACCCATTCTTCTCCAGCTGCTCGATGAACAGGCGAAAGGGGAGTTCACCCTCTCCCCCCTGAAACATATCTTGGGTATCGATATGCAAGAGACCATCAAACGATTTGAAAACCTCGGCTATGGTCAGTTCTGGCTCGTTTATGGACAAACGGAGACCATGGGCTTGACCAGTGTCTGTTCAAATCTGGAAAAGGCCGGATGCGCAGGGAAACCCGGTCTACTGGTGGATATAAAAATTGTAGATGAATTTGACAAAGAGGTCGAAACAGGAAAGGTAGGAGAAATCCTGGTTCGAGGTCCGTTGGTCTTTTTAGGGTACTGGGGAGAGGAGGAGTTAACCCAGTACACATTTCGAGATGGATGGCACCATACCGGCGATTCAGGCCGAATGGATGAGGAAGGTTATCTCTGGTTTGCCGGAAGGAAAGCTGAAAAGGAGCTGATCAAACCCGGGGGCGAAAATGTCTATCCGGTCGAGGTGGAGAAAGCGATCCTTGAACATCCAAGCGTCAGTGAAGTTTCAGTCATCGGAGTGCCCGATCCCAAGTTTGGGGAAGGAATCAAGGCAGTCTGTGTCCTGAAATCGAAGGCCAAATTAACGGAACAGGAACTGATTGATTTTGTAGCGGGAAAGATTGCCCGCTATAAAAAACCGGGTTATGTTCAGTTTGTCGACTCGCTTCCCAAGAAGGCAGATGATTCGATAGACCGGCCAAAGGTGAAGGAGTTATATGGGAAGTGACGATAGACGAGGGACGAAGAGGAAAGACGATGGACGAAGGATGAGGGACGATAGACGAGAGATGCTGAAATAAATTCAGCATGACATTTTATAGGAGTAGAAAATGAAAAAAGTAGCCATTGTTGGAATCGGACACGGAAAGTTCGGGGTGAGATCGGATGCTTCTCTCAGAGAACTTGTCTTCGAGGCGGTGAAAGCCTGTCTAAATGACTCCGGGATAACTTTAAAAGAAGTGGACAGCATGGTCACCGGTGTGGCTGGGGATGAATTCTCGTTCGGTATTCAGCCCTCTGCCCAGGTCCATGACTATATCGGTTTTCATCCCAAACCCAATTTTCGAGTTGAAGCCGCCTGTGCCACCGGGAGCGCTGCCTTAAGAACAGGGTGGATGAATATCGCCTCCGGCCTGGCGGATGTCGTTTTAGTGGTCGGTGTAGAGAAGATGACAGAGATTCCTACGAGCACGGCCACGGAGATCATGGGCCGTGCAGGCGATGCGACCTGGGAGTATCCCTTCGGAACGACATTTCCGGGTTACTACGCCATGATCGCCAATGCCCATATGGCCAAGTATGGAACGACGGAAGAGCAGCTGGCCAGGGTAGCGGTCAAGAACCATTATTACGGAAGCCTCAACCCCTATGCCCAGATGCAAAAGGAGATCACGCTGGAAAAGGCGGTTACCTCCTTTACCGTCGCCTATCCGCTCAAGCTTTATGATTGCAGTCTGATTACCGATGGAGCAGCCGCCATCCTCCTTGCTTCGGAAGAAAAGGCAAAGTCGATTTCAAAGAAACCGGTCTGGGTTGCCGGCCTGGGTTGCGGAACAGATGCGATGAGGCTCGGCGACAGGAAATCATTAACCTCTCTTGAGGCCACCCGCGAAGCGGCCAGAATAGCTTACAAAATGGCAGGAGTAGGGCCTTCGGATATTGATATTGCCACGGTCCACGACTGTTTTACCATTGCGGAGATTGTGGCTTACGAAGACCTCGGATTCTGTGAGAAGGGAGAGGGGGGGAAGTTGATTGAGGCGAAGGAGACCTATGTGGAAGGTCGAATTCCGGTCAATGTCGATGGTGGATTGAAGTCAAAAGGTCATCCCCTCGGAGCCACGGGTGTTTCCATGGCTATCGAAATTACGAAACAGTTAAGAGGAGAAGCGGACCAGAGGCAGGTGAAAAATGCGGAGATCGGCCTGACTCACAATGTGGGCGGATCCGGACAGGTGTCATTCATTCATATTTTCAGGAGGGAATAGAATGGAGTTTAAAAATTTTTCTCTTTTCATCAACCAGACAAAGGTGAACCGGTTTGCGGATGATTTGGCAGGGGGAAGGATCATGTCCACCCTCTGCAAGAAGTGCGGAAAGCAGTACTATCCTCCGCAGGCTGACTGTCCATCCTGCATGGGAAGTGACATGGAGTGGAAAGAAATTAAGACTGAGGGGAAACTGCTCACCTTTACAAAGATTCATGTTCCTCCGGAGCATTTTGCAGTTCGACAGCCGCTGATGCCCTTTTCGAGCATACAATTTGAACCCTGTCCGATTGGGATCCTGGAGGTGGAGAAGGGGTTGCCCATCATGGGCTGGATACCCAAAATGGATATCAAAAAGATCAAGGTGGGGATGAAGATGAAGGCCTCGCCCTTTACCCTTCCCGACGGTAAGATGACAATTGTATTGGAGCCGGTTTAGACAAAGGGTTCAAGGGGCCAAGGGGGCAAGGATTCAAGTGAACTGTTTTTATTAAGGATAACTTGAACCCTAGACCCCTCGAATCCTGGAACCCTGTTTTTAAGACAGCCATCTCTTTCTTCTTCGGTAGTGTTTCACTTCTCGAAAGCTTTTTCGTTTTCCTACCTGGCTTAGGCCGAGATAGAACTCCTTGATATCCTCGTTCTCCTTCAGTTTGGGAGAGGGTCCATCTAAAACAACCCGGCCGTTCTCCATGATGTAGCCATAGTCCGAAGTGGACAGAGCAATGTTTGCATTCTGCTCCACCAGGAGAATCGATGTCTTCTCCTCTCGATTGATCTTCTTGATGACCTCAAAAATATCTTTCACGAGAAGGGGACTGAGCCCAAGAGAGGGCTCATCGAGAAGCATCACCTTTGGATGGGACATCAGGGCACGCCCCATGACCAGCATCTGTCTTTCTCCACCGGAGAGATAGCCGCTCACCTGTCTTCGGAGGTCTTTAAGCCTTGGGAAGTAGTGGTAGACCAAATCAAGGTCTTTTAGAATTCCCTCTTTATCTTTTCGGGCATAGGCTCCCACCCAAAGGTTCTCTTCCACGGTGAGATGTTCAAACAGGCGGCGGCCTTCCATCACCTGAACAATTCCCATCTGAACGATCTCCTCCGGAGCTTTTCCATCTATCCTCTTTCCATCAAACTCAATGCTTCCATCCGTGACCTCACCCAATTCCGTATAGAGGACTCCTGAAATGGCCTTCAGGGTAGTCGTCTTCCCCGCCCCATTGGCGCCCAATAATGAGATGATCTTTCCGTCAGGCACCTCGAGAGAGACCCCCTTCAGGACCAGGATCACATTACTGTAGATGACCTCGATATTGTTGAGACGAAGCACTGTTGAATACCTTTGGGCTCGTTAAAAGTTCGAAAAGTTGTCACTCCTGCGAAAGCAGGAGTCCAGAGGTATTTGAATTTCCTGGATTCCCGCTGGAGTTTACCCCGTACTTGATACGGGGCGGGAATGACAATAAAAGTAAATTCTTTGCTTTTGTAGTTTTATCAGATTTGAGATTTCAGATTTTTCAATCTGCTATCTGCAATCTATCTTTATTTCTTTGGTATTGGTGCAACAAATTCCAATGTCGTGGTTGCCAAAGCTCCAGAGTCCGCTCCTGATGCTTTTATCGTATAGACTCCAGGAGGAATGGGATTGAGGGTTTTTGGATCTATAGACAGAATAAGAGTGTATCCCACCCGAAAGAAGGTGTTCAATTTTGCGCTGGCAGGAACCTCTCCTTTAAAATTGCCTGTGTCATCTGCCTCCCCATAGGCAATCCCAACATCCTCTCCAGGTTTGACCCCTTGCATTTGCACCCCCGGAGGGAGGACCATATCCACCACCACCATCTCTTTGGGTTTCCACCCCGTACCTGTGAAAACAATAGGGATTCTCAAGATGCCTGGAAACGCCAATTCCACCTGCGCAGGAGTGACGGCCACTGTAGCTTTTGGTTTTGGAGTTGGGAACAGAGTACTGCAGGCCACCAACGGCAAAAGGAACATTAAAAGACTGAGAACAATCATTATCTTTCTGAAAGAGTTCATCGATTTTTCCCCCTTTCTTGAGATTTTTAAAAAAGTTTAAAAATCTCTGATCAAGAGAGCATAGAGCAGTTTTTCGTAGCTCTCTTCTTTTTAAAATTTGTGAAGGGATACGGCATCAGGAGACTTTATCCAATCCGATACGGAGACAACCTTTCCTGCTCGAACCTGATAAAATTTGATCTCCAGACTTCCTCTTCGAGAAGTTGGGCTATAGGCACAGGGTCCTTGGAGTCCGGCTCTCTGCACACCTGTAAGTTTTTGGTAAGTCTGGTAAATAACCTCTCCATCCAACTTTTTATAACCCACTTCTTTTAAAGCGATCTTAAGTGCTGCCTCGAGTGTCATGGCCCAAGCCATCCCAATGGTATAGACTTCATTCATATCCTCTAATTTTCCACGCCCATACTTTGTCCAGAGATTCGCTAAGGGATGTTTTCTCGCATCATCTCCACGGAGATAGTAAGAGCCCATCACCACCCCTTCCAGGGCTTCAGGATGGAGTCGGGTACCGAGGGAGGTAGGACCCCAATAGTCACAGAAGAACTGGATGGTTTTGGTTAAACCCAATTTATGGGCATCTCGAATCACATTAGTCGGTGTGGGATCAACTCCGCCGACGAATATATAATTGACCTCTGCTTTCGCCAATCGGCTGAGATAAACGGTATGGTCCAGTGATCCTTGCGGGAAAAACTCAGGCGGAGCCATAGCCACCCCCATCTTCTCAGCATACTCTTTTCCGCCCCGGAGAGGTTCCCTGCCATAAGCGCTATCCCATGAGATGAAACCGAGCTTGGGAATTCCTGTTTTCCCCTTCTTCTTCCAATCTGCAAGGAGCCAGTCAACAGTGGCAGCAAAAGCGTCCTGGTAGGTTGGGCCCCAAGCAAAGATCCTACCAAGATTAGCCTGAAATTCGCCATCTCCTGGAACGAGTGTGATTAACTTATCTTTTGTCGACAATGGAGCAACGGCTTTGCCAATAGGGGTGCCGATGGCATTGATCAATAAAAGTTTAGGCTCAGTGCGGTAGCGTTTGTAGGCAGAAACCCCTCTTGCCACATCATATCGAGTGTCCACTCCAATGAATTTTATCTTCACTCCATCCACACCGCCTCTTGAATTTAAATCTTTAATATAGTCCTCACAACCCATATCTGCTGGGACATTCAGACCTGCTATGCCGTCGGTGTAATCAGCCAGACTTAGGTAAGCGACTTCTTTTTGGGCGTAACTTGACATCACGCCTATCACAAACAGGAAAGTAAGAATAATGACTCCACACAATATCCTTCTCATCATAGCCTCCTTTCTCTTAAAAAGGGTTTGAGAATTCGATGGTTCGAGGGTTCTAGCTTCTATCTTTCCATTTGACCACTTGAATCCCTGCCTGCCGGGAGGCAGGCTTGACCCCTGGAACCCTTCCAATCTATTCGTTGAATCAGATATTTATATTACCTCCTTCCAATCCCCCCAACCCCCCTTTTCTAAAGGGGGGAGAGGGTAGATTAATGTGAAAACGGGTAGAGCCGACAAGAGGCCTTAAAGATTTCCCAACGATGGGCGAGCCCTCTTGGTTCAAAGATTAAGAAGATAATAAGGACTATGCCAAATACTGAAACGCTCATGGATGCTGCCGGATGGATCCCTATCCAAGGAAAGGCAGCTGCCAACAATGGAGCCGCAAACATTACTCCCTCGTCCAGAAGGCGAAGAAAAATCACGCCGAAAAAGACTCCCGGAATGCTTCCTCCCCCCCCCACGACGAGCATCCCAATGTAATTCAGGGCATGGAGCAAGGTAAATTGTTCGGGGTGAACCACTTGAATCCAGTGGGCCCACAAAGAGCCGGCGATCCCTGCATAAAAGCAGGAGAGGAAGAAGGCAAGCAGTTTATAGCGATAGAGTTCGATTCCCATCACCTCAGCCGCTAAATCATTATCACGGATGGCCACGAAAGCCCTGCCCACACGGGTCCGGACGATATTTCGGGCACCATAAGTCATCACCAGCATCACGGTAATGATAATATAGTAAATTCTTTCATCACTGTCGAAGACAAAACTCCCGATCTGAGGTGCAGGGGGATGAAGGCCTTGAGTCTTTCCTGTGATATCGAGGTGAGGGATCAACCACATCACCACAAAATGGATAGCGATGGTAGCCATAGCCAGATAAAAACCTTTAATCCGGAGAGAAGGAGCGCCACCCCCCAATCCAATCAAACCCGCCACGATCCCTGAAATAGGAAGGGCCAAGAAGAAGGAGAGTCCCAGTTTCCCAGTAAGGATGGCTGAGGTATAGGCACCAATAGCCATGAAGGCCGCCTGCCCGAAAGAGATCTGGCCACAGTAACCACTGACAAGTTGAAGGCCAAGAACAATAATGATCGTAATGCTGAGGCTGTTGAGCAGACTGATAAAATAGTAGGATCCATAGAGAGGAAAGGTGTAGAGAAAAATTAATGCCCCGATCAAAATTGCCCAATGCCTCTTGATCCTGAAAATCGCCATATCCTGGCTATAGCGCTCATCAAAAGTTCCGCAAGGCCGCATGTTAAACCCCAAAGAAATAAATTAGGAATAGTGGAATAATGGAATATTGGAATAATGGGTTTCTAAAAAATAAATTATCTATCACAACATTCAATCCTTTGCTCTTTCCATGACAGCAGTTATTTTTCACATTATTCCATCATTCCATTATTCCGGGATTATACTCTTTCTATTCTCTTCAACCCGAAAAGTCCATAGGGTTTTACCAGCAAAACAATGAGAAGCAGCGCATAGGCCGCAACATCCTTCAAGCCACCCCCCACGAGGGGATCGAGATAACCTGCGATTAAATTTTCGAGGACACCAAGAATGAGTCCTGCCATGAGGGCGCCCGGAAGAGAATCCAGTCCTCCAAAGAGGGCAACAATCAATCCCTTGATGCCGATATAGGGAAGGGGAAAATGGATATCCATGACATAGGCTGTCTCCATGCCTGCCACTGAAGCGACGATGGCTGAGATAATCCAGATAAGAGAAAAGATTGTCCTGACATTGATCCCCGTGCTCTGGGAGAGCTGATGGTCCTCGGCTGTGGCTCGCATCCCCAGGCCTGTTTTTGTGAATCGAAAGAAGAGGGCCAAGGAGAGAAAAACTAACAGGACCACACCAAAACCGATTAACTGCACAACCCGGATGGGCACCCCTGATATTTCGAACTCACCGAGTGATAAAAGAGTGGCATAGGTTTTTGATTCACCCTTGAGGATGAGTTGAAAGACTCCATCCAGAGCCATGAAGACGGCGAAGGTCATCAGGAAGGCAGAAATCAATGGTTGCCCGATGAGGGGACGCAGGGTTATCCGTTCAACAAGCCAACCCATCAGAATTGAACAAACCAGTGCCATCAGTATGCTAATGGGAAGCGGAAGCTTTAAGGCGACGAGACCGATCCAGAAGAAGAGACCCCCGAAAGCCAATAGTTGGCCATGGGCCAGGCTGACGACGCGGGTCGATTTATAGACCAGGACGATCGCTGCGGCCACCATCGCATAGAGGCCGCCGATCATCAAGCCCGGAATGGCGAGTTGAAGAAATTCTTTCACCGGATCTCCTCCTCTACCTGATTGATCTGGATTGCTGTCTTGATCACTCCTTTTCGGCCATCGCGATAGGTGATGGAGGCTTCCACATTATACTCCCGATCTTTTCCATAGAGCGCTGTGATCAAATCACCATAGCGGCTTTCGACGAATGTTCTCCTCAATTTTCTGGTTCGAGTCAGTTCTGCCTCGTCCGCATCGAATTCCTTATGAAGATTAACGAATTTCCTGATCCTGGACCACTCGGGAAGAGATTTATTAATTCTTTGGATATCCTTTTTGATCAGCTCGATCACTTCTGGTTTTTGCGAGAGGTCGGTAAAGGTAGTGTAAGGAATGCGTTTACCTTCGGCCCATCGACCCACATTCTCCAGATCGATGTTGATGATGGCCGTGACATAATCTTTATCCTCTCCTCCGACTACCAAACCATCCTTAATATAGGAGCAGAACCTTAAACGGATCTCGGCATATTGGGGTGAAAATTTTCGACCGCTTTTTAATTCTTTCAGGTCCTCCATGCGATCGATGACAACCAGATGGCGGTCATCATCGATGTAACCAAAATCGCCAGTATAATACCAACCATCGCGAATCTTCTCCTGGGTGGCTTCAATATTCTTGTAGTATCCTGAAAAGATGTTCTCGCCTTTCACCAATATTTCACCCTCAGGAGAGAGACGGACTTCCACGCCTGGCATGGGGGGGCCGCAGGTTTCACATTTGATCTCGCCATCCAGATGGATCGTGACCAATCCCTGTTCAGATCCACCATAGAGTTGCTTGATGTTCACACCGATTGCCTGAAAATAGTTGAGGATATCAGGGCTGACGGCACTTCCTGCAGTATAAGCACATCGAATCCGGGAAAGACCCACCCGATCCCTGAGGGGGCGAAAAACGGCCCAATGCGCAATGCGATGAATGAATCTCAAAAATAATCCTAACCCTTTTTTGGCTAAACGATATTCCGACATTTTATAACCAATGGGCAAGAGAATATGATAAATCCACCTTCTCAAGACAGAAGTGTCGGTGATCTTCGCCTGAATCATTCGATTGATGTTCTCCCATAACCGGGGGGCGAAGAAGAGAATGGTCGGTCCGATCTCTCTGATATTATCCTGGACGGTTTCTGGTTCTTCAGGGAAATTGACCTCCATCCCTGAGACCAGTTGGCCAGCTACCCCAACCGCCTGCTCGGTGATCCATGCAGGATGGAGAAAAGAGACATAACGATCCTGATCAGACCAATGATCGACATCACGCCAGGCTTGGGCAATAGCAACAAGTCCCCTCTCTAGAATCATGGCTCCTTTGGGCAAGCCTGTCGTTCCGGAGGTATAGGAGAGGAGCGCAACTTCATCCCCTTTTCCTTTTTCAATATTTTCCTCGAAAAGACCGGGATAATCCTTTTCATAGGATTGACCGAGCTGGACCACCTCTGAAAAGCTAATCAGGATTGGATCATCATAATTCCACAATCCTTTCGAATCCCAATAGATGACTCTTTTAACTAAGGGAAGGTCTCCCTTGATCTGAAGGAGTTTGTCCACCTGTTCCTGATCATGGGTCACGACAAATTTTGAATCCGAGTCCTCCACAAAGAATTTGACTTCAGGGGGGGTGCAGTCTGTATAAATGTCGACGGCTGTGCCGCCAGCCGCCTGGACCCCCAATTCAGCCCAGAAGATTTCGGGCTTATTCTCCCCCAGAATCGCAACTTTATCTCCTCTCTCCATTCCGAGCGAAAGAAGGCCGAGTGAAAAGTATTTGACCTTTTCATAATAATCTTTCCAGGTAAACCGCTGCCAGATGCCGCGATCCTTCACCCTCATGGCAATCTTTCGATCACCATATTTTTCAGCATTCTTTTTCAGCAGCTTCGGCAGTGTGTCCTCAGACATAGATTTCGCTTTCGGGAGATTCTTCCTCTCCCAGATAAGCCCGGATCACCAGGGCGTTTTGTCTGATCTCCTCTGGGCTTCCTTCCGCAATCTTCTTTCCGAAGTCGAGGACGACCAGTCTCTCCGCAATATCCATCACCACCTCCATATCGTGTTCCACTAAAACGATGGGGATATGCTTGAGTTCATGGATGTCGATGATGAAACGGGCCATATCCTCTTTCTCCTCGAGGTTCATTCCAGCCATGGGTTCATCAAGCAGAAGAAGTTTGGGTTCGAGGGCAAGAGCCCTTCCCAGTTCCACCCGCTTTCGCACGCCATAGGGGAGGAGACCGACCACCTTCTTTCTGTACGGTTCCATTTCTAAAAGATCGATGATATCTTCGACGACTTCTCGGTGCCGGATTTCTTCTCTGCGGGCAGGGCCAAAGTATATAGCGCCGGCCAAAGCGCCTCGTTTTAAATGGAGATGCCTGGCTGCCATTAGATTGTCCAGCACGGAAAGGCCTGTGAAGAGCTCAATGTTCTGAAAGGTTCGACCAATGCCTAAGCGTGCAATTCGGTGGGGAGGAAGATGATATATGTTCTGCCCTTCGAAGATCAATTCTCCTTTTTGAGGTCGGTAAAATCCATTGATACAATTGAGAATACTAGTTTTTCCTGCACCATTGGGCCCAATGACGGCAAGCATCTCTACCTCTTTCACCTCGAAACTGACCCCTGAAAGAGCGGAGACACCACCGAAGTTCAAACAGATGTCGTTGACTTTTAATTTAACGGAAATGTTTTTATCCTTTTAAAGAGGGGAGGTTAAACGTCCATCATCCTATAAAATTGAACTACCCGATGTCAATAGAAAAAATCTCAATAGAAAAAAATTGACAGGGTCTCCAAATTTATGATAAATAGTTTTACACAGAAACAGAAACCCAGAAACCGGAACAATGGAACGATGGAATGATGGGTTTTAAACATATTTAATTCAATGAGCCAATATTCCAGCATTCCAAAATTCCATTATTCCCTGAATGTTTGTTGGGGCGATTAGCTCAGTTGGATAGAGCGTTGGTCTCCGGAACCAAAGGCCGTGGGTTCAACTCCCGCATCGCCCACCATCTGCTCTTATTCTTTATTTGAAGAGAGGTATTTATGAGAAAAAGAAACAAATATATTTTACCCCTTCTTGTGATCATTCTGTTAGGTTTAATTTTGAGTCCCCTTCATCTCTCTGGCCGATTAGGGCAGGAAAAACCGGAGAGGATCGAAAGTGGGATGGTATGGGCCCAGAATACGGGAGGGGAGGGGAAGGGTGAACAGGATTCACATTATGTCCAGCTGATGAGACAGTTGAGAACGAAAGTGGATGGCTGGCTGAAGGACCTCAATCAACGGATAGAGCGTGAAGATGTCACACGATTTGAAGTCCGGTTTTTAGAGATTTTAAGAAGTTTTTTGGAATGGGTGGGGGAGAAGATTGATGCTCAGATTGAATCTGAAGGGAAAAAACCAAAAAAGAAGACGAGAGGAGAGGAAGTTTAACTCGCCAGTTGGCAAGCCAGACTCGCCGGGAACACTTCTGAATCCTTGTAATACGGGTTTTATTGGAATTGAATGGGTTATGGAGTAATTCACTAAGAGCGACCTCCTTCAAGGTTAATGAACCATGGTAGTTTGCATTTAAAGGGTTCCGCTACAAGGCTTCTACGGTGCCCACGACAGGTCTGGCTTGCCAATTTATTTCAATGTTTGGGGTAATAGTTCATAAGAGATGAAAGAAGAGAAAGTATTTTTCCCATCCGGAGGGGTTCAACTGGAGGGCCTCATGAGCATTAACGAGGCCCTTTCTGTTAAAGGGGGCATAATCCTCTGCCATCCTCATCCCCAATATGGCGGAGATATGCATAACCGTGTCATCACCACGGCTCTTGATTCAGCCTATGAGGAAGGGTTCTCCACTCTCCGGTTTAACTTCAGGGGAGTGGGGGATAGCACAGGATCATATAGCGAAGGCATCGGAGAGAGGGAAGATGTGGAGGCCGCCATCGAATTCCTCCATTCGAAACAGAAAGAACCCAATCTTCCCCTCATCTTATTAGGATACTCCTTCGGGGCCTGGACAGGTATTCCTGTTGCTATCAAAGATGAGCGAGTGAAAGGGGTGGTGGCCATCTCTCCTCCCCTGGATATCTACGATTTTAATTTTATGAAAGGATGTAAGAAGAAGAAACTGATCATTGTCGGGGACCGGGATAACTGGTGCCCTTCATCAAGGTTAGAGGAGTGGTACCGGCAACTCGATGAACCAAAATCCTTAACCCTCATTCAGGGAGCAGACCATTTCTACTCTTTTCAAGCCAACCTTCTTGTCCAGCCCCTGCGAGAATTCTTCAATTCGGAGTTTTGATGGAGGAGTCTCGTAGTCTCATAGTCCTATAGTCTCATGGTTTTTGACTATCAAACTAATAGACTAAACGACTATTCGACTATCTTCTGAAGAACCCAGCCAGCTCGGTGAAAGAAGAGACCCATGGGGTGAGTCCGGAGGGCTCTCCTTATCGCTTTCAGGATTTCCTGGTTTCCCCCTGCATAGGCCAGAAGAAAACGCCAGCGATCTATTCTTGTGATCGAAAGGCCGGAGCGTTTCCACTTTTCAACGGATCGATTGAGACGGAGAAGGTTTTTCGTCCTTTCCCTGACGGAGAGAGCCTTCTTCCGGTAGGATCGATCAAAGTCGATGAGAAGAACCCGATCTTCATCCACAAGGAGGTTTTTAAGCTGGAGGTCGTTATGGTAAAAACCGGCCTGATGAAATTGTGCAAGGAGACCCCCTGCCGAGCGTATCGTTTTTCGCTTATGGAGGAGGTTTTCGAGGGAAGGGTGAGAGCCTTTTTCCTGAAAATACTGGATCAGATTTTTAGCATGAGGAATCTCTAATGAGAGGAGATAAGCCCGGTAGAATGCCCCGAAAACGATTTGATGAATCGCCCCAATGGGTTGGATCGTTGGAATACCCAAGGATCGAATCTCTTCAGTCAAGGAAAGTTCTTTAAAGGACCTTGCTCCAAAGAGATAGAGGGATCGATTGAAAACCCTCAGAAGGCCTCCATGGGAATATTTTCGGAAAACGATCCTCATTCCGCCCAGAATAGGTATGGAGGGGTGAGGGGTCCTGCCATTCAAATATATAGTTGTCAGAAGATGGTTTTTAAAAAAAGTTTCTAAATCTCCAATCCCCTGATGAAGAAGGGCATCCTTATAATCGTTGTGGAGGAGAAGATAGGTCTCTCCTTTTTCAGTCAGGGAGAAGGAGGGTGGAATCGGGATCTTTTTAAACATCGGGTTTAAAGTAAAGGAATCCCTCTAGTTTGTCAATTCTGAAATTTGACAAGGAGCGGTGTTTGTTATAATTTTACACGTGGAAGTCTAAGAATTTATCTCTAACACTGGTCAATGAGTCCTGTCATTCCCGCGAAGGCGGGAATCCAGAAAAAATCGCACAAAGAAAATCCTGGATTCCTGCTTCCGCAGGAATGACAAAAGGTGATGCCAATAATTCCGAATATTTTTGGCTAGAATTTTGTCGAATATTTAACGATAGGAGACACCTGTGGAATATGAACCTGTTATCGGACTGGAAGTCCATGCCCAGCTTTTGACCCGGTCAAAAATCTTTTGCGGATGTTCCACTTTATTTGGAGAAGAACCCAACACCCAGGCCTGTCCGGTCTGCACGGGCCAGCCAGGTTCTCTTCCAGTCATCAACCGGAAGGCTGTCGAATTTGCCATCAGGTTAGGCCTGGCTACGAACTGCCGGATTGCACCCTATAGCCTTTTCGCCCGGAAGAACTATTTCTACCCCGATCTTCCAAAGGGTTATCAGATTTCAATGTATGAATATCCTCTGGCGGAACATGGTTTTATTGAGGTCACCGTTCAGGGAGAGAAGAAACGGATAAGCCTCATACGAATCCATATGGAGGAAGATGCCGGGAAGTTAAAACATGGTGAGACACCTGAAACAGCACCATTCAGCTATGTCGATTTCAACCGAACCGGGGTTCCCTTGGTTGAAATTGTGAGCGGACCAGATATCCGCTCCCCTCAGGAAGCAGGGGAATACTTGAGAAGGCTTCGGGCCATTCTTCAGTACCTGGAGGTTTGCACGGGTGACATGGAGAAGGGGACTTTTCGGTGCGATGCCAATGTCTCGGTTCGACCCAAAGGACAGACCGAATTAGGGACGAGGACCGAATTGAAAAATATGAATTCCTTCCGCCATGTGGAAAAGGCGCTGGAATATGAGATCAAACGTCAGATTGGATCTTTAAAAGATGGGGAAAAGATTGTTCAGGAGACGAGGCTCTGGGACACAGACCAGAACATTACTGTATCGATGAGAGGGAAGGAGGAGGCTCATGACTACCGGTATTTCCCCGATCCGGACCTCGTTCCCCTGAGGATCGATGAGAAATGGATCGAAGAGATACGAAAGGGCCTTCCCGAACTTCCTGACCAGAAGAAGGGGAGATTCGTAAAGGATTATAAGATTCCCGAATACGATGCCGAGATTCTAACTTCCACAAAGGCCATGGCCAACTATTTTGAGGACTGTGTTTCTCTCTTTCCTGAGCCTAAAACGGTGAGCAACTGGATGATGGGGGACCTCCTCAGGGAGTTGAAGCGGGATGAGAAGGAAGTGGAACAATGTTGTGTCACCCCAAAACATCTGGCGGAAATGCTTAAGATGCTGAAGGATGGAACGATCAGCGGGAAGATTGCAAAGGATGTTTTTGAGGAGATGTATCAGACTGGAGACCCGCCTGCCATGATCGTGAAGGAGAAGGGATGGGTTCAGATTCTTGATGCGGATGAGATTGAAAGGGTGATCGAAAAAGTGATTCAGGCCAACCC
>Ga0315293_10002658_pt1 | contig 17172 bp, 2 predicted proteins | sample YL17G13_20_MG_FD_203071 | JGI IMG/M metagenome (GOLD analysis project Ga0315293, IMG submission 203071) | Sediment microbial communities from Yellowstone Lake, YNP, Wyoming, USA - YL17G13_20 | ecosystem: Environmental > Aquatic > Freshwater > Lake > Sediment | place: USA: Wyoming | collected...
TGGAGAGAAGAATGATTTAAACCTTTTAGTTGCATCCAATGATCCATCGTTCTTTACAGCAAATTGTAAAGGATCACCAAACATTATTTTATGATATTCTATATTGTTGATGATGTAGTTTGCATTAACAAATGTTAGGATGTTTGTAATATCATCTTCTACAAGTTTATTTTTATTTATACCTTCTTTCTTAGTAAACGTATCATCTAACATTTCATATTTGTAATAATCTACACCAGTGTTAGCATCTCTATTTACAAATTTTATTTGCTCTTTCTGTGTTAGAATTGTTCTAGTTTCTTCTACTGTTGCATCTATGTATTTCTTTATTGAATCATTTACATCATCGATGTTATCATCAATAAACTTCTCAATATCTATCTGTGTAGAACCACCTATAATCATTTGATTAATAGCAGACAATGTCTTTTCAGAAAGTATATCCTTAAAGAAACGAAGTTCTTTAGCTCTACTACTAACATTTCTTAATTGCTTTCTATTATCAGAATCTAATGCAAGAGAAACATCGTCTGTTAAATATCCTCTGAAAATCTCATTGATCTTTTTCCAGCCATCTTTTCCTTGCTCCACATCTTCAAATGCAACATTATTACCTAAATTCATCATCCATTCTGTAGATCCATCTGCAGGAATCATGATGTAATATTGACCATTAAGATTTTGATTTAACTCCTGTGTAAAACGAGCACCTTCAGTGAGCTTTACAGATGTGGTTCCTTTGTTATCATCCTTATTCTTTGTACCCTCAATATATTCCACCTTCAATTGAAGAGATGTTCTGTTTCCTTCTTTATCAAAGAACTTTCCACCAAGTTTAAGAAGCTGAGCTCCTTTTGAATAAATATCTCTAAGCTCTGGTCTGATAGTAAGAAGTTCTTCTAACGTAGCCACTTCATTAAACTCATTTTCAAAAACAGAAGGCATGTTATTATCAGCAAATGAATTAGATTGTTTACCATCAAGATTGATACGTGTACTCTCTAAGTTAGGGTGTGTTACACTTACAAGTAATTCAGCAAGTGTGTTATACTGACCAGCAACATCTAATGTCTTTTTTTGTACACTCATTATCTCTTTAGCCTTCTGTAAATACTCTTTAAGATTAGCTACAGTAAGAGTGAATGTTTTCTTTTGCTCATCCTTAAGTTTATTAAATGCCTCTAAAGAAAATCTAATACCAAGCTCAGATAGGAAACCAACTTTCTGTTGAGGAGTGTCTGTAGGTATTTCAGAAAGGTCTGTAATAGAATATGTCTTATCTACACTATTCCACGATATGATTGAGTCTGGTTCTTTAGCCAAGTCTCTCATGTTTTGAATCCAACCTCTTGTTGTTGTGTTCACTATACCTGTAACCATAGCAGAACCAGAATACACTTGTCCTTGAGAGATGTATTGTACAATAGCATCAGGTTTTTGCTTTGTATATGTCTGCATCATCTCAATAAATAATCTCCAGTCTTCAAGTTTAAAATCTTTAAACTGAACAGTTTTATTTTCAAGATTGCCACCAAGTCTTTGAAACATTCTAACATAGTTAGCATCCTCATTAGCAAGACCTACGAGTTTACTAATAGCTTTTCCTATTGATGTAGTGTTCTTGAGCTTATCCATCATTGTGCTAAACACTCTTGTATATCCAAGGAGAGAATAAGTTTGTGTTTTTGGATTCACCTTAAGATCAGGAAGTTTGAATGATGTACTGTTTTCCTGGTTTGTCGATGTTGCTTCAGGAATTGTAGCAGATACAAACTTAATACCCATAGGAGCACTCTTCTTATAATCTACAGAGAAGGGTTCTACAGCATAATCATTTTTATTTGTTTCTCCTTCATTTATATTTATAAGATCTTTCTCATTAAAATCCACCTTAAGTAATGTCTTTAATTCTTGTTTTGTTTTAATAACAAGATCTTTCCAGGCTATCTCACCTATCTCTTGCATAACTTCCTGCTCTGTGTATAATTCTTTAATCTTATTAAATACATCACCACTTGTAAGACTTCTTAAATTGTATATAGCAGACTTATCAATTGTTCCTATTTCTCCATTACCAAGAATAATAGCAGATGCAAGTATGGTCATGTCTTTAACATAGGCATTGGTTTGCTCTTCTGTTAAATGTCCAGCAGCTCTATATTGAGGGGGCATTGATTTTGATTCAGCAGATAGTTGTTTGTCTTTAAACTCTCCTGCTTCAATAGCTTTGAATAACTGCTCCTTCATAGAAGGTCTCATTATAAACTGCTTGAAGAATTCTAATAGTCTTCTAAAGAAGTTTACAATCTTTCCTCCTAATGATGTAGCAGGGATTTTGCCCACTCTGAAATCAGCAAAATCATCTAAGATTCTTTCTTTAAGCATCTGATCACTTACAGTGGGATCATCGTAGTTGTATTTCTTACCAGTTTCTCTATCTGTAAATTGTCCAGGTCTTTTTCTTTCATCAGCTAGTATAGCAGCTTGCTCCTCAGGAGTTAGCATACCATTCCAAATAGCTTCACCTATCTCATGATATTCTGTACCTCTTAGTCCACCTTTAACAAACTTAGCAACACCATTCTCAAATACACCCCATGCGTTCTCTGTGCTGTTAATGTTAATCATGTTCTCTAACACTTCAAAAGGAATAGTGGGAAGATTCTTAGCATGCCATTCTTTAAATGCTTTAAGATCAGCATCTGTCATTCTAGTCATCTTACTTAATACTCCAACCTTCCTAAACATGTTTCCTCTCTTCTTCACATTCTTAACATCAAATGATCCTGGTTCTTTAGGAGTTTCAGCAGGTTTACCTTCTAAAGCAGCTAGTTCTGCATCATATTTAGCATTGATTTTATTATCTACTAAATCTAATCCATGTCTTATTGCTTTTAATTTAGCTTCTTCTCCTTTTCCAAATTTTTCAAATTTATCTTCATATCTATATTCAACTAATTGTCCTACAGCATCTTGTAAAATATTTCCTTTTTCATCAGTTTTAGGTATTTTAGTTCCTGCTGTCCATTCTCCTATTCCGTTCTTTGTTACTAAAATAATGTTTTTACCATCTTGTCTTTTATAATTACCTAATCTTCGTTCATAAGTAAATAACTTTTCAAATTCTTCTTGTCTTCTTTTTTCTATATCAGCTTTAGCATCTGTAGAAACACTAGTAGATGGTTGAGCAACAAACTTCTTAAATCCTTCTATATCTTGTTTACCACCTAATATGTGGATTTGTTCTTGACTTGGTACAGCAAAACTTGTACTACCCTTATCCTCACTAAAATTTACATATTCAAATCCAATATTTTTACTACCTAATATTTCTTGAAGTTTTTTATTTCCTGCTTTTTCCCCTTCAGGTATCGCCATTCTATAATTTTCATGAAAGTATGGAGATTGTTGAATAGCATCATTTTTAACTTTATTAATACTTTTAACTTCTTCAACAGTTAAAATATTTCTATCAAGTAATTCTTTAAGTAACCCTCCTTCATCTGTGCCTAAAAACCACATTCCATCTTTAATAGTCTGTAAGTTTTTAATATCTAAAATAACTTGATTTAAAACATTCCCTCTTTGTAATGCAGCATCTTTAGAGCCAAAATGTATTAAAGGTTCTTTTTTAACTTCAAACTGATTTATTTTTTGATTACTACCATGATAAACAATATCTTTTACTTTACTGGTATAATTATACCCACCGCTTGAAGGATTTTTAATAATACCTAATGATACTCTTGCTATGTAGTCATTATACTCTTCTTGTGTACCATATTGTTGTAAAGCAGGGGTAGATTCATAAGCACTTCTAGCCCCTTCTAAAAACTCTTTATTATTAAGTCTTTCTTGAAATTCAGCAAATTTCTTTACTTGTTCTTGTTGATTTCCTTGTAATATAGGATTAGTATTAGGCTTGTTTAATGATTCTAAGTATTGAGAGTAAGATTCTAATGCTTGTTGTTTTTGTTGTGGGGTTATTTGTTTATTATTTAATAACTCTTGTTGTGCAAGTTTTAATCCTTCTAGAAAAGCTTTATCAATTAACTCATTTGTATTGTGAGTAAAGTTTTCATACTGTAGAAGTTTTTTAGTTGCTTCTGAATTAGGATTTTGTTTAAAACTTTCTATTACAAGTTTCTTCATTAAACCTAAACTGTCAGCAGCTTTCATTTCTGCAACAGTTCCTTTACCTCTTATTTTGCTACCATATCCACCTATTTTATTATAAGCATCATAAGTAGCCTTATCAAAACTTCCAGATTTATTAGATTGATAAGCGTGTTCTACACTACCATACTCTTTACCTTCCCAAGTAAATTTTCTTGGAGCAAGATTAGATAATATACGAGTTGAAAAACTAGATTCAGCCTGTCCCCAATAAACATTTATAGTTCCTTCAGGTTGTATTGCATTTGTATTAAACCCTAAAGCTTCATATACTTGATTAGCTAATTCAGGATTAGAATTAAATATCTCTTCAACACCTTCTTTAACACTAGTAGATGGTTGAGTGGGTGTAGAAACAGGAGCTGTTTGTACAGAAGCTGGTGCAGGAGTTACAATAGGTGCTGTAGGTTGTACAACCACTGGAGCTGCTACTTGTGGAACTATGGCCCTATCAGCTTCTAGTTCCTTATTGACATAAGCTCTTACAAAGTTCATTGCTTGAGGAATTAATTCCTCAGTAGTTAAGGATTCATTACCTTCTTTACTTTTAATCTTAGCTATAATCTTGTCTCTTGCTTCAATAGTAAGATCATCCTCCTCATCTATCATAGGAGCTTCATCTCCTTTTACAGTGAATATAATATCACCAAAAGGTGTTGAGGCTATGTTGTCCTCACCCTCATAATCAAACTTTCTTTGTGTTGCAGGAGCTTGTGTCACCACTGCAGCTGGTTTAGCTATTGCACCAACAGGAAGTTCTAGTCCTATAAGTGTAGCATATTTCTGCTTGTGCGTGTAAGGAACTGCATCAGTGGGTTTTACAATCTTTGTAGATAGAGGTGTGTCTTCTACACTTCTTGCTGAACCATTAGGATAGGTGGAAGATAAAAGGTATGTCTGGTAGTTAGTCCATTCATTATTAACTAATATTCCATCCTTCATATAATACTCTGTGAAGGGTTTGCTGAACATTTCAGCAGAGAGTGTTTTATTGTTTACATTATGAAAAGCTTTTTCAATAGCTTCCATAAGTTCATCTTTCTTACTAGCTATTTCAGGAATAGAATAAGTTTTTCCAGAGAAGGAAATGCTTGTTCCATCCTCAGCAATGTTTATTTGATTTGATTCTGCTTCTGTTTTACCAAGTCTCCAATATAAAACATTCTGTAAGAACCTAGATAGTTTCTTGTTTATCAAGATTTTCTTTCCAGCTTTAGATTGCTCATTAATCTCTGTAGCTATTTGATTAATAACTTCATAGATAGCCTCAGCTTTCTTTCCTTTAAACTGTATATTATTTAAGAACTCAACATTGTTCTGATGAACAAGCATAGGTCTACCATTAGGAACATTAATTTGTCCTGTATGGTGTGCCACTACACCAGCTGTAGAGATTTGTATTAATGTCTGATCTGTAGCAAGTATTCTTGCCTCATTATCTTTATTGATAAGAACTCCTGCAATGTGATTATTTACATCACCCTTTTCAGGAACTCCTCTAGACACCTGAAATCCATAAACTGTAGGAGGAGCTGCAGGATCTGTAGCAAATATATCTTCTCTTTGTTTAGTCCAAGCAGCTTTATATACCTTAGCTTCTTCTTCTTGGTTAGATCTAAATCTATTACCATAACTATCTGATAGAGAGTTTGTAGGCATTGTAGAGAATACAATCTTATTAAGGTCAGCCTTTTCACCCACCTCAGTTAATCGATTACCATCTTTATCTACAAAGAATAATTTATCACCCACTTGCTCAACGTATACAGCACCTATAAATCCTTTTTCTAAGTTTGTTGTTTTCTTTAAGAATTCTGCTTTCTCTGCTTCTGTTTGTAAATTTTCATCTACACCATAAGACATTTGTACAAGACCTTCTAGTCCATAAGCCTTAGTAAGTTCTGGTGTAACAAGAATAACTCTCATGTTATTCTTATTCTTAAATCCACCTATGTTATTTAGAAACTCCCTAGAACGAATTTCATGAGGTTTTGTATCTAGTGCTTTATTATCTTCTCCTGCAGATGTAGTTGATATAAACAAGATCTTAGCATCCTTTAGTCTGCCCTCAGGAACCACTTTATCATTAACAGGATTGTTTGTTCCTACAGTACCAGAATCTTGTACAATTTCAGTCTGTTGTTTTAAAACATCCTCTTTATCCTTTGAAAGTTTTTCTTGCTCAGTTTGTAATTTCTCGTATCCTTTTAATTTATCAGCAGATATGTTCTGTATATTACCAGCAAGATCTTCCACTTTGAATGTACCATCAGGATTAAGAGCTATCACTTTCACTTTAGAAAGATCAGCAAAATCTTGGTTTAATTCATCAGCAGCTTCTTTAGCCTTCTCCTCTGTAGGATGAAATGTTATATCTCCATTTGGAGCTGTTACTTGCCATCTATCTTCATCAATCTTATTTACCTTAGCAACTTTAGAAGAAGGTATTTGATATTCTCTCTCAACTTGTGCAATTTCTACATCTCCTGATTTATTTACAAAAGTGTGCGTAGTGGTTACAGGAACTGGTGTAGCAGTAGGAGCTGGTTTCTTTTCTTCTTCTGATTGTGAATAATATTTCTCAAACCCTTCTTTACTTGAAAGAACCTCATATGCTTTAATAGCTATAGCTTTTCTATCTTTAAGATTGTTTACATCATTTCCAAACTCATGTAAATTAACTAAATGCTCAGGAGAAATAACATCATCTTTTATACGATCTTGACCATTAACTTCAAAGTTTAATAGCTGACCAAACAATTTAAGATCAGGAGTTTTATTATTTATTGCAATGTTAATTCTCTCAGAAAGATTACGTAAGGCTTTTATATTATCCTTTGCCTGTTTTTTCTCTTCAGGAGTAGTTAGATTATTAATTGTTGCACCTATTTCTGTAGCTTTTTCCTCATAAGATTTTGATAATTCTTTTAAAGATTTTACATTTGTAAGTGTAGCAAGTGTGTTATTATCTATTAAAGGGTTTATTTTAAAAACTCTTTGTTGTATAGAAGACAGTCTATCCTCTGTATCTTGAGAACGACTTGTTTGATAGGTTAGTTCTGTTTTCCAATCATTAAATGTATCATGGTTATCAGACTCAATTTTTTCATCTTCTGTTTTTGGATTTATACTTCTCTTAAATGGATTTTTAAATGTATTATTGATTACGTCTGATGACTTTTTAATACTGTTAGCTTTAGAAATTAATGCATCAACATATCCTACAACAGTATTTTTATTTGAATCACTAAAGTCCATTCCAAAATGCTTTTCAAACTCTTCCTTAGGAAGATCTTTGAGCATGTTTAATTGCTCAACTGTTACATCATGCATGTCATTTCCTAAACGTGAGTTTACGAAATTGAAGAACATGTCATGTTTAAGGTTTTTATATTTGAATACATTATTGTTTTTAACAGCTTGTTCCATATCAGCTGCTATTCCTATACTATTAACTGTATCTTTATATTGATTTTCTAGTATTCCTGTTAATCCATATCTATTTAATGTATTAATAGAACCCTGCAATCTTTTCTCACCACTTTCTCCTTTCACTCTATCAATGGCTTTCATTCCTGCACCTGTAACTAATGCAGAAAGAGCACCTATAAACATATTTTCTATACCTTCCTTACTACCAAATTGATCTGTAAGTCCTTTTAATGTAGAGTCTGCTATTTCATTTAATGTATCCCAATGCTTAGCTTTTTTAGGATCTGTATTCTTTTTTTGATTGTATCTTCTAGTGTAGTAGTCAGACGTACCACGCTCAGCAGCATACTGTCCACCTTCTTCATAAACACCTTCAGTGAATACATTAGTTAATTTAGGTTTTACAAAGTCCCACGCTTTTGCAGGAATACCTTTTGTAACTTGCTTTTCAAATACATCTAACGATCCTTCCTTAAGACCTATCTTTCCAGCTTCTGATATGTCTCTTGTAAGAGAACTTGTAAATCCTTTTTTACTAGCAGATGTAAATGATTTAAATAGATTATCAAACTGAATAGCATTACTCACTGTAAGAATAGCCATGTTAATACCAAACCTAGTATTCATAGCATTTGTTGCAGCATCTTCTATATCTTCCAGATCTTTACCAAAAGGCTCAGCACCATTGTTTAATGAATCTTCTTTAAACTGTTTAACTAATTCATTCTTCACTTGATTATACCCATCTCTAGCTTCAACAGCTGCTTCAGTTCTTGCAGACCCATAGAGACTCATACCATATCTAAATCCTGTAGTGAGTTTTGTGTATTCACCAATCTGTTGAAGTTTCTTAAGATCTAATAACTTTTGACCTGCAACACCTTCTTTAGATGCTTGTTTTAATAAAATAGAAAGATCAGACTCCCCTGTTGCACCAAGCACTCTCCCTAGTTTAGTTTCAGTAGAGAATAATTTATTAAGATAGAGAGATGCTTTACCAATTTGATTTCCTATCAAAGGAATTTCTCCTAACCCTTCTGTAACCATACCCACTACAAAATCTTGTACAATAGCAGAACTAATAGCACCTGCTGTAAAACCTATATTCTTAATAACCTTATCTCCCCAGAAGTTAGCAGAACCTTTTGCAAATGGAATTGCTGCTAGAAAAGGATGTTCTGTTTCATTTTTTGTATAGTAGTTAGGAAACTCATCTTCTAAGTTCTTAATCCAGCTATCTATAACAGATTCATAACCATTAGGTCCTCCTGATAGATCAGCAGTTTTACCATTCTTAAATGCAGCAATTGTATTAGGAATTGTAGCAAATCCTTGAAGAAATGTTCCTACAGCTGTTCCAGCCATTTTAACTACACCATTAGCAAGTTGATCTACAGCACTCTGTCCATATCCTGCAAAGTCCTCATAGTCACCTATTGTAGGATTAAATGTACGATATCTTTTATTATCTTGTAACTCTTTATTAGTTACAAAAACACCCTTCTCTAAAGTATTAGAATTTTTTGTAGCAAAGTTTAATTTATCAAATACACTAGGCTGATCTGTACCTATTGGTGGTGTAGAAGTAAAAGAAGGACTATACGCAACAGGAGCTCTTGATGTAAAATCAAGAGGTTTTTTTATTTCTTCTTTTATTATAGGATTAAGCTGCTTATCAAAATCTGGCATCAGTAAAATTATTTAAGATTTTTAATTTCTTCTTTTACGTCTTTTCTTACTTTACTATCATATAGAAAGTAATTTATAATATCTTGATCTGTTAGTGATCCAACCAATGCTGTAGCATTTTTTACATCCATTGGAAAGTCATCAAGTTGTAGGTTCTTCCAACCACTAGGAGTTTTTATATTTAAATTGATATAATTTAATGCACTTCCTGGAGTTTTATCATGATTAAGATCTGCAGTTACACTAAGCTTTCTAACATTTGTAAACTTATTTGTTTGAAAATGTGATTGTTCAGGATTGTTTGTAACATTTGTATTACCACCTCCTAACATCTGAGCATTTTTTACATCAATCTCTTCCTGTGAAGGTTCATCTTTTGATTTTGGAAGTTGTGCTGCTTCTATTGATGTAAGAGGAATCAACACTTGTTTAGATCCTAACATCATTAATGCAAATGTTTTATCTCCCTGTATTATCTTTTTATACTGAATATTATCTTTATCCTTACTTGCTAACATATCTTGTCCAGCTATCGCATCGCTATGTGAAAGTTCTGCAGATCCACCAGGGGTTCCTCCAAAAGGATCTGTAAATCTAAGCAGAACACTTCCAATTATTCCTTCTACATTATCTCTAGAAACAGCACCATCCTTATTACTAACATTTATATTAGCTACAGAAGGAATATACTTACCAGCTTTTGTTCTTATCTTATCTGCTAAGGCAGTATTGTATGCAGTGTTGTATGCATTGTATTTAGGACCTAAATCAAAATAGCTAGACAGTACATTAGATATAACTTGTTGATTTTTATTTTTTGTTGTTATATCAGAATCTATACCATATCTAGCCTCACCAAGTAAACCATATAAAGCTTTTTCTTTATCATTTAGATTGCGTGGATCTATAGATAAGTAAGTTCCACCAGGAGTTTCTCCTAAACCTCCTACCACTTGTTCTTTCTTTATATAATCATATATTTCTTTTGATGTAAAATGTACTTTAGTTTCACCAACAAAAAGATCTAACCCTTGTTTACTTGCAAGAGCAGCATCAAATCCTTTTTTACCTGCTGCTATTGTAGGATCTGCCTCAACTTCTTTTTTAGTATTTGTAATAGCTGTGTTTAAATTAATGGATTTAATTTTATTATCTCTTACAACATCCATTCTTTTTCTCCAAACAACATCAATTTTACTTTTGTCTCCAGCAAGATAGTCGTTATAGTCAGACTCAGCAGTTGCTATACTTATCTTTTTGTCTTTTGCATACTCTTTTATTATTGCATTAGCTTCAAGATCTGCCTGGTTAGCATCCATTTGCATAGCTGCAACTGGATCCTTTATATTTGTATCCTCTCCAACATATGTTGTAAATCCTGAAGCACTACCATACAGTTTAGCTATTTCAATATCTAGTTTTTGTTTATTTACATCAATATTTTTTAAATCCATTGATTTTGTCCAAGCAAACTTATCTTTTTCAAGTTGGGCATTTTGAATTTTCAATCCATAATCTTTTTCCCAATGAGCAGCTTCTAGTTCAGGATTGGTCATCTTTTCAAGAGTACGATGTTCCCAAGAAAAAGCATTTGCAAATTCTGAAACTGCACCTTCTTTATATATATCAGCTTTTGCTTGATCTGGATTTGCTGCTATATCTTCAAATCTAGTTTTTAATCCTACTGTTAGTTGTACCTTTTTATTTTCTAGTTCTTTAATTGTATCAAGTACTTTATTCTTTAATGTAGGATTTGAAGCACTTGTATTTGCAAGACCATTAAGTTTTACTATTCTATCATCAAGTTCTGCTATTTGAGAAGTGTACATTTTTTGATAATGCTGTTGTAATTGTGGTACACCTGATCCTCTAAACTCATATCTACCATCTATACTTATCTGATTAATATCATCTGGAGTTAGTATAGCACGAATTGCATTTTCAATTTGTGTAGAAGTAACACCCTCATCCTTCACTCTTGTCATAGCTGCTCCAAGCTTACCACGATCAATGTTACCATTGGCATCCATTGCATCAGTTATATCTTGTTGTGTAAGGTTTGAATGTAGTTTACCAAGAACATCTGTCCACTTCTTTTGATAGTCTGTGTAAGGAGTGTATCTATCTGAGAATTTATCACTTAGTTTTGGAGATTTAAGAAATTTACTAACTTTGTCATTAAAGTCATAAATATTTGCCTGAGAAGATTTTCCTTCTTTTATTGCATTTTCCATTACCTCAGATTGCTTTCTATACCAAGCTGTAGAACCAACAGCACTTTGTACAATAGGATCTTTTATAACTTGGTTAGCCATTCCTGAGACAGAATTGACTAATTGAAAGTTTGAGAAATCCCCTGCTGCCACCTTTGTTAGATCGTTACCAAGTTCATTAAGCTTAGACTGAAGATATTCTTTATGCATATCTTTCATAATATCTAATCCTGCAATATTATCTATATATCCTTGGATCTTTTGAATACCTTGATCATATTTTTCTTGCTTGTACGTACCCACCTTAACCATTGCCTCTATAGGCAATTGATCAACAAATGGGTTAAATTGGGGGACTGTATCTGTAAATGATGCCATCTTAAATTATGTTATCAAATGTAACTGAATGAATTAAGATTACCAAAAACCATAACAATTTCTGGTAATCTTATATAATTGAATTGATTAGAGATTCTTCATTGCTCTTAAAATATCTCTATTCCTACTAGGAACTTTAGTTCCATTTTTACCACCTGTAGGAAGAGCTAGTGGTGGTAGAGGAATTGCTGTTGTTTGATTTGTAGTGGTGGTTCCTTTCTGATATGCTACAACATTACCTTGATCATCGTACACAGGAAGAACATTTGGTATGTTTGGCTGGAATGCAGGGTTCATATTAACTGCTCTACCACTCTTATCAAATCTGTAGTTGTACATATTCTCATATATACTTAATGTTCTGTTAGCAAGCTTCTGTTTCAAGATCTTATCAGATATAGAATTAAGAGCTGCTTGTCCCACTTCTTTAGTTCTAGACTTAGCTGTTTCTTGTCTAACCATCTGTTGATCAAGGATTCCAAGGTTCTTGAGTTGAGCATCGTTTAATGTTCCTCTGTTTTTATTATAAACCTCAGCTTTCATACCTTGGTTCATTCTAAACTGATCTGCTAACACTTTACTATTGGCTGCATATTTCTGACCTGCTAAGGTTGCAGCAGCTGCAGGATTATATCCTGTTTGTCTTTGGATAGCATTGAAGTCTGCTTGATTAGCATTTAGTTGATCCTGTAGAGATATGTCATAAGGTTGTTCTAATAAAGGATTATACTTTTGAGCTTGTACAGGATCTAACTGATTGGTAGCTAATGCATACATCTCTCCATACATTTGTGTTGGATCAAGAGCTTCTTGATCTGAAGGTCTTAAGTAAGGAATAAGTTGACTATATGCATCCATTAACTTACTTCCTTTATATGGAGTGACAGGATAGTGTGTTGTTTGATCTGTTGTTGTTTTTGTAACTGATGTTCCAGGAACTGGTATAGTTGTTGGTGTGTAAGGTTTTCTAAAATCTTCTGCTATAGCATGATATTGTTCTGTTCTATCTCCAAATATACCATCAACATTTGTATTAAGTATAGTTTTATCATCCTTTTTACCAAGCTGATCTACATTCTTAATACCCATCTTTTTACCTTTAGTGGTAACATCTGAAGAACCTAGAATTATTTCTTTAGCTTGTTCAGGATAAAATCTATGAAATTCCTTTTGAAATATCTCAGTGTATTTCTTACGAAGGTTTTTATTTGTTTCATTTTTAGATTGCTCATATAGACCATCTAAATAATCAGTAGGAGTTGGTCCTACAAAATTACCCTCAGTTGTACCATTCTGAGCTTTCTTAATACTCTTTCCCCATTTAGCAGATTCATCCATAGCTTTCTTGTCAATCCTGAACTTACCCTTTGCTAGAGAATCAGCATCTAAGCCATGCTCTTCAGCACCTTCATTAATTGCATTTTGAAAACTTGACAGTACAATTTTTTCATAAGCAATTTGTTTCAGTTCCATCTTAGCTCCATCTATTTTTGCTTTTGCAGATAACCACTCTAGTTGATCATATGATGTAATATCATCACTGTTATTAATTATTTTAAGATTTTTTTCTATTGTCTTGTTATGTCTTACTTCCTGTTTAGAAAGACCAAGTCCAATATTTTTAAACTTCTTACCATGATATTTATTCCCAAGAGCAATGATATCATCATCATTTGTTTGTGATGCAATTTTTTTATTAACTATAAGATTACCTAATACAGTTAAGTTTTTCTCACCTGTCTCAGGATCATTCATTTCAAATGAAGGTTCACCTCTTTCTACTTCTACATCAGCATTAGGTTGTTCAGTTCCATACTCTGCATAATCTGTATATGAATCATGTGGACCATCTCCATACTTAACACCAATACCTGTATTACCACGACCATCAGAATCACTATGTGATTGTCCATAGAAGTTAATAGTTTCTCCTGTACCTGGCATGTATGGATTTTGAGAAATAGTTTTTGCTTCTCCACCCCAAGTAGTTTTAACTTGTCCACCTAAAGCATATTGATCTTGAGGGAACATGTTGTTCTGTGTAATATGTCCACCAGTTCTTAATGTATCCATTGCAGGATCTCTGTGTAAAAGATCACTAACTCTATGTCCTCCAAAAGAAGCTATAACTTGTGGCTGCCAATCATGACTTACATATCCACCATCTTCCATCACATTTGAATATTGACTTTGTACATTCTGCATACCTTGTTGCATTGCTGTATCAACAACATTCTTCTGAGCTCTTTCTTGGAAGTTTCTAATTTTAGCTTGTTGTTTTCCATCTATTACAGAACCAACCATACCACCTATCATTCCTATTGGACCAGGAATAGCACCCAATGCCTGACTCCATCCTCCAGGAGTACCTTGTCCTCCACCACCTACCATAGCACCAAGTTGATTGCCTATTTGACCAAACTGAGAACCACTCACTAATCCACCACCTTGATATTGTTTAACTCTCTCAGAATCCTCAAGAGATTCATAACCAAGGTCTTTGAATAGATCATAAGGGTTGTACATGTTTTGAATCTCTGTAGGATTACCACCTATACCACCTCTTGTAACCTCAGCACCATCTTCAGCTATATAGTTTGTTCCTACACCATATGTAGGAAACATTTCATTTTCATTTATAACTTGATCTTCTGGTCTTACATACTTCCTTTTGATAGGTTCTCCTCTTGTGAGACCTGCTTGTTTAGTAAGACCACTAAGTTGAAATTGCTTATTAGCTTCTTTCTCTGCTGTTTTAGCTGCTTTAATTTGTTGTATACCACCAAATATTTGTCCTGCAATAGGAATTGCTCCAAGAGGATTAAATTTCTTTTTTGGATTTACAGCTCCTGCAGACCCAGCTACTTGTTGTTCAAATGTTCCTGTTTGATTAGGATCAAGCATTAGAGGATTTTGATAAGGGTTCGTTACAGCCTGTTGACTTCCTCCAAGTGGTTGAAGACTATTATACATATATGGATTATTATTACTTGGCATAGATCCGTTCTGTGGTTGATTAAGACCTATCTGTGCTCTTTTAAGACCATTCTTTCCTTTACCAACACCACCTAATGCAGAAGCACCTATTGCACCCATATCACTTCCTCCTGCACCTTTCCCCATAAACTGACTAGCCATATTTAATATGTTTCCTAATCCTCCACCTCCACCAGATTTTTGTTTAGCAGCATCTTCAGCTTGTTTCTTTGCTGCAGCATCTCTTTCTTCCTGTGTAGAACCTGTAATCATCTTATCTACAGGATTCATGTATTCTGAGAAGTTCATCATTTTAGTTTCATAGGAAGGAGAAGACATATAGCTTCCTATAGGAGCACCATTCTGTGCTTTCTTTTTACCATAGTTACTTCTTACTGTTCCTTCATATCCTTCTAGTCCACCAGGCTGTTGAGACTGAAACTGAAGGATTTGTGGAATGGTTACAGGCTTCGATTGATCCATCAATGGTCTGTAAAACTGATGATATGCTTTATCATATGTCTGTTCTTCAGGCTTATCATATCTAGGAAGGTTTCCCATTCTTTGTCTGATTCTAGCAGAATCTGCACCAGCAGCAAGCATTTGCTGTTGTGTCAATCCTGGAAACTGACCCTGTAAAGTTTTGAGCTGATTTTTAAAAGCTTTGTCCTTGGGATTAGTTTCGTTATATGTTTGAAGTTCTTCCCATGTACTAGGAGCATTATATGCAGCATAGTCTATAAAACCACCACTACCAGAATGAGTATCATCAAGACCAAGTCTACTATCATGTTTCTTTATACCTTCTCCTGTCTGTGTACAACTCTTTCCCTTACAACCATATTGGGCTGTTGGAATCATGTTGTCTACATCATTAGTCCAGTTAGTGAGTTGGTTCAGCTTTTTCATCTGACCACCTTGCTTATACTGTTTAAAATCTTTGGCCTCAGGATGAGCTTTAAAGAAAGCACCCTCTGAAGGATATTTATTATAGAACTCTTGTTCTGTCTTAACACCTGCTATTTTTAAAAACTTTTTTACCATTGGGCAAATTTTATTAAAATTAATTATTTATATTGACTTAACCAACCACCATTCTCTTTTTTGTTAACTTTTCTAGTTTGAGTGACATTGCCATATGAACCTCCATATCCTCGTCCACTCATCTCACTAGCAAACTTTTCACTTTCTTTTTCTGTCTGGAACGCTTGTTCACTCCAATCTTTTATATCAGGATTGTAATAGCTCACTCTGTATTCTCCTCTCTGTGGAACAGGTTGTTGTTCTACAGGAGTGCCTGGTATAGTTTTTAAACCTGGTGTGCTTGCAGACTTAGACTTTATAGTTTCCACCTTTACAGGTTTTCTTTTTAATGTAGGTTCTTCTTCTTTTTTTAGTATATATGGCTGTACTGGTTTTTTATATAGCTCAGCTGAATAAATCCCATGAATATCCCAACCTTTCTTCTCTTGTTCACTTAGAGGAATATTTTCTATACGTTCTACAGGAGTAGGTTCTTTTTTATTTAAACTAGAAAGGTTATTATAACTATTTGTAACATCAGTTCTCCATAGTTCTGCATCATTTGCTGCTTTCTGTGCTAATACAGATTTATTATAATCTTTTCCTTTTCCAAGTGTTTCAGCAAATTTTTTAGTTAAATTAAAACAATTTAATGATATATTGTGTAATGCTAAACTATCAGCATATGCCTGTATCTTTTTAGGATCTGTTGTATATATGGGCATCCTTGTACCATCTTGAGCCATAGGGAATTCTGTAACCTTCTTTCCTTTAAATGTATATTCTTGTTCTGGGTACATCATTTGTTGATCACCTGCATCTGATATTCCTAGTACAGGATAGTCCACACCTTTCATTGTTATTTGATTAGAGTTGATCTTTGTTATCTTTCCAGGATGTGCCCATTGTCCTCTATCATCTTCTATTATTCCACCTTCTTTTTGTTTTTTTACAACAGTTGAATAGTTAGGTATACTATTATTTAAATTATTCAATTTATCTGTAAGTAATTTATTTTTGTATATATTTGTTTTTATATTAGGGTATTCTTTTAATTTTTCTCCTTGTTTAATAAAATTACGAAGTTCTGATTGTATATCATTTATATTGTAAGGCACTTGTCCATTCTGTGCAGAAGCTTTTGTCTTCTTAGCATAAGGACCATTAACAGGAGCAGCGTCTTGTGTACGTGCGTATGTGAATCCTACAGAACCAGGAAGAGAACCTCCCATTGCAAACTGTCCACCCCATGCAGGAGAATAGTTTCTACCTACATTACTATATC
>Ga0315293_10002663_pt1 | contig 17164 bp, 14 predicted proteins | sample YL17G13_20_MG_FD_203071 | JGI IMG/M metagenome (GOLD analysis project Ga0315293, IMG submission 203071) | Sediment microbial communities from Yellowstone Lake, YNP, Wyoming, USA - YL17G13_20 | ecosystem: Environmental > Aquatic > Freshwater > Lake > Sediment | place: USA: Wyoming | collected...
GATCTTTTGAAAAAAGATTCCTTGAATGCGCTGGACGAAATCGACCCCCGCCTAGCGGCGATGGGGTTTCTGACCGTCGGCAGCCGATTTATGGGCAATGTTCATGACATCGTTGATGACCGGATTGACGTGGTGACTCGTGGTTTGTTGGGGCTCACGGTGACCTGTGCCCGCTGCCACGACCACAAATATGACCCGATTCCGACGGCGGATTATTATTCCCTGTACGGCGTCTTTCGGAGCACCAGCGAACCGCTGGTGCTCCCCTTGATTTCAGCTCCTCGCGACACACCCGCCGATCGTCGATTTTCGATTGAACTTTCGTTACGACAACAGGGAGTGGACGACTTTGTCCAGCAGAAGCTCAGCGCTCTTGTGGAGGGAGCGCGCACGCGTGTCGGTGACTACCTATTGGCCGCGAAGACGGCTAATGAAAAACCTCCCACGGATGACTTCATGGTGATTGCCGACCCGGGGGACATCAATCCGGCCATGATCGTCCGATGGCAGGCCTATTTGAACGCGCTCGCTGGCCGTGAAAGGAGACCTCGTCACGAGGACGTCGATCAGACTGCAGCGACTCATCCCGTGTGGGGGATTTGGCTGGAGTTGTCCACCGTTCCTGAGGATCGATTTGCGGCGGAGGCGGCCGCGTGCATGCAACGGGCCGTTTCACAATCTGCCTCTAACGAGCAGCTCTCGACGACCCGATTCAATGCGTTGCTTGTCACGGCACTCAGCCAGCCATCGTGGCCACAAACGCTCATCGATGTCGCCCAGCGATATGGCGACTTACTGAAATCGATTCATGAAACATGGCAGTCAAAAATTCAAGAATCGCTGATCCTGAAACGCCAGACTCCAGAACGGCTCGAGGATGCTGACGCAGAAGAATTGCGTCTGGAGTTGTATGGAGAGTCATCTCCCGCAACGGTGCCACCGATGTTTGCCGGTTGGGGATTCGTATCGCTCTTCCCGGATCGTGCTGCTCAGGGCGAATTCAAGAAACATCTGGCGGAGGTCGAACAGTGGCTTATCAACGGTCCCGGAGCCCCCCCACGAGCGATGGTTCTTCAGGATAGTGTCTTGTTTGACCCCTCGATCTTCATTCGGGGGAATCCGAATCGCCTCGGAGTCGCCATTCCCAGGCAATTTTTGTCGGTTCTTGCGGGGGATACGCGGAAGCCGTTTACGAGTGGTAGCGGTCGGCTTGAGTTGGCTCATGCCATTGTCGATTCTGCGAATCCGTTGACGTCCCGATTCATGGTGAATCGCGTTTGGCAAAATCACTTCGGCACGGGCTTGGTGCGCACACCCGGTGATTTCGGATTACGAGGTGAACCGCCGACTCATCCCGAACTTTTGGATTGGTTGAGCCAAGAGTTCGTCGGCAAGAGAATTTCCACTGTCGACAGGGATGTGATCGCCGGGGTGGACGCAGGGCCAGAACATCTCGGCGACCGGGGATTGTCGCCCCCCGCAGGGACTCCGACGAACACGACCCTTTCCAATCGCTGGTCACTCAAGCGTCTCCACCGAATTCTGATGACGACCAGCGTCTACCAGCAATCAAGCGAGCCAAATGCTCCGTTCGATGACGATGTGGAAAACTACTGGCTTTCTCATTTCAATCGCCAACGCCTTGATTTCGAAGAGACGCGCGATGCCCTTTTATTTGTGACCGATCGATTAGACGATCGGATCGGAGGACCGCCGATTCCGATTCTCGACGGGACAGTCCATTTCCGAAGGACCGTTTACGCCTTCCTCGACCGAGCCAATCCGCCGAGTCTTTTGAGTGCCTTTGACTTTCCCAGTTCCGCGGCAACGAGTTCGTCTCGAGAGACCACAACAATCTCACCGCAGGCTCTTTTTTTGATGAATGGCTCGCTCACCGAAACCGTTGGCGAATTGGTGTCGCAACGATTCGACCTGAATAGTGAATCCGAGAAATTGTCCCGCGTGAGACGACTCTATCGGATACTCTTCGCCCGCTCTCCGTCAGGCGAAGAATTGCGATTTTCGGAAGAATTTTTGGGGCATCAGCCGTCACCTGCGGAATGGAAACACTTCATACACGGATTGCTGCTAACGAACGAATTTGTGTTTTTGGACTGAATTCCAAGGCCTTTTTTAAATGGGGTTGCGGAATGTGTCGGCTGCTTGCCGCGTTCCGCGGCAGATGTCAACACATGTTTTCGTCGTCCAAGAAAATCGATTCTGGAAACCACTCGGGATATCCAGTAGAGTGAACCAACACACACAAGATATTTTTTTCGACCCGTTCAACGACCGCTGCCTTGTTGTTTAGCCTTGTTGGATTCCAAGCCGTGGCAACAGCGTGTGGCTGTTCGCGATCCCCTGTGACAAGGATCTGTATGCCAACAACTCTTCCCGTACGTTACGGTTTCGTCAGCGGTAGTTCGCACCTGACACCGCCAGACTATGCCCATCCACCGCTGATTGAATGTTGGTTGGGCGTGGACTTTGTCGATTCCCTTGAGCAATTCGAAGTCGATCCAACGGCCTTGAGAGAATCTCTCGGTGCGGAATGGTTCGGTTCATGGCAGACCGTCGCGGATGATACTCCTGGCCATGATCGACAACTCGAGAACGTTATGGGTGACCGCGCCGTGCGACTGACATCGTGCGGATTTGCATACGGATGGCTTGGGCATCAGGGAGAGCGATATCCGAGATATGAGACCATTCGTGACGGATTTGTAACCGCCTTAGATGCCATTCGGCGAGTGACACCAGGAACTGAACGCCGCCTCTCGCCAAAACGCTGGTCGATCCGCTACGTCAACCGTATTCCGCAAGGAACGGTCTGGGTGACGACTGGCGATTGGTCCTTCTTTCGGTTATGGCAACCTGTGCCGTTGGCTGTCTGGGATGCTGATAGTCAAGGCTACAAAGGCCGATGGGAGTTTCCCCTACCTGCCGAACGCGGGACTCTGGCCATCAAATTTCGTCATGATTCTGGCCAAACAGCGGAGGATCTTGACGAGGTTAGAATCATGCTTCATGCCAAGGGGCCGGTTGATGGAGTCGATTCCGAACTGTTCGAGGGGTTGGATTACGGACGCGAAGTAGTCGTCCGATCGTTTCACGAATTGATCGCGATCGATGCCCAAAATTACTGGGGAGCCTCCGACCGCCTTCCCTAAGTTGTCGGCCGATTGATTGGATGGGGCTGTCTCGGTTCGTTGAATACCGGTGGCACAGATCATCCGGCCGGATGACCAAGAAGAAAATATTGCTGCTATGCAAAGAGATCCGTTTATTTCTGGTGTCGTCACGGTGATGCTCTTCGCCTCGCAGTTGTCAGCCGTTGATACGGTGACACGCAAGAGCAACGGGAAAAAATTGGGGGGCACAATTACAGGAATGTCCCAGACGGGATTCACCGTCAAGAAATCGGTTGGCGAATCGGAAGCCGTTCAGGCCAACGACATCTCCGCCATCGAATGGGACGGCGCGAGTGGTGATTTGAGGTTAGGAAATATTGACGAGACTGGAGGCAAGTACGCATCCGCCTTACAACGCTATACCAAATCCAAAGCGGAAACCAAGACGCCGAGTAATGAATTGCGTGCGGAGATCGATTATTCAATCGCCCGAGCCACAGCACGACTAGCCTTGTTTGATCCGGACAAGCAGCAAGAGGCAATTCACACGTTGCTGGCTATTCAGAAATCGAGCCCTAACCACGTTCGCTATTTCGAGTCCGTCGGACTCTTGGGTCAGATTCAACTTGCACGAGGCGATCTCGCCAGCGCCAAGGAATCCTTTGACATCGTCGCCGAAGCACCGTGGAACGAATACAAGTTGCTCGCCAAAATATTTTTGGCCCGCATTTTAGTCGCTGACAAAAAGCTGGACGATGCGATCCAAGAATTTGCCGCCGCCGCTGCGACGGCGGCAACTGATTCCACGATCGAACAATCTCGCAAATACGAGGCGTTACTAGGACAGTCTCGCACGCTGATTGTCATGGCACGCTGCGAAGAAGCGTTAAACATCTTGGAAGTGATCACCGACAACGCTCCCGCAGACGACGGGCCAATCCAAGCCGAGGCCTATTGTCTTCAGGGGAATGCATTGCAAACGTTGGGACGAGGCAAAGAGGCTGCACTCGCCTACTTACACGTGGATATCTTATTCCCTCAAGAGGCGGACTTTCATGCGGAGGCCCTATTCAACCTCAGCAAAGTTTGGAAACTCGTGCAACTGCCAGATCGTGCCACTGATACAGAAATGAAACTTGTTCAAAAGTATCCGAATAGCGTTTGGCGAAAGAAATTGGCTGAGACCAGTCCCACCAACTAGTGGCCTGCTAGCCAGAGATCGGTTGTGGCTTTAGAATCCCTGCGGTTTGCCTATTTTCGGCAAACGCTGCAATGATGACTCGTTTCCCAATTCCTGAGAGCGTTCGACTCCATGAGAGTCGCCAGTTCTGGAGAAAAAACACAGTGAGGAGGATCGAATTGAAGCGCACCCATCGACTCGGCGACTGCTGTCCGGTTTTGACTCTATTGCTAGCGTTCACCGTCATAGCCTGTTCTTGGTCGGTCAGTATCGGCCAAGACACCATCAACTCGACTGCGTCGGGAACGTCTGACGACAGTGGTTCAGAAATAAATCCGGGATCTGGCAGCGAAACCAATCCCACAAAACCGATGGAGTCATTTCTCGGCTGGATGATTCGTGCGTCTGGGATCTTTGGATTTCTGATCATGCTTGTGTCCTTTGTGATGGTCTCAATCATCATGATGATTGGCCTGCAATTGCGCCGAGACAATTACTTGCCGGGATCATTTGTTGAGGAATTTGAACAGCGATTGCAGTCCAAGGATTATCAAGGGGCCTACGAATCTGCCCGACAAAACGACTCGTTCATCGGTCGAGTACTGACGGCGGGGATGGAACGATTGTCGCGTGGATACGAGGAGGCTGAAGCGGGAATGATGGAAGTGGCGGAAGACGAAACGATGGCGATGGAACACAAGATCGGCTATTTGTCTCTGATCGGCTCGATCGCCCCCATGCTGGGTCTACTGGGAACCGTTCAAGGAATGGTTTTGAGCTTTCAGGTGATTGCGACCTCGATCACGTCACCAAAACCGTCAGACTTGGCCGATGGCATCGCGACGGCACTATTCACAACACTCGAAGGATTGGTTGTTGCCATACCCGCGATCATCTTTTACACCCTTTACAGAAATCGCCTGTCTCGATTTCTGATGGAGAGTGGGTTTGTTGCGACGAACCTGATGAAGAACTTTCAAGGTATCGGCAAACCGTCGGGCACCAAGTTTGCCGGTGACTCCGCGCAGTAATCGTTCGTAGTGATGATGAATTGCGTTTTTCAAGTTGGAGAAATCCGGTGAAGCCTCGCAAGATGGACATGACTCACGTCGAACTCGATATGACACCGATGATCGACGTGGTGTTTCAGTTACTGACATTCTTTATGATCGCGATCAATTTTGAAAACACCAAGGCGGATGAGCGAATCAAGCTTCCCCTCGATATTCTCGCCAAGCCTCCCGAAGTGAAACCCGAACACGAACTCGTCCTGAATCTGGGTTTTAATAGAAGAATCGATGGCACGATCATCCATCGCACGCCAACGATTTTTTACAACGAAAGGAACATTGAGGTCGATGACATTAGTCCGGATCTTGAATCGGAGAGACGCGTCATTGAAAAGACTCACGGCAAACAAGCCTTGGCTGAGACAACCGTGTTAATTCGAGCGGATGCGGAAGTCCCTTCCGGTCTGGTACAGGAGTTGATTAAGAAGTGTCAGATGACGGGATTTACGAAGTATTCGTTGCGTGCCACATCCGTCGACAGATGAATTTCCCTCGAGTCCAATTAGCACGGCCGAATGAAAGGGAATGTGGATGAAGCTCGCCAAAATCAGTTCGCCATCAAAAGTCGATATTCCCATGGCCCCCATGATCGACATTGTCTTTCTGCTATTGATCTTCTTCATGCTGAATTTGAAGATCACCGCTCCCGAAGGAAACTTCGACATCAATTTGCCAATTGCTGCTCCCGGTTCGACACAGTCGTTAGAACTGAACCTGCCGGAAATCAAAGTTGGGCTTCGTTCGGACCGCGAGGGTTTGTTGACGCAACTGACGCTCGGTTCGAAAAATCTGGGTACTGACGATGCGGCATTCGTACGCCTGAATCAGGAAATTCTGCGAATCATTGGCCGTCCGGGAAACCCGCTTACGAAAGATGTTGAGGTCGAAATTGATGCCGACTTTGAGACGCATTACCATTATGTCGTTAAAGCAATTTCGAATTGCACCGGCCGATTGGATCCTCAAACGCGACAAGTGGCCCGTTTTGTCGAAAAAATAAAATTCGCTCCGCCGCATCTGCCGAAACCATGAAACGCATTCCTCCCCTGATTTACTCGGATTGCCTACCAAACGGCCGCTCCAGCAGTGCACCTCTCCGCCTCTTGAAATCGACGCAGCCCGAGTCGCTTGTTGATCGCGGCCTAGCGGGAACCTCGCCCCGCCTCAAGACCTTATTCAACAGGTTGTTCGTACTGCGGTGTCCAAATCCACGGGATCGCGCCGGTTCGTTGAGCGATCGTCTCCCATTTCCTGACCATCAATTTCACGCGATCTGAATCGGAGGACGCAAGATCGTGTGTTTCCGTTCGATCCGCCTCAAGGTCGTACAACTCCCACGGCGCGGACGGCCCTTTCGCGACAATTTTCCACTGGCTGACTCGCAGTGCACGACTCCCCTCATGTTCCCAAAAGAGTGCGTCACGGTCGATCGGTTTGCTGTCGAAAGCGCTGACTAAACTGCGGCCTTCCAGTGATCGGATGGGATGTCCTTGGTACGTGTTAGGGTATGTCGCACCGGCAATGTCGATGGCCGTGGCCATGATGTCGATGACGTGGCCCGGCTGATGCCGGAGCGCACCCGTGTCGTGGATCCGATCGGGCCAATGCGCAATCAGGGGCGTGGAAATCCCCCCCTCATGGACCCAGTGCTTGTATTCCCGAAAAGGGGTATTGCTGACGTTTGCCCAAGCATCACCATAGGCCATATACGTGTCTCTCGGACCCGGCATGTTTGTCGGCCCCGTCAGTGTGGGCCATCCATCTCGCGTCTGTTTCGGTGTCACGACGGTCAGGACCTCGGTCCTGGGAATTGTAGGAAGAATTGGTTTTTCGCCGCGAACGGTTGTTGCAGAACGGCCATTGTCTTCGGCGCAGCCACCATTGTCCTGAAGAAACAGAATCAAGGTGTTATCGAACTGTCCTGACCGTTTTAATTCATCAACGAGACGACCAATTCCCTGATCCATGGAATCGATCATCGCGGCATACACTTCCATCCCGCGTAATTCCCACTGTTTGTGCTCTACCTCTGACCAAACACCTTTTGTTGGTGTCAGACTCCATCGCGGATCGATCACACCGAGCGCTTTGGATTTTTCAAACCGTGTGCTTCGAATCGCATCGTAACCCGCATCGTATTTTCCTTTCTGCTTTTCGATGTCGACCGCGAGAGCGTGTAATGGCCAATGGGCCGCGGTGTAGGCTAAATATAAAAAGAAGGGTTTTTCCGAGTGATCACGGACGTGCTCCGAAACAAAGCGGACAGCGTGATCGCTGAGAGCATCTGTGTAGTAATAGGTTTCCGGAGAGTATTCCTTATCCGCTAATGGCGAAATCATCTCGTCATCACGTGTCAGCGTACCCGGATCAAAGTAGGACCCTGCGCCTGTGATCGTGCCATAAAATCGGTCGAAACCGCGTTGCCTTGGCCAGTTATGTTTTAGACCGTTGGGCTGTGAGTGACGGGTGACATGCCATTTGCCGAGCATGTAGTTTCTGTAGCCGGCGGGGCGCAAAGCTTCGGCAATCGTAATCCCTGTTTTGTTCAAATCTCCTCGATATCCATCCAGACCCATGTCTCGCGTCATGTGTCCGACACCGACTTGATGTGGATAGAGCCCGGTCAACAAACTCGCTCTGGTCGGACAACACCGCGCCGTATTGTAAAATTGAGTGAACCGCAGACCGTTTGCTGCGAGTCGATCCAAATTGGGTGTCTCGATTTCGCCGCCATAACAACCCAAGTCCGAAAATCCCATGTCGTCTGCGAGAATGACAACCACGTTGGGTCTGAACGCCGCTGTCACGGCCTGCGACATGAGCAAAACGGCAAGCATGATCAAAGGCAATTGACACCAATGGTGAATACATCTGGAATTCATGGAAAGGACCCTTGGTGCGCAGATGAAAAACGTCTCGTTCGCCAATAAGTTTTTTGAGTCTGCTCGAAAAAACGTCCGACTGCAATGACGATGACACATTCGGGACGGGGCCTAGAAATCACCAAGCTGTGGACTCTGGCCGACTAGCGTTGATGATCGATCCCAAAACACACGTCACTCGGGCCGGCGATCAATTTAAAAAGGGATCAAGCCTAGGCGACTAACAATCAAAGAAATTCAAATGGCCGATTGGCGGCGAGGATCGCGGTGATGTCCGAGCGATCAAATGGCGGAGAGACCTCGACCAGATCAAATCCAATCCAGTTCAGCCCACGCAGACCGCGAATCCATTGGAGCTGTCATATTTAGAAAGCCCTTCGATTTCCGATGTTCCCGTACTTGGCGCAAAGGCCGGATCGATGACATCAATATCGAGCATGATGTAGGTCCTTCGGCCTCCAACGATTGCATGGATCTCCTGCAGGACGTCCTGAAAGTCGCGGCGATGCAACTCCTCTCGCGTCATCATTCGTGCCCCGAGTTTCAGAGCCTCCGTGTAATCCTGTGGACCAGCCGTCGGACCGCGAATCCCGAGTTGCACAGAGACCTAAGTATCAATCAACCCTTCCTCTCTGACGCGTTGATAAGGAAGTGCCCTGACTGTCGGGCTGACCAGAATACTCGCTGTCCCAAGTGTCCGGATGAGCATCGAAGTGAATCACGGCGGCAGACCGTATTGCTTGGCATGGGCACGCAGTAGCGGCAAGTTCAATGGCGCGGTGAGTCGCCCGAATATCCGGAGGCACCACAGCGACGTCCCCCAAATCAACGATCTTCAGCTGGGTCAAGGACGCGACGTTTTGCGCGTTGTTGTAGCCCCACAGAAACAACGATTGTGCCCGAATTGCTCGGAGTCCAAACCGAGTCCCGCTGCGGTATGACACTGACCCGTCATACGGAATGCCAAGGATCGCCACATCGGAACCGATCGGTTCCGAAAGGAATGCAGCGAAACGTGGCAATTCCCGCATATTGCTGAGACGCAGAAACGGGTTGAGCCAGATCCTCTTGCTCCTGTCGCGGCAGCGTGTACGAAATTTCAGAAAAATTCCAGAGGGACTGGAACGCGGTCAATCCTCCGCCGTTTTCCACACGTGACCGAGAGTCGACCGGATCAGGATCGAGAGGGCACTACGATCCGCATCGGAGAGACGACACGTGCGTGTAGACCCTACACCTCGCCTTCGTGCGTCCCTGCCTCTCTGAGTTTTCGAGATTCCGTTTGACGTTTCAGTTCAGATTCCAGTCGTTGACGTTGTCCATCAACCGCCGCATCAAATCTTTGAAGGACATTCAAGGCCTTGTCTCGGGAAGTGACAAGGCCGATCAACAGATACTGAGCCAACGCGATTCCATAGCAGATCCAACCCATCTTTCCAGCAACCAAGACCGCCAGAATAGCGAAGACCGGTGATGATCGGTTTAGGTGTTGGCAAATGATTCCTTTGAACAGTTGTGGGATGTAGCAGATCAAACTCCAAACAATTTGTTTTTGTTTGAATTTCGGCGGCTGCGGTCCAGGATGAATCAAAGCAAACAAAGACTGGTCGGGCATGCCCTCGACCACACTGATGGCCAAGAGCAATCGCCCGGCCAAGAAAAGCGGCCCGTCGAGTGTTTCCTGCGTCACCCAACTGAACAGGGATTCTTCCATATTTTTCGTGGCGATTAATAACAACAACGCACCACGAAACCACTGCTCGAGGTCTTTTTCGAGTTCCTGGTTTATCTCTTGAACCTTGACGACTCGGCGGACGAAAAGACGAAAAAAAGGAATGGCAACAACACCCAGAAATAGTCTGATCACCGGCTTCAGCAACGGCTGTAGCAATCGCCCCGGTAGGAAAAATGTCATGAAGTTGATCATCTCAAAATTTCAATGGCTCCAATCAATGCGGTTGAAGAGTCTCAGCAGATTTTCACCCCGTGTGGGGTTCAATTGTTGCACGTGTGCAACGCGACCTCGAAGATGTGACTTGAGATCGGCAACGTTCTCGCGGTTCTGCGTGGACGGTCCCTGTCGAACACAGTTGGTCAATATGGCTTTGAGTCGATCGAAGTGTTCGCGAGCAATATTAATCCGTTCATTCACGACCACCCCGGCAATCGACTGCCTTTGATTTGCCCGTAGGACTCGGCGTTTAGAGTGATTCGAACGAAAACGTTCTTGGCGAATAATTTGCTGTACCAGTGGAATGAAAAGTCTAAGGCCGTGTGCAAATTCCGCGGGCCCCGAAATCGCTAAATCGTCGGCATAACGCGTGTAACTGGCACCGAACGACTTCGACAATCCCGCCAATCGGATGTCGAGTCGGTAGGCCGACAAATTTGCTAAGACGGGGGATGTCGATGCCCCTTGAGGCAAATGCCGACGCAAATAGGGATCGAAGGCATAGGGATCCTGACCGGGAAAGGCCATGTTTCCCGGGATGGCAGATGTCGTCAGGAGCGCCAGCCAAATCCCGGCTTCACGGGAATAACCCAGCGAACGAAACAGCGCCGTCACGCGAGAAAATCCGACCGTCGCATAAAAATTAGCGAGGTCCAACTTTAACAGCGTCGCCTGTCCCACATGAGGCCGAGCATTCGTCAGAATCGACTTTCCGCACACAAAACCATGAGCCGCCGCATGGGCTGGGACGTGATCAAGAATTTCGCGAAGAATCTTATTTTGAGCATATTTTAATGTCTGCTTGGGTGATTCAATGAGTCGCCACCCGCCCGCATTCTTCTTTCGCCAACTGAAATGATAGTGTGCCTGATCCAGGCTGGCGGGTCGCCCGTCGGTGAATCGATGGACCAACCAAGCAACTTTTTTCAGCGGAAGCCCCAACCACTCAGCCAATTCCTCGGGAGTGTGAAATATCGGGAGCCCGCGTTGCCGCAAACGGCCTTCCTTTCCGTCCTGACTCAGGTCGAGATGTCGACCTGTTCCCGACCCAAAACGGGCGTATCGATAGGGTGCGGCACCAGACACCTCTAAAACGTCCGATCTCAATCGGACAGCGTCTTTTCGAGGCTTGGCGGATCGGGTGGCGTAGAGTTGTGGACGACGTTGCGAACGAGTGTGTGCACAGACTCGGCCATCCGTCGAAGTGACGGATGTTGTTTTCTTTTCTCTGTCCGGTTGACCACCCACAGGATCGGATTGACCGGCACGAGACTGCGCCGCCGAGCGATCCTCTTGCGAATTGGCAGGGGCTCGGTTCCAGCCAAGCCAGCGGAGCAACCCTGCGAAGAACGCCATGTACTCACATCCCGGGACTTGCTGGGAAACAGTTCTTGGTAGAATGAATCGCCGCACACATTACAAGATGCGAAATCAATGAAATCCGAACAACAACTCAACACACAAAACGTGGCCGACCCGTGAGCCGCACAACCGATCCTGTAGCGAATTGTTGATGTGGTGTGGTCCACCACGTCAGCAATTCACACCACGAATCAAGAACATTTCAGCGACCGCGGGGTATCCCCGCAGCATTCGACACGTCCGCATCAAGGACGCGCGAATCGAGCTTGTGCGACCGACGAGTCGGCGCGATGTATCTTATCGCTATCCCCCTGCGATGGCAAAGCTGAGCGGCGTTTAAGAGTCAACGTTCACGTTTTCAAATCGCATTCACGCGCGGCTCTGTCTCTGCCTTTTCAGCAACACCCCGCCGGGCTTTGAACGGGCTGAGGGGCGAGCCGACGTCGGAAGTTCGACCGGATCGGATTCCCTGACAAGTCTTGCTGCCGATGCTCAAAAAACGACGTGCCTCGGATGTCGTTTTTCAGAACGGTGAGACTCGCGTCACCTGCCGTGCCTGTAAATCATCGTCCCCCCACGTTGATGATTTGCGGTCACGGCCGTCGTCGAATAGCCTCTCTCGTTGGCATTTGTCGATCGCATCGACGGCCGGCATTCCAACTCGGGGAGATAACTCCACGGCCTGTGTGCCGAATAGCGAGGTCGCCTCAGAAGAACCGTGGCCTCCGACGAGACCCCATTTCCAGAAGCAGTACTCATCTCATACGAGGCGAAAGAGAGCATCATGGCCGATCCCTTGCCGATTTTGAAAGACTTGATTGCCATCCCCAGCGTGAACCCCATGGGACGCGTCGTTGCCGGATGCGATTTTTTTGAGGGACGATTGACGGAGTATCTGGCTCAGTATTTGAAGCGGATGGGATTACCGTTTGATGTGCTTGAAGTCGCTCCCGGCCGAGCCAACGTTGTCACTCGACTCGACTCGACGAGGGCGACAAGGACCATTTTATTGGATGCGCATCAGGATACGGTTCCCATCGATGGAATGACGATTGCGCCGTTCGATCCGGTCGAAAAAGAGGGACGCGTCTACGGTCGAGGTTCGTGCGACGTGAAGGGGGGACTTGCGGCCATGCTGGCGGCGGTTACGCGACTCTCGCAGGAACGACCGGCGGGCATGGCCAACGTTGTCCTGTCGATGACATGTGACGAAGAAGCAACCAGTCTGGGGATCAATCATCTCGTGGGAAGTTGGAGTCCCGGTTCTGCCTCTTATCGGCTTTGCCCGCAGGCTCCTGATGTGGCCATTGTGGCGGAACCGACCGAACTCGACATTGTCGTCGCACATCGCGGAGTGACACGTTGGCAACTTCGCACAGAAGGACGAGCCTGCCACAGTGCCCGTCCCACAGAAGGGATGAACGCCATTTACCGAATGGCTCGTGTCGTCACGCTGCTCGAAGATTATGCCGCTCGGCTCCCTGGGTCGAGACCCGCCCACCCGCTTTGTGGCCCGGCAACCCTCAGTGTGGGATTGATCTCCGGGGGAAGCAGCGTCAACATCGTCCCCGACAGCTGCGTCATCGATATCGACCGTCGCGTTATTCCTGGCGAGGACAACCAATCGGTGCAGGACGAAATTATCGAATATCTGCGAGCACGAGTCGATTTCGAGTTGATTCACGACGCGCCATACGCTGCGAGTGCGTCTCTTGGAGATGACCGGAATGGGGAACTCGCGGAGAGTCTGCAGCGGACCATCTTGCAGGTCGCCGGTCCGCGGCAGGTTGTCGGTGTCCCCTATGGAACGCACGCCTCTCGTTTTGCAAAAGCCAATATTCCCTCTGTCGTTTGTGGGCCGGGTAACATCGCACAAGCGCACACCAAAGACGAATGGATTGAGATTGCTCAACTGCGGCAGGCGGCAGAGGTCTATTACCGATTTTGTGCGGGCCTCTGACCGTGATCCGGCGAGACAACGTCCGAATGGAACCGTCGCTCGGAACGGGATCGGCGGAACTGGCACGACGATGCTCTAACCGACGGTCTTTGGCCTAGTAACTGCCGGCAAACTGAGCGACCCTCCCGGTCTGGGCAGAGCCTTCTTTGACGCATTCTCGTACCGCCATTGCCGCGTGCTGAATTTGTTCACGAGTTACGTCAAGATGTGTACAGGCACGCAAACGCTGTGGTCCGAATGGTCCCACTTTGACATTTCGGGCCATCAGCTGTTCGCACAACTGCGACGAAGATCCATACTTCGGATCAATTTCGAAGAAGACGATATTCGATTCAACAATGTCCAGATCAATCGTGATACCTTGGATTCCCGCGAGTTGTTCGGCAAAAAAACGTGCATTGTTGTGATCTTCCGTTAAACGCGAGATGTGATGTTCCAAGGCGTAGATTGCCGCGGCAGCCATCATGCCAGCCTGTCGCAGTGCTCCTCCAAACAATTTTCTTGCTCGACGAGCGCGGTGCATGGTCGCGGCGTCTCCGGCGAGCATCGAACCCATCGGACATCCAAGCCCCTTCGAAAAACAGAGCGACACCGAATCCGCTTGTGCGACAAACTCCCTCGCGGAATAATTTTTTGCGACACAGGCATTGAAAAGCCTCGCCCCATCGACATGAACCTTTAAACACTCTTGGTGAGCCCAAGTGGCAACGCGATTCATTTGCTCCAAGGGCCAAGCACGACCGCCACCATGATTGGTTGTATTCTCCACACAGACAAGCCGCGTGACGCAGTAGTTCATTTTTTTTGGCCGGACTGTTCCTTCCAGATCGGCGATGTCCAGCAATCCTCCCTCCCCGCGAAGGATTCTCGCCGAAACACCGCTGAGCGCGGCGGCTCCGCCCGCTTCATAATTGACGATATGCCCCGTTTCGTTGATGAGAAATTCGTCTCCCTGATCGCAATGAGCGCGGATGGCCATTTGGTTCGACTGCGTCCCCGAACAATTGAACACGGCAGCCTCCTTGCCGAGCAGTTCGCAGACGATCTCTTCGAGGTGGTTCACGGTTGGATCTTCGCCCAAAGAATCGTCGCCGACTTCGGCTTCGAAAATCGCCCGCCGCATTCCTGCGGTTGGTTTCGTGGCCGTATCACTGCGTAAGTCAATTATCTCGGATGTCATTGCTTGGTTGCTCCCTTGTCCCACATGGAATTCGTCTCGAGTTAAAGTTGTACGAGTCAGTGGTTGCACGCGTGAGAAAAGTCCGCTTCGGCATTATAATATAACATCCCTTGTCGTTGGATGACGACCGTCGACATCTTGCAGATCCGACACGGCCATCAAGGCGATCGCTCAATCCGTTGTGGCAAAAAGATCGAGGCGGAAACACAACAAGGAACTATTGTGAATTTGAATATTTTGACAATTGATTGCCTGACGGAGGATCCCCAGGCGACGTTAGCTGAGTTGCGACGGAAGTTGAGTCCTCGTGGCGACATCGTCTCGGCAGCCGGCCGGCAGCGGACCATCGCCTTGTTTGGCGAGCCGCTCTCTCCACGCGCTGTCGTACAACGGATTTGTTCGGAGGTACGTGAACGCGGCTTGGCGGCATTGCTGGAATACACATCTCGACTGGATCAGAAGGAGTTGACACTGGAAAGCATGCGGGTCAGCACAGAAGAACTGGCCGCCGCGCAGGCGGCTGCCAGTCCTGCATTGCTTCATACGCTGCGAACGATCATCGGAAACATCACGGAGTTTCAACAGGCGATTTTGCACGAAGACGTCCGGCTGGTGAGACAGAATGGAACGAGTCGCGTTGAGTTGCGGCAACGCTATTTGCCGCTGAAACGCGTCGGTATTTGTGTTCCTGGTGGATCAGCAGCCTATCCATCGACCGTTTTGATGACGGCGATTCCGGCGAAAGTCGCCGGTGTCAAAGAAATTGCGGTTGTCGTGCCACCCACCGAATTCGGGGGATACAATCCGGCCATGCTTGCAACGTGTGCGGAAGTCGGAATTACCGAGGTCTATCGGGTTGGTGGTGCGCAGGCCGTCGCTGCCATGGCTTATGGAGTCCAAGGCCTTCCGCGAGTGGACAAGATTGTTGGCCCGGGCAATTTGTTTGTCGCTTTGGCAAAACAGTACGTTTTCGGCGACGTGGATATCGACAGCATCGCAGGTCCCAGTGAAATCGTTCTGCTGGCGGATGATTCGGCAGACGCAAAACTTGTGGCCGCTGATTTATTGTCGCAAGCAGAGCATAATCCGGGTTCCTCGGTGCTCATGACGTGGCATGGTCCGCTGATTGAAGAGGTCCGCAAGGAATTGACCCGGCAACTGGCAAACCTACCACGGGGAGATCTGGCACTTGCCAGTCTGAACGACTATGGCGCATTGATCCTGACAAAAGATGCGGCACAAGCGATTGAGCTGACCAACTTGCTGGCACCCGAGCATTTACATATTTCCACGAATGATCCGGAGTCAATCCTTGGAAAGATTCAAAATGCGGGGGCCATTTTTCTGGGCCACAACACACCCGTCGCCGTCGGAGACTACATTGCCGGACCGTCACACGTTCTGCCGACAGGGGGAACGGCTCGATTTGCAAACGGCCTGTGTGTCAATGATTTTCTCAAACGAAGCAGCGTCATCTGCTACAACCGTGATGCCCTCGACGATGCCGCCGATGACTTATGCCGTCTTGCCGAAGTCGAGGGCCTGACGGCACACAGTGCCAGCGTCAAGATCCGCCTGGAAGACACGTAATTGTTGCGACTCCGTTGTCCAAGGTGCTGACCCTCCACAGGGCAACTCCTATCACAACGGGGCTGTTGTGACTTCTGAGGGGACATTGTGCCGATCACAGGTCCTCGAAAATCAGGGCTTTTTGGCGGCGAAAAGTTTTGGGGAGCCACCTGTCAAAGGAACCCGAAATTCGGAGTGTGACCCGACCGGCAAGGTATAGAACTCCGAACCGCTTGAACCACCGTGGCGATAGGTCAGCGGGTACGGAAGCTCGAACTCATGGGAATCACCCGGTTTCAAGGTCAACGTTTCGCCCCAGTCGCCTGTGGGGGCCTTTGTCTCATAGGCGAAATTTTCTGGGGAGAGATTTGTGAGTTTGATGTGTGCCAGATGAAAGGAGACATCGAGGGCGGGTGCGTTCCAGTCGATCGCATCAAGTCGGAGCTTGGCGCCCCCGAAAATCAAGTCTGGAACATCTGTTTCCGAGACCATTTCTCCCGCGTTGTACGCCTGCCAACTTGCCAGAAACTGCTCGGTATAGGCCGCCACATGGATCGTTCGATCTTTTGTCGGATAGCCCTCCACGAAATGGGCGGTTCCGTGGATCGTCGATGCCGTCAGGCGGTTACGGTGAATCCGCCTGAGATCATGGGTCGGCTTGCGCAAAGACACCGAGATCATCTCGGAAACGTTCAAGTCAAAATCGACACACGGTTGCCACTGCGACTGATTTGCATCGGTCTTGATGGCCACCCGAATTTTAAGCCCGGGAACCTTCAACTCAAATGGCTTCACCCCCCCCTCGGATGCCGGAAGTGACGTCGAACCAATCTGCAACGGATTGACAATGCGCAAGGTCGAACGCACCTGCAGGGAGTC
>Ga0315293_10002664_pt1 | contig 17161 bp, 18 predicted proteins | sample YL17G13_20_MG_FD_203071 | JGI IMG/M metagenome (GOLD analysis project Ga0315293, IMG submission 203071) | Sediment microbial communities from Yellowstone Lake, YNP, Wyoming, USA - YL17G13_20 | ecosystem: Environmental > Aquatic > Freshwater > Lake > Sediment | place: USA: Wyoming | collected...
TCAAAGGATTGTGATCCTAAATCAGCACCATCAACAGAGTATACATCTGTTATGAGATAACGATATTCTTGCCCCTTATTTGCGCCTGGTTTTGCCTTACAAATCTCTAAACAAACAAGTTTTCCTCTTCTTTCCGCTAGGGGCCGCATAAGTTCTCGCAAAGCTTCTGCACTCAAGCCACAACGTGGGCAAGAAACACCATCGTCCATCTTTACATCGCCTAATGGACTGCCACATTTTGGACAAGTATAGCCGGGATGTGTGCACATTTTACACCTCGCTTTCTGTAAAAGAACGGAATACCTACACAATTTAACACTAATCCTAATTATATTTTTGTCAACCCTTCGACAATACTCAGGATAAATAAAAAACCCTTTGATATTATCTCGGGTCTTAAGGGTTGGCTTATTGTGCGTTATCCGTTTGCGCCAAAAGCCATTTGGCGGTCCGGTCCCAATATCCTAATATGCCCCTCGGCGGCCACAATTATATCTCCGACTTCGACGCGAGATAAATTTCTCCACCTGTCGTCTATAGTCAGTTTTCCGCCGCCCTTTGCAGCGGCTTTTGCGAACTCAATCAGCACTTGAGCAGAATGAAAATCCGTGGATGCCGAGAATGCGCCGCCATTTTCCAGCCGGACTACAATCTCAGAAATCTTTTTTTTCGTGTCCATTCAGTAACCCCTTTCTCGGTTTAGCCAAACTTTATTAACAACGAGCATTTTCTATTTATAGAATTTTTTTAGGTGTTTGTCAAACCACGCCGTCGCCTCGGCGACTTTTTTTGGGGAGTTGAAAATGTCCCAATTTAGGAATAAAGTAAAGATAATAATATAAAAAAATTTTATGAATAAGTTTGTATATTGGCTGCCGAGGGGGTTGGGCATAATATTTATATTGTTTTTGGCCTTAATGTCGCTGGATGTTTTTTCTCCTGAATTAAATTTTTGGCAGACAGCGGTTGGATTGTTTATGCATAATATTCCCTCGCTCATTTTGCTGGCTGTTTTGGTAATATCGTGGAAATATGAAATTGTTGGAGGAGTTGTTTTTATTCTGGCCGGCTTGTTGTATATTTTTTTATTATTAATAAAGCCCCAATTAGAATTGTATATGCTATTTTGGGCTTTGCAAATTAGCGGGCCTGCATTTCTTATAGGAATTTTATTCCTCCTCGGCTGGTTCAAAAAATCTAAGTAAAACAACATTCCAACATTCTTGAGAATGTTGGAATGTTCATTATAGAGTATGGATGGTAAAAAAAGAAGTGATATTAAAATAGGGGGCGAAGTGGATATTGTTTTAAAAAAAGACCAGCCGACGGGAAAATTAACTCACGGAAAAGTGGCGCAGATTTTGACGAGCGATAGTTTTCATCCGCGCGGATGCAAGGTGAGATTAGAAGACGGCCAAGTGGGCCGGGTGCAAAAAATTTATCCGGTGTTTCCGAAAATAAATGGAGTGGAATATCAGGAGGGTCTAATATAATTTTAAAAATAAAAAAAGCTCCGGCCGTAGGGCTAGAGCATGGCTTATTCTGCAGACGCAGGCGCATTTTTGTCAGCTGCCACCACACTAGCAGGGTCTAAATCTTTGGTTTGCTCTGGTTCTGCCCGAGATTGGCGATGATTTCCTTTAGGTTAATTCTAACTGTTTTTTTTGTCAACAAAGCTTTTTTTATTCGAAAAATAAAGATAATATAACAAAACATGCAAAAAGAAAAAAATTGGCTTTTAAAAGAAAAATACAACGGCATGCCGTCAAAAAATTTTTATAATGATGTAAAAAAATTGGAGGCAGGCGAGCCATTGGATTACGTAATTGGATTTACTGAGTTTTTGAAATGTAAAATTGATTTGTCAAAAAAACCCTTGATACCGCGTCCGGAAACAGAGTTTTGGGTGAGTGAAAGTATTAAGTATTTGGTATCAAGTATTAAGCAACGACGAATAAAAGTTTTAGATATTTTTTCCGGGTCGGGGTGCATTGGAATCGCTATTTCACGTCACGTGAAAAACGCCGAAGTTACTTTTGCAGAAAAAGATAAAAAAGCAATTGAGCAAATTAAAATTAATTTAAAGTTAAATAAAGTTAAAGGTAAAATAATACAATCGGATGTTTTTGAAAAAATAAAAGGCAAGTACGATTTTATTTTTGCCAATCCGCCATATGTTTCAAGGACGAGAATGAGTACGGTGCAAAAATCGGTTTTAAAATTTGAGCCGAAAAATGCTTTGTTCGGAGGTCCCGAGGGGAGCCCAGACGGGCTTTTTTATATCAGAAAGTTTTTAAAAGAGGCAAAAAATTATTTAAGGCGACCCGCCTCCGCCAAGGCTTCGGCGCGGCGAGGGAAAATTTTTATGGAGTTCAGCCCGGAGCAAAAACCTGCGATAGAAAAAATAATTTTAAAAAACAAATATTCAAATTTCAAATTTCACAAAGACCAGTTCGGAAAATGGCGGTGGGTTACTGCTGGTTGACAATTTTTTGATTTTTAGTAATGTTATTATTGAATCCGATGGTCGGATTTTTGTTCATTGAATTATCAATAGTTCCAGAAAAGGAGATACGCATGTCAGAAGAAATTGTGCAGTACAATTTTGCTTTGCCGGGAAACCCAAGGTACCAGCCCAAGGGTATGGTTGATATCTTCGGGTATGATAATCTGTATGTTCCAACAGCTCGAGTGGAGCTGGCGGGACTGGACGTGATGGCTGAAATCGGCGCGATTCCTGTAGAGGATTACAACCTAGTCACTCCGGAAATGCGGAGCGCAATTTTGGGTATCCGTACCACAATTGTGGATGATGTGGAACGAAAAGTGACTCGGCACGACATCCGCGCTCTAGTTCGCCTCATCCAGGAAATTCTGCCTCGGCCGCTTCATCGATGGGTTCACGTTCCGTTTACCAGCTATGATCCGTTGGACACGGGTAGGACCATGCAGTTTGTGCGCGCGCATAACGAAGTCCTGCATCCGCGCATCCGTGAAGTTATCAATATTCTTGCAGTGTTGGTGAGAAAATATGCCACCACTCTGCAAATCGGCAGAACTCATGGACAGCATGCTCTGCCGATAACTGTCGGCTTCTGGCTGGCGACGATATTGGGTCGGCTGCTTTACAACGCCCAGTGTATGGACAAATTTGCCGGAGGTCTTGTTGGTAAGATTTCCGGTGCAGTCGGCTGCAATAACGCGGTGGAGGGGCTCAACATCGCTAAGATGTGTGGAGAGATAACATTTCAAAATCGCGTACTTGGACGGCTCGGGTTGGAACCAGCCTTGATTAGCACGCAGATTCTTCCGCCCGAACCTCTGGCGTATTTCTTGTTCAGTAGCGAAATGATGTCAGCGACTTTCGGCCAGTTTGGCAGGGATGGCCGGAATTTGATGCGAAGCGAAATCGCCGAGATCGGAGAGCCGTTCGAGGATGGCCAGGTCGGTTCGTCAACCATGGCCCAAAAGCGCAATCCAATTATCTTTGAGAATCTTGAAGGAACGTGGCTACGCACCAAGTCGGAATTCGGCAAAGTGCTGGATACAATGATCAGCGACCATCAGCGGGATCTTGTTGGGAGTTCGCTCATGCGCGACTTCCCGATCATCCTGGTAAACCTCTGTTCTCAGCTGGACGCTTTGCTGAGACGCAAAGAGAAGGGTGCGCCTGCTTTTCTTGAGCGCCTGACGGTCAACGAAGCAAATTGTCGACGGAACTTCAGTATGAGCTCAAAGGTGATCCTGGCTGAGCCGTTTTACATCGCGCTTCAGATGGCGGGATATACCGGAGATGCTCATGAGCTGATCAACCGGAAGGCCATTCCGATTTGCCAGCGCAAGAGTCAGTCTTTAATGCTGACTGTGCTGGAGCTGGCAAACACAGATGATGAATTGCGTAAAGCGGTAAATAACATACCGCAAGATGTTTTTCATCTTCTTGAGCATCCGGAAAACTACGTTGGCGACGCTTCGAAACAGGCAATAAAAATTGCCGACATGGCTGAGGTGTGCTGCGCCAAAACATAGTTGCCGTGTAATACCACTTTATGGCCCTGGCTATGCCCGGGCTTTTTTATTGCAAAAAACTTTTTGCCGGCAGGGGAAATTTGTTGACAAAAGATTAAGAATTTTATAATCTTATGTCAGTGGCGCTTTCGCGTGAAAGCGCAGAACAGCAGTTCATTGTCATTGTTAAGATACTAGAAAAGGAAAGGAACGAAAAATGCCAAAGTTATCCCCCGCAAGAGCCGGATTTCCGTTGCTGCCCGGCTTGAAACTTCTGAATCGCGGAAAAGTCCGCGATTTGTATGAGTTGCCAGATGGCAAATTGTTGCAGGTGGCAACAGACGCCATCAGCATCTTCGACTTTGTCTTGAACGCGCTTGTTCCGATGAAGGGAATCATCCTGACGGCAATGAGCGTGTTCTGGTTCAAGATGCTCGAGCGTTATGATATCAAGCACCACATGGTGGCCTATGGCTCTGCCATTGACCAGTATTTGCCCGAGATTTTGTGGGGCTATATCGACCTACAGTCGCGAGCGATTGTCGTCGTAAAGCTCGACATGGTCGATGATGTGGAATTCATCATCCGCGCAGTTTTGACGGGTTCCAGCGTAAAGCCCTATAACGCGACCGGATTGGTTTGTGGTCAAAAGCTTCCAGCCGGCCTGCAGGATGGCGACGAATTGCCGTTTTTGTTGGACAGTCCGTCAACCAAGGCCGTAGAAGGCCATGACGAACATGTGCCGGCCGATGAGATTCGGGCCAAATATCCAGTTCAGACATATTCGGCCATCAAGATTTTTCAGATTGCTCAGCGTCATGCCAAGCGTTGTGGCATCATCCTGGCCGACACTAAGTTTGAGTTTGGCAAGAACGGGACGATCGCGGACGAGGTGTTAACTCCGGATTCTAGTCGCTTCTGGCCAGAACCGGGATGGCGCGAGGGTCGCAAGGGAACAGAACGTAAAGCCCCCGGCTCGTACGACAAACAGATTGTTCGGGAGTGGGGAAAGACTTTGGGCATCCACGATAGCTCCAAGTTCGACCCCGAAAAGTCCGAAGATGTTGATAATGTCCACGCCATGGTTGTTCCCAAAGAAATCATCGCGCAGACCACGCAAACCTACCGCTACATTTTCTGGCGGCTGACAGGTAAAACCATCGAGCAATACTTGCGCGAAATTATGTGCGTGGACTATCCGGCCCGAAAGGTGCCGAGCGTCCTGCTGGTTTTGGGCAGTGAAACCGACCTGTCGGAGGTTAGGAAAATTTGCGGCGGCGACGGAATGTGCTCTCGGCAAGTACCCAAGATTACGGCTCATATTATGAGCTGTCATCGGAATCCGGTTGAAGTGATGCGGCTGGCTACGGGCGTCCTCTCGAATTACGACGTCATTATTGCTATCGGCGGAAAAGCCTTTGCTTTACCGGGCACTATTGACACCTGGGCGTACCATGCCAAGAACAATATACCGGTTGTCGGCGTTGCCCTGGGCGAACCTGGAAGCAAGGAGCTGTTAGCAGCCCAGCTTTCCATTGAGCAAATTCCTGGCCAGCCCGTGATTATTGACGAAATGGCTGGCGAGGCATACACTGGTCCTGCCGGTTTATCAAAAGCGCTGGACAGGATCGCCTATGGGGAGCTTCCTCCCTCGAAACCGCGCAAGGACAAGCCGGTACAGCTCGGCGTATCTTTGTGCTAAACAAGTCTTTCAAAAGATTTATGTCCTCACACCCGTGGGGACTTTTTTTTGTTTAAAATTTTTGTTAATATATAATAAATATGGCAAACGGAAAAGCAATTCAATTATCGCCGAATTCGCTGAACTTATTTCTGGAATGCCCGCATTGTTTTTGGCTGGATAAAAATTTGGGAATTAAAAGGCCTCCGCCATACCCGTATGCCTTAAATTCTGCGGTGGACGGTTTGTTGAAAGAAGAATTTGATACTTATCGCGCAAAAAATTTACCACACCCGTTGTTAGCGGAAAATAATATAAAAGCGCATTTATTCGGAAACCAGAAATTATTAAATCAGTGGCGGAATAATTTTGCAGGCATAAGATATTTTGACGAAGCTTTGCAGGCAACTTTATTCGGCGCGGTTGATGATGTTTTAGAATTTGAAGGACCCGAAGGGTGCCCCACAATTGCGCCCTTAGATTATAAATCAACCGGAAGCACCGCGGCAAAAGTTTATGACAGATTTCAGTTGCAGTTAGACACATATACATTTTTAATGGAGAAAAACGGATATAAAACTCCGAGAAAAGGATATTTGGCCTTCTATATAGTAGACAAGAGCAGGGGATTCATTGACCGCCTGCCATTTAGAAAAGAAGTTGTTGAAATAGATACAAACCCATCAGATATTTATGAGATTTTTAAAGATGCAGTCGGGTGTTTAAAAAACCAGACACCGCCTCCGCACAGCTCCGACTGCCAATTTAAAAAATGGCTGGACGGCGCAAGGTCGTTTAGTATTTAATACAATTATTAAACATTATAATTATGAAAATAAAAATTAGCAAAACTTGGTTGGTCGTAATAATTATTATTTTAATAATTATCGGGTATTATGTTTCAAAGTCGGTTTTTAAAAATCCGACCGAGAGTTTGATTATAGAAAGAATCGCTAAGGGAACTGTTTTGCAGGAGGTTTCTGAAACAGGGAGCGTGAAAGCAACCGAAAATATTAGTTTGGGTTTTAAGTCAATCGGCAAAATTTCTAAGATAAATGTTGCGGTGGGAGACAGCGTAAAAAGGGGAGAGATTTTAGCTGAATTAGGTTCAAGCCAACCTTTAGCTCAGTTGCAATCTGCTGAAGCTTCATTAAATTATACAACCAATCAATACGACAGCGTGGTAGCTTCAGCTAAAGACAACTTGCAGTCAGCTTATAAGGGCGCTTTAAATGTTTTAAACGACGCCTACACAAAAATTTATACAGCTTCTGCTGTGGCCCAAAATATTCAAGAATCGTACTTTTTTTTGGCAGACCAGCCCGGCTCTAAAGTTCAAGACGGCAGGAGAGATATAGACAATAAAACAGAAGATGTTAAAAGTTATTTAGACGCAGTGCAAAACAGCCAGAAACCAGTTGACATTGATTCTGCGCTTTCAAATACAATTACCTCGATAAATGTTGTTTACAACGCCTTAAGTGTTATGCGCGAGCAATGCGATGCGGGCATTTATAATAATACAGTTGCCTCAGCTGATAAAACTTCTTTAGACACTCAGAAAACATATGTGAACACAGCCTTAAACAACTTGGTAACTTTACAAAACAGCATATCTTCTTATAAAATTGCTTTACAAAAAGCAGAAGACAGCACAATAGAACAGGCGCAAGCAGATGTCAATGCTCTGCGGAGCCAATTAAATGATAATTATTTGACCAGCCCGATAGATGGAATAATTACAGATGTGAATATCAAAAAAGGCCAAATTGTTTCTCCGTCGGAGGCAGTAATTAATTTGCTTTCCACAGAGCCCTTCCAGATAAAAGCGGATATTTACGAGCAAGATATTATAAATGTAAAAATCGGAAACGACGCAAAAATAAATTTGGTGGCTTTCCCGAAGCAGACTTTCGAAGGAAAAGTTTTATCAATCAATCCGGCAGAAACAATAATTGATAATGTCGTTTATTATGAGGTTACAATTGAGTTTTTTAACCAGCCCGACGCTATTAAATCCGGGATGACGGCCGACATCACAATTGAAGCCAACAAAAAAGAAAATGTTTTGCGGATTCCCAAAAACGCAGTGGTGCAAATTGACGGCACGCAAACCGTTCAGGTTGTTAGAGGCAGCAAAATTGAAACCCGCACAATAACCACGGGTCTTGAAGGCAACGACTATTTTGAAATTACCTCCGGCCTATCCGAGGGCGACCAAATCATCACCGGCAAGAAATAATTATGGCAGAGGCGTTAATAAAATTAGAAAATGTCTGGAAGACTTATAAATTGGGGTTAATGGACCTGTCTGTTTTAAAGGGCGTAAATTTGGAAATACAAACCGGGTCTTTCGTTACAATAATGGGGCCGTCCGGCTCCGGAAAATCAACTTTAATGTATTTGCTGGGGCTTTTAGATACGCCCTCTCAAGGCAAAGTTTATTTGGACGGCCAGGACACCTCAATTTTTTCGGAAGATAAATTGGCCGAAGTCCGCGGAAAAAAAATCGGATTTATTTTTCAGCAGTTTAATTTATTGCAGAATCTGACTGCGATGGAAAATGTGATGTTGCCGATGATTTTTCAAGGAGTTTCCGAAAATAAAAGAAAAGAAAAAGCAAAACAGCTTTTAGAGTCGGTTAATTTGGGGCAGAGAATAAATCACAGGCCTACGGAAATGTCCGGCGGGGAACAGCAAAGGATTGCCATCGCCAGGTCTTTGGTCAATGACCCGGAAATTTTAATTGCCGACGAACCAACCGGAAATTTGGATTCTACAACAGGAAAATCTGTTATGGAAATTTTAAAAAAATTGCACGAAGAGCAGAAAAAAACAATTATTGTTGTTACCCACGACCCAAACATCGCCCATTACAGCCACAATATAATTCATATTCAAGACGGCCTGATTGTTTCAAACCATTTTCAAAATAAAGAAGTTTTATGGGAAGAAGATGGTGTTAAAAAAAATGTTCAAAATTGATTTCAACAACTTAAAAGAATATTTCAAAATTGCTTTCAAGACCATCACCACCAGGCGCGTGCGGTCTTGGCTTACAACAATCGGAATTGTTATCGGCGTATTTTTAATTGTTTCTTTGCTCTCTCTTTCCCAAGGATTAAAAAATGCCGTTTTACAGCAATTAAATATGATGGGCAAGGACCTGATAATGATAATGCCCGGGGATATCAGCAATATAAGTTCTCTTATGGGCGGAAATAAACTTTCGGAAGAAGACATTAAAATAATTAAAAAAACAAACGGAGTGGGCGAGGTGGCTTCGATTGACTATACTTCGGTATTGGTCAGATACGGAAATCTTAAAGAGACAGTTTTATTATACGGAACCGATTGGCGGGAGAGTTTGAATATTTTGAAAAACGATACGGGGTGGTCTCTTAATCAGGGAAAGTGGCCATCTCCGGGAAAAAACGAAATTGTGGTTGGTTCTATTGTGGCGTCGGAAACTTTTCCTGATATAAGAATTGGTAGAGAAATTGACATCAAGGGCAGAAAACTGATAGTTGTCGGCATATTAAATTCTGTCGGTTCAAAGCAAGACGACTCAATGGTGGGAATTGATTTGAATATTTTTAAGTCAATTACAGGCGAACGCACAGGCGCAAAACAGGTGATGGTTAAGGTAAAAGCAGGATACTCAGTAAATAGTGTTGCTGAAAAATTAAAGAGCAATCTTAATGAAAATAGGAAACGGCAGATAGGGCAAAAAGAAAGCGATTCTTCATATACTGTTTTAACATCTGATAAAATGGCAAGCATTGTGGGAAATGTGATGGGTTTGATACAGGCAGTAATAATCGGCTTTGCGTCAATTGCCATTGTTGTTGGAGGAATTGGAATTATGAACACGATGTACACTTCTGTTTCAGAGAGAACAAAAGAAATTGGAATTATGAAGGCCGTCGGGGCAAAAAAGAGAACGATAATAACGATATTTTTAATTGAGTCCGGGATTTTTGGAATGCTGGGCGGAATTGGCGGGACATTATTAGGCATGGTGTTTGCTAAAGCAATTGAAATATATTTTCAAATACATCCGCTGTTTTATCTGAAAGCTGATGTGAGTCCGGGCTTAATTTTATTCAGCATTACGTTTTCTTTTTTGGTAGGCTGTATTTCAGGATATTTTCCCGCCAGAACCGCCGCTAAATTAAAGCCGGTTGAAGCTTTGAGATACGAATAACTTGTGGTAAAATTAAACAATTAATATTTATTTAACAAACATATGAAAATTAACAAAGAATTTGGGCAGGTATCGAGATTACTTTTAGTTCTGGCGATTGTAATTTTGGTTGCCGTAGTAATCACTTATTTAATTATGAAAATGGCGCAAACACCACCGCCTCCGCCTTCGCCGACAGATAACACACCAGCCCTGCCCGTTTATGAAACCGAACTCGGCGACATAAGGTTTGTTTTTCAATCTTCAATAGACAGGGGAAACACTTTAAGGGTATCAGATGCCATAAATAGCCAATATCTTTCTTCTTCTCAAGGAGACCTTGTCGCTTCTGCCGGAGCAAAATTTATTCAAGTCACGGTCGGAGCGCAAAACAGCGGCACAGAGAACATAGAACGGGCCGCGTGGAATATAGAAAATGTAATTGACTCTGAAGGAAGAAATTTTGTCCCTCTTGAAGGGTATACTATCAGTCCGTGGCTGCCCAACCCGGATTTATGCGGCGCGTTATTAAAACCGGCATTTGACCCGACGCCGTGCGTTAAAATATACGAAGTTTCCAAACAATCAACAGGATTTAAAATTAAAGTTCAAACCGGCGTAGATAATACCGCTCAAAATTTTTCGTCGGGAAAGATAAATTTTTATTTAATTGATTTAATAGTCAAATAATATGGTAGACGACAAAGACAAACAAGACCCAGGGGGTGCCCCCAAAACCCCAGAAAAAATTTCAGGCGACGCTGAGCGTCCGGTTCGCGTTGAACAAGAGGCAGAAAAAATTCCCGAGAGAAAAGAAATTTCAGAAGATGATAAAAGGGTGTCAGCCGAATTGAGAAAGGAATTGGAAATGATGGAATTAGATGACGCGACAAAAGGCGAAGTGGAGAAAAAAAGGGAAAAAATAGAATTTCTGGGAGAAAAAGAAAAAATTGAGCATCTTTTGCAAATGGCAAGAGAAAAAGGCGTTGTTTTTGCAATACAGGTTGCCAGAAGCATGAACGAACCGTATATTCTGGATATTTTGCACGACATCCTGGCGCAGGAAGGTTATTATCAAAAATTTACGAAGCCTGCTGACGACGACACCGACGACGATAAAAAAAAATAATAAGATGAAAAAAACAATTTTAACCACAAAATTAGCGGAAAAAACCCAGGACGAAATTTTTAGAAAAATGACATCTGAAGAAAAAATCAAACTAACCTGTGATTTTTTTAGATTGGGTATGAAACTGAATCAATTAAACGACAGAAAAATAAATGGAAATAGAAGACCTTCTTATTAAAATAGCCAAAATTTTAGACAGATTAAAAATTCCATACATAATCACTGGCGGAATGGCTGTTTCTGTTTGGGGAAGGCCACGGTTCACAGCAGACATTGATATCGTCGTGGAAATATTGCCGAAAAATATAAACTTGCTGGCAAAAGAACTTTTAGCTGTAGATAAAGATGTTTATGTTTCAGAGGAGGCGATGCGGGAAGCATTAGAAAGAAAAGGAGAATTTAATTTTATTCATCCGCAATCGCAACTAAAAGTGGATTTTTGGGTGATAAAAAATGCATTTAACAAGCAGGAAATTACAAGAGGAATTTTAAAGAATATTTTAGGTTATAAAATTAATTTTGTTTCTCCGGAAGATTTAATTCTAAGCAAATTATTGTGGTCAAAAGAAAGTTACTCCCAAAAGCAGTTGGAGGATATAAAATCTGTATTAAAAATTTCAAAAGTTGATAAAAAATATCTTAAAACTTGGGCAATTAAACATGGTACAATTAAAGAATTAGAAAATTTAATTGAAGAAATCAAAAAATAATTAAAAATTAGTTGATATGTCTATTATTATTCCTGGACTTGTTTTGGTTTTTATGATGGTGGCGCTGGCTTTTATTATGGCGCTAAATGCCGAGACGAACGAAAAAAAATCTGTCTTCGGGGGACTGGAGATGGTTTTGTTTTTGGTGATGATGCCCAAGCGCTCTCCCAAAAAAGAAGGAGAAACCCAGAAGGAGGAAAAAATGATAATCTCCCAAATGGAACAGGTTTTTGCTAATTTTTTGTACTTAAAAAAACCAAAAATGTTCCAGGACCCGCCGTGTTGCGCTTTTGAAATTGCTTCGCAAATAGGAAGCTCTGATATTTCTTTTTATGTGGCGGTTCCAAAATATCTGGAATCTGTTTTTGAAAAATATGTGCAGGGCGTTTATCCCAATGCAGTCGTTGATAAAGTTCCGCAGGACTATACAATTTTTGAACCGCAAGGAGCAACTGCCGGCGCATATTTAAAACTTTCAGAAAGTTCGCTTTTTCCAATAAGCACCTATCAGTCGCTAGAAACAGACCCCTTGGCTTTAATAACAAATACTTTAAGCAAAATTTCGGCTGACGAGGGCGGGGCGGTTCAGGTTTTGATAAGGCCGCTGTCTAAAATGAATTTAAGAAAAACCGGAGAAAAAGCTTTAAAGAAAATCAGGGAGGGGAAACCGGCAAGGTCTGCGGTGCAGGGCGCATCCGGAGGGGGTTTTATAAAAATAATCGAAGTATTTGACGAACTTTTTATAAGGGGACCTAAAAATTCAAAAGGGAAAGAGTCTGATTTTCAGAACAAAGAAAAAGAGCAAGGAATTGATCAAAAAAGTTATGAAGCAATCCAGAGTAAAATACAAAAACAGCCGTTTGAAACAAATATAAGGGTTGTATCAGCTGCCCAATCAGAAGCCCGGGCAGAAGAAATACTAAATCATTTAATCTCGGCTTTCAGCCAGTTTTCGATGTCTGCGATAAACAGCTTAAAACCCAAAGAAGTTTATAAAAAAGAATTGCAAAAATTAGTTTATGATTACAGTTTCAGAAATTTTAATAAAAACCAGGCAAGCGTTTTAAATTTAGAAGAATTGGCGAGCATTTATCATTTTCCGACGCATTATATTGAAACTCCGTATATCAAAGCCGCAAAATCAGCAACAACTCCGCCGCCGGCAGATCTGCCGGAAAAAGGAGAAACGTGCATCGGAAAAGTTTCGTACAGAAACGAAGAGAAAAAAGTTTATTTCGGTTCCAGAGAAGACCGGAGAAGGCATTTTTATATTATCGGGCAAACCGGCGTCGGTAAATCTTGGTTTATGAAGGGCCTGATTGCCCAAGATATTGCAAACGGCGATGGCGTGGCTGTTGTTGACCCTCACGGAGAATTGATTGATGATGTTTTGGCGTTAATTCCGAAAGAAAGAATAGATGACGTTGTTATGTTCGAGCCGTTTGACATAGAAAGGCCGTGCGGTTTGAATATGTTAGAATACGACACGCCAGAGCAGAAAGATTTTGCGGTTCAGGAAATGATTGCGATATTTATGAAACTTTTTCCTCCGGAAATCATCGGCCCGATGTTCGAGCACTATATGAGAAACGCCATGCTGGCCTTAATGGCAGACAAAGACCATCCGGGGACTTTGGTTGAAATTCCAAAAATGTTTACCGACCCGTTATTTTTACAGCAGAGATTGGCAAAGGTTTCCGACCCGATTGTAAGGTCTTTCTGGACAAAAGAATGGGCGCAGACTACCGGCTCCACAAGGTCTGATATGTTAGGCTACGTTGTTTCAAAACTGGGAAGATTTATTGAAAACGAAATGATGAGAAATATTATCGGCCAGTCGCATTCCGGTTTTGACTTGGCGGAAGTAATGGACGGGAAAAAAATATTTCTGGCTAACTTATCTAAAGGTTTGACCGGAGAAGTAAATAGCTCATTGCTCGGCTTGATTTTGGTTTCAAAAATACAAATGGCTGCAATGAGGCGGGCAAGAATTTCAGAAGACAAGCGGACAGATTTTTATTTATATATTGACGAATTCCAAAACTTCACGACAGATTCCATCGCTTCAATTTTGTCTGAAGCCAGAAAATATAAATTGAACTTGATAATGGCGCACCAATATATGCCCCAATTAAAACAGGAAATAAGAGACGCGGTTTTAGGAAATGTGGGCACAATTGGAGCATTCAGAATTGGAGCTGAAGACGCTGAAAGTTTGGAAAAGCAATTTGAACCCGGATTTTCAAGATTTGACTTGGTAAATCTGGACAACTTCACAATGATAATAAAAATGATGATAAACAACAGAGTTTCAACTCCTTTTAAGATGAATACCTTGCCTCCGCCAAAAGGGAAGCCGGAAATTATTGATGCGATTAAAAAAATCTCAAAATTAAAATACTCGCGGGCAAAAGACATTGTCGAACAGGAAATCTCCCAGCGTTCTTTTGCCGACCCTTCGTCGCCTGTTAGCTCCTCGGGGCAGGTCCCTCCGCCAGTCGTTCCGCCAGTTGCGCCCCCTGGCACCCCGCTTAAAAAGTAATTACCAAAAATACACCCGTGCATCAATGCGTGGGTGTATTTTATTATGCGACAGATGGTATTGACAAGATTTGATAATGGGTGTATAATTAAATATTAGGGTCGATACTCTAATTCGCCTAAGTAGGCGGTTTGAACATTGAGATTTTTTGGTTTTTAATGGGAGATGAGACATGAAAAATTCGGGAGTAGTGTTGGTTGTATTAGCACTGGCCTCTATGGTGCTACTCTACGTAGTAGGCCATAATAGGGGTACTTCATTGCCCACCCAGGTTCACTCGACGCCGGCGACAGCAAAGGAGCCTAGTCACATCGACTACGTCGTGGCTGGCCGGTGGGGGTACCAGCGCATCATTTTCACCACAGGGCTCGATGGCGCGCTGAACCATATCTTCATCGAATCCGCGGATGGAAGACAGATTATTCTCCATCCGGACAAGATTGAAGTGTTGGTTGCCGGGGCAATGTATCTGGTTGAATTCGAGTGGAAGGTTTGGGAAGAGCGTTTCGCGTTAGTGCGGCGCGAAGCCACAACAAAACCCTCCTCGACCCAACCGGCCAAAAAATAAGCCGATTAGCATCGGCAACAACCAAAAGCCCGAGAGCGCATCCGCGTTCCCGGGCTTGTTTATTTACGTTTTTTATTTTTAATATTTTTTCTATACTCTTTTTACGTATTGTCCGGTGTCGGTGTTGACTTCAATAATGTCTCCTTCTTCAATAAATAGGGGAACTTGAATTTCTGCGCCGGATTCAAGAATTGCTGATTTGGTTCCGGCTTGAGCTCGGTCGCCCTTAACTCCTGCGGCTGATTCTTTAACTTTTAATTGTACTTTAATGGGAAGTTTGAAAGTAATAATTTTTTCTTCAAAAACAATTCCTGTAACAATTTCATTCGGCCTTAGATATTTCGCCTGGGTTCCAATCTGCTCTTCTGTAAAGAAAAATCTTTTTGACGGGTCGTTTATTTCGCAGAAAAAATATTGTCCTTTTGTCTGGTATAAAAACTTGATATCATTTTTTTCTAAATCAGCTTCGTTAAAAACATCTCCCTGCTGGAAGTTTTTTTCCTGAACTCTGCCGTTTATTAAATTTTTTATTTTACTTTGAATAACCGGGCGTCTTTGCGCCATTTTCATCATGCTGGCTTCCAAAACTTCCCATGGCTGGCCCTCATAAATAAATTGCACTCCCGGTTTTAAATCTGTGTGTGTCAACATGGTTTTTATATTTTTGTTAATCTATTATTCGCCACTCAACATCCTCTTTTTTACCGGCATATTCCAGCCATTCACCGTATTTTGAAATGACAAACCATTTCTTTTTTGTTTCCGACCAAATCATCGGGTCTCCTCTGTAAAATGGTTTTTTAACTATTTCTTTCGGTTTTAATCTGTCCAATTCCAGCCATTTTTTAAATACTGTTTCAATGGCGTAATCCAATTTTCTGGTATTTGCCCAAAGCGCCACTTTATTTATGGCTTCTTTTGCTTTTTCAACGCCTGCCGCCAGGTCCTTCGGACCGGCGAGCCTCGCCCCTTGGGGGCGGGCCAATTCCAGCAATTGTTTTGCCGGCTTTGTGAATCTGGAATATATTATCTTTCTCTTTTTAGCATTTTCTTTCAATTCCTGCAACCCCAAACCTTTTGACTGGAAAAAATAAGTTATGACCTGCCTTATCGCAGTTTCTTCTTTTAGCTCCTCATATTCCTTAATTTTTCCTTGTCCTGAGCCACGTCGAAGGGTGGTTTTTATATACTCTTCAATTTTTCTCGCATTTTTCTCGCCGATTATTTTTGGGACTAATAACCCTTTAAATCCCTTATCTTTATAAACATCTGAAACATCTGTTTGCAAAGATTCCAAATATGCAGCAGCTTTTCTGTAAGCATTAATTCTTTGGACAATTTTCTCCCCGTTGATGTCCAGCAATTCCGCCATTTCCCGAAAAATTTGCGCGATTTCTTTGTTCATATTATTAGATTATATTATCACTAATTTATATTTTTTCCAAAAAAAAGCCCAACGAATTGGGCTTATACTCTGTGGAACAACCTGTTCCATCCCTTTTTGAGCCGGTTTTTCAGCGTTCTTTCTGTTCTGGCCTTGTAACGCTTCAGTTCCCGGAAATCTCGGCTTGTGAAGGCGATGAGCGCGACGCGCAGTATAATCTCGTTCAAATGGTATTTGACTGCTTCGGTGGGGTTGTCGAACTTACCATCTGTCGAAATAACAGGGATCAACAGATTTCTACCCGCAATGACTTTTTCCTTGTCGCTGTCTCCGGTTTGCACATCATAGTTGTCGCCGGATGGGAATTGCTTACGAACAATACCCCAGCAAAGGCACGGTGGGTTGCTGTTCCGGTCAATCACAATTACCAGCGAACCTTTCTGAATATTTATGTCGTTCATGGTTATCTCCTTGTTGGGAACGTTCTGGCTTTATTTAACTATAACATAGCCACAATGTCAACATTATTGTCTCGGTTCGTTTTTTTTGGTAAGATAACCAAATGACAAAACATCGAATTTTTGTTGCCATAAACCTGCCCGGGGACATAAAAAAAGAACTGGCTTCGTATTCTGAAAAGTGGCCTGATTCACCCGCCAAGTGGACCCCAAAAGACAACCTTCATATCACGCTGGAGTTTTTGGGCAACCTTACAGAAGAAGAAATGGGTGAGGTTTGTTTAATTACAAAAGATGTTGCAGAAAGGCACAGTAGTTTTTCTTTAAATATAAATAAAATTTGTTATGCCGGGGTCAGGCCGGGGTCAGACATAGGTCTGACCCCGCGAATCCCGCGAATGATTTGGGCTGAAGGTGAAAAATCAAAAGAGCTGTCTGCGCTCCGTGAAGATTTAGAAAATTCTTTATTGGAAAAGGTTCGTTTTGTGCCAGAAA
>Ga0315293_10002665_pt1 | contig 17159 bp, 23 predicted proteins | sample YL17G13_20_MG_FD_203071 | JGI IMG/M metagenome (GOLD analysis project Ga0315293, IMG submission 203071) | Sediment microbial communities from Yellowstone Lake, YNP, Wyoming, USA - YL17G13_20 | ecosystem: Environmental > Aquatic > Freshwater > Lake > Sediment | place: USA: Wyoming | collected...
TAATTTAAATAGTTAACCGAAATATTTAAAAACTTAGGGTTATTACATATTTGTAATGAATTTAAGAGAGGCGAAAGTTTCTTATTTCACTGCTGTTGACGCTGGCGACTATTTTATTGATGGCATTGTTGAAGAGGTAGATGCGTATAAATGGAAAGTTAGCGAAAAAAACCACTATGATTTTGGGTGGGAGAGGGCAGCGAGAGCCTGGTGGAGAAATGAGTATAAAAAATGGTTTAATGGTATAGTTGACAGTGAGGCTTTTGAGATACTTCTGCAAAGAGGGACTCAGAGAGAGAAAAATGTTGCTGATTTTTTTGTTAAAATCGGAGAAAGATTAATGGAGTTTCCAGAAGAAAGGGCGCTTGGAGTTCTGGATGAGTTTAGGAAGGGGGCGGGAGACATAGTGTCAATAATAGAAAAAGACACTCCGAAAAAAAGGCTGGAAGCTAAAAAATCAGCCGAGATAGCACAAAAATACCGCCACCCCCATGGAACTGCATAAAAATATTTTGGATAGTGAACAAAAAATTTACTGCTGCGACCCGGGCAAGGAGCCTTCCGCTGTTTACATCGCTCCTGAACATCATCTTTTGGAAAAATTCGCAAATATGAACATATTTCTTTGCAGAAAAAGAGAGCGAAAATGCCTGTATTTTGGAGAACCGGTTTTTGATTGTGGAATATGCAGGCTTGCAGCAATCAAAGATGAAGCGCGGTGCTGTTCTGATAAAAAGAGTTATTCATCTGTTCTCGATTATTTTTTCATGAACAAAATAAGCATGAAAAGCGCAAATCTGCCTATTTGCAACATCGGAAAAAATTGCAGGGGCTCTGTGATAGTTCTTAACAAAAATGTTTGCCGGGGAAGGGCACTGGAACAGATGCAGGATCTTGAAAGAGTTTTATCAGAACTAGGTGTTAATGGTAATCCTGAAGACTTTGTAATCAAGCCGCTGAACACAGTTTACGTTGATATGTACCTTGGAACCGCAAATAATAAAAAGAAGCCCGGTAAAACAAGCATTCAATGAAGCACACTCTCCGGATAACATTATTTCTTGTTGCGCTTTTCCTTGCAGCCCAGGTTGTTGGATTGGAAGCCGTAAGGCAGTCGATTGATTTCAGCGCATTAAACCATACGGGAAATGTAAGCTACACTCCTTTGATGGGCAACATAACAAGGCCTGAAGTCCAGCCAAACTATTCTGTCTTCTGGATTTTTGGGGCAATAATTGCAGGAACAATTCTTGTTTTTATTTTGATGAGGTTCAGGCAGCAGAATGTGTGGAAAGTGTGGTTTTTGCTCAGCGTATTCGTCACGCTTAGTTTCTGCCTTTTTGCGCTCACAAAAAACATCGGTTTTTCAATGATTTCAGCCCTTGTTTTCGGAATATGGAAAGTTTACAGGCCGAATATCTGGGTTCACAATCTTACTGAAATTTTCATCTATGGGGGGCTTGCTGTTATTTTTGTTCCGATAATGAATATTCTTGCGGGGATAACTCTCCTGCTGCTGATATCCGGCTATGATATGTACGCTGTCTGGAAAAGCAAGCACATGATTAAGCTGGCAAAATTCCAGGCAAAAACCCAGGTTTTCGCAGGGTTATTTGTTCCCTACAAGAGAATTTCAGCACCTAAAAAAGGAGAAAAGGTTGTCAGGAAAAAAGTAAGGACAGCGATTTTGGGGGGAGGAGACATTGGATTCCCTCTTATTTTCACAGGTGTTGTTATGACTCAGCTGATTATGAAATACGGGGTTGTTGCAGGATTCTTCATGTCGCTTATTGTAACAATCTGCGCAACAATCGCATTGCTGCTTCTTTTCCTCTTCGCAGAAAAAGACAAATTCTATCCTGCAATGCCTTTCATTTCTGCAGGATGCTTTGTTGGCTATGGAATATTGGTATTGATTCAGGTTCTATTGTAAACCCAAGCAAAAGCTATATAAACTTATTTGATAGCAGATTTTCTGGGGTGGGACTATCGGTCTTGAGGAAGAAATTGCAATTATTTTAGATCAAGTATGGGCTGGAAAACTTGACGTAGAAGGCACTATCGAATTTTTGAAGGATAATTTCTCAGAAAAAGGAGCAGCGATTGCAACACTGAGAGGAGAGCTGAAGAAGTATGTGAGGAACATGCGTGTTAGTGAAGATCCTGAAAAAAGGAAAAAAGAAATATTGCTCCTTACAATTGCTGACCTTAATAGATTACCGATGAGTCGTCCACAGATTATGGAATATTTTCATGTCAGAGATGAAGAATTTGAAAAAGTTATTGGTGTTAAGGACAAAAGGAGATTAACAAAATATGGAAAATGTTTAATAGGCAGAGATTTGTACATAAAATTAAAAGGAATTGAGAAAGAACAGGAAGCAATTCCAGAGATAACCATTCCCGTAGTTGCTGAAAAAATTCCTGAGCCAGGTCCTGTAATTGAAGTGAAAGAAGCAGTTCCTATTCTTCCTGCTGTAGAGAAAACTATTCTAGAACCGGTTCCACAAGTGGAAGTTCCTCAAATTCGTGCTGTAGGAGGAGGCAGGTATTTCAGCAGGGAAGAAGCAAATGAATACTTTCGCAGCGAGATAAAAAAATCCGGTATTAACGGAGATGCTGCATTATTCTGGGTGGGAATTATGCTGAGATATAGCGAAAATGGATCAAAATCAGTATATGAAAAAAAAAGACTGGAAAAAGAGGCATCTCGCTGGTGTTCTCGCCTGAAACAGCCAACTGCAAAAATTCCAGAGGGTTTAGTACGCAGCCCCTTGGACAAGACTTCCAAGAGCAAATATGTTGATTTCGGGCTTGTTTATCCTGAATTTTTCAGGAATACAGAAGATTCCCTTAAATTTATTGAAGAGGTTCTTGATTTTAAAGGACTGAAGGGTTATGATTTTGTAAATTTAAAGCATCCTGATGAGATGCAGCAGATTGTCAGAGACTCCTTTAGCCCAAGGACCAATGCCTATAGGCGAACTTCAATAGAATTTCTATTATTCCGTTACTTACTCAATAAAAAGGTCACAAGAGCCAAAGAACCCGGCCAAGCAGGTCTGGAAGAACTGAGTATGGGAGATACAGAAGCATAATCTTTATAAATGTTTATTCTATGATTTTGCATGGCGGGCTATGCTGGCGTGCCAGCCCTACGCTGTAATCACTAACGGGCTTTAAGTGAAGCTATACTGCGGACGAGGGTAAGTCGCGGCTTACCGGTCTCTTGCTGTACAGTGACATTCTGTCCTGCAGGATTGCGGTTGTGGGAACCAGGTCAGGGCAGGAATGCAGCAGCCTTAACTGCAGCTTGTGATGCTTGCGGGGTAGCGGAATCGAGGAAGGCCGGAGGTAACTGTTAAGTCTGCGGCTTATTCAGATTCGCAGGGCTCGCCACTTATTATTTTTGGGGGAAAAATGAAAACTGAACTTCTTAGTCCAGCAGGCGATTGGCCTTCTCTGCGAAGCGCTGTTGAAGCTGGAGCAGATGCTGTGTATTTGGGCGTTGAAGGGTTCAACATGAGGGCCAATGCCAGGAATTTCAAGCCAAATGAACTTAAGAAGATTGTTGATTTCTGCCATAAAAACAAAGTCAAGGTTTTTGTCACAGTAAACACAATTGTTTTTGAAGATGAATTGAAAAAAATTAACATTCTGCTTGACAAAATAAAAAAAGCGAAAGCAGATGCCATTATTGCCTGGGATTTTTCTGTAATACAAATGGCATTGAAAAAGAAAATTCCTGTTCACATTTCAACGCAAATGAGTGTTTCAAATTCAGAATCAGCAAAATTCTTTGAAAAACTTGGCGCTGAAAGCATAAACCTTGCAAGGGAATGCTCGCTAAAACAAATTCAGCAGATAAAAAAGAAAACAAAGCTTGAAATTGAAACATTTATCCACGGCGCAATGTGCGTTTCTGAGTCAGGAAGATGCTTCACCTCGCAATTTTTATTCAAAAAAAGCGCAAACAGGGGAGATTGCCTTCAGCCGTGCAGGAGAAGCTACATTGTAAAAGATGCAGAAGAAGGGCATGAGTTAGAATTGAAAAATAATTATGTTATGTCTCCAAAAGACCTGTGCGCTTTGCCTATTTTGGACAAATTAGTCCAGGCAGGGATTAATAGATTCAAGATTGAAGGCAGAAATAGGGCGCCTGAATATGTCAAAACAGTAACAGAAGTTTACAGAAAAGCCTTGGATGCTGTTGAAAAGAAAAAATTCACAAAACAATTGGTTGCAAAGCTGATGGAAAAGCTTGAAAATGTTTACAACAGGAAATTCTCTCATGGTTTTTATCTCGGAACACCAACGAATGATGCCTGGACAGACATTTACGGGAGCAATGCAAAGGAACAGAAGATTTTTGTGGGAATTGTGCAAAATTATTACAAGAAAAACAACGCAGCTGCAATATTAATCCAATCTGGAGAGATAAAAAAAGGAGATAAAATAATGATTATAGGAAAAACAACAGGAATCATTGAGCAAAAAGTGGAAAGCATGCAGAAGGCAGGTAAAGAGATTGAAACAGCCAAGAAAGGAGAGCTGTTCGGAATAAAAACAAACAAATTAGTCAGAAAGAATGACCAGGTGTTTGTGATAAAGCAGATTTAGCTTACTTCTTCTTTTTCTTTTTTCCCTTTGACTGGCATCCGCAAGTTTTGCACATGTTGTTCACCTCTTTTTCTTTTAATTTGCTTTAGTTTATAATGATTGCTGGCTTAGAAGGCATCGAGTTCTTTGCCTTGGCTTCTTTTGAATCTTCTGCCAAGACAACTTCAACGTTTGAATTGAATTCTTCCTTTATTTTGCCTGCAAAATTTGAAAATATCTCTTTCTCTGATTTCTGGCCAAATAAAACAGAAGGAATCTTACCTGGATTCTTCAATAAATTTGGAATCCACTTCTGCAAATCCTGTCCGTGCTGTTTTAACTCGGCATCTTTCAGCAATGCTTCCATTATTAGCTTGAACTCTTTTGTCTTCTCAAACGCTTCCTTAAATTTGGAATAGAATTTGTATTTCCATTTGTCTGAGATAATCAAAGTTATTTTCTTTGGCTTTTCTATCTTTGCAAATGCCATTACATTTTTTATGTCCTGGACTATGTCTTTTGTTATCTCCTCAGCCATCTCTGCCTTCTCATCAATCTTGCTTTCATCATATTTCGGCCATTCTGAGATTGTAAGCAAGTTTTTGTTTCCCAGTTTCTCCCACAATTCCTCAGTTATGTGCGGACATATTGGATGCAATAGCTTCAAAAACTTTTCAAGGACATCTTTGCTTGCTTCTTCTTCAAATGACTCAAACAGCTGCCTGATGTGGATTATTGCAATATTATAGTTAAAATTCTCTATCTCCTTTGTTACTTCTTTTATTGCCTTGTTGAGCTTGCTCTCGATTCTTTTTGATGATTTTCCGACTTTTACAGTTTCATAATAATTTATGATTTTGTTTACAAATTTAACACTGCCTTCAACTCCTGCATTGCTCCAAAGCAAATCTTTGTCTGGTCCTGCAATTGAAACAAGGAAAAATCTTGCTGTGTCAATTCCATATTTCTCTGAAACAACTTCAGGAAAGACAACATTCCCCCTTGATTTGGACATGACATGACCGTCTTCACCATGAAGCATGCCTTGATTAAACAAGCTTGTAAACGGCTCATCAAAATTAAAGTAACCCATGTCCCTCAATGCTTTTACAAAGAATCTTGCATAGATAAGATGCATTGTTGCGTGCTCTGCTCCGCCAATATACTGGTCAACCGGCATCCAATATTTCACTTTGCCCTTGTCAAATGCTTCCCTGCTGTTTTTGTTGTCGCAGTATCTCAGGAAATACCATGAAGAGTCCATGAAAGTGTCCATGGTGTCTGTTTCCCTTTTTGCCTTTCCGCCGCATTTCGGGCATTTTGTGTTTACAAAATCCTTATTGGTTGCAAGAGGATTTCCTATCCCAAATTTAACATCTTCAGGCAAAATAACAGGCAAATCTTTTTCAGGAACAGGAACAATTCCGCATTTATCGCAGTAAATTGCAGGAATCGGAGTTCCCCAATATCTCTGCCTTGAGATAAGCCAGTCCCTTAATTTATATTGGACGACTTTTCTTCCAAGCCTTTTTTTCTCAAGATATTTTGTAATGTCATCAATCGCATCAAGGTTTCTTGTGCCGTTGAATTCTCCGGAATTAACAAGAACTCCTTCGCCTGTGTACGCCCTTGCCATTTTGTTTGCATCAAGCTTGTACTCATCAGGCTGGATTACAACTATTATTGGAATCTTGTATTTTTTTGCAAACTCAAAGTCTCTTTGGTCATGGGAAGGAACAGCCATAACCATTCCTGCTCCGTATTCAGCAACAACAAAATTTCCTGTGTACACCGGTATTTTTGCGCCAGTAACAGGATTTACTGCGTAGCTTCCTGTGAAAGCCCCTTCTTTTTCCAGTTCCTCTGTATCTTTCTCGCTTGTTGACTTTATTTTTTTCAGGAAAACTTCAACTTCTTTTTTCTGCTCTTTTGTAACCAATTCCATCAATCTTGGATGCTGTGCAGAAATAACCATGAAAGTTACTCCGTAAATTGTATCCGGCCTTGTTGTGAAAATTGGCCAGTCCTCTCCATTGATTTTGAATTTTATTTCAGTTCCATAAGATTTTCCAATCCAATTCCTCTGCATTATCTTTATTCTTTCAGGCCAGTGGATTTTATCCAAATCTTCCAGAAGCTCATCTGCGTATGCTGTTGTCTTGATGAACCACTGCTCCAATTGCTTTATTTCAACATCAGTGTCAGGATGCCTCCAGCATTTTCCATTGTGCACTTGTTCATTTGCAAGAACTGTGTTGCATTTCGGGCACCAGTTAACAGGAGCTTTTTTCCTATAAACCAAGCCTTTCTCCATTAATTTCAGGAAGAAGAACTGGTTCCATTTGTAATATTCAGGCTCGCAAGTTGACAAAATCCTGTCCCAGTCGTAGCTCAATCCCAATTCCTTTTGCTGTCTTATGAAATTCTTTATGGCATCGTTTGTGAATTTTCTTGGATGCGAATTTGCCTTTATTGCTGCATTTTCAGCAGGAAGTCCAAAAGAATCATAGCCCATCGGATATAAAACATTGAAACCATTCATTCTTTTGAATCTTGAATAAATATCTCCGATTGTGTAGTTGAAGGCATGCCCCATGTGCAGGCCTGATGCAGAAGGATATGGAAACATTTCCAGGCAGTAATACTTCTTCTTTTTTGAATCGTCAACTGCCTTGAACGCCTTTGCCTCATCCCACTTCTTCTGCCATTTCTGCTCTGTTTTCTTGAAGTCCATGGGAAAACCAGCATAGAACTATATATAAATTTTATTGAAAAAAGAAAAAAATAATCAAAACTTCTTGAACTGCGCGACTACATCGAGCAAATCCACTTGCCCAAGGAACACTGCCCTGCAGCAGTATCTCTCTAATCCAAGGGAATCGAGAATTTTCTTCTTGTCTTCCCCTTTTGCAGACCTTTCCTTGTAGTCCTGCCACAAATGCCCTATTGGCTTTCCGCAGCTGAAGCATCTTATTGGTATTATCATGGTTTCACCTGTATGATTTCTGTGCTTTTCCTCTTGCGTTTCCGTGGGTGTTAGGCTTTCTTGCTTCCCTCTGCCTGACATCTGCAATGAGCAAAGTCCTGTCGTATCTCAAAAAGTCTTCCCTGAGTTTTGCATTCCTTGCCACAAGGGCCTTTGCGATTGCAAGCCTTGCGGCATCTGCCTGGGAAACAATTCCCCCTCCGAAAACAGAAACACTGATGTTGTATTTTTTTGAAGCTTCCCCTGCAATTATCAGGGGCTCTTCCATTTTCATCCTTGCCATCTCAGGCATCACGCTTGCAATTGGCTTGCTGTTTATCCTTATCATTCCGTTTCCGTCACTAAGGACAGCCCTTGCAACTGATTTCTTTCTTGTTCCGACTGTGTTGACAACTTTCATATTTTTGCTCCCAGATGCTTTGACAATTCTCCAATTGTTATGTATTTATAATTCTTAAGTTTTGAAACGTGAGCTTCCTTTACAGTATCAAATTTCTGCCCTTTTAATTGCAAAGGCACTCCGATGTAGCACATTACAGATTTGAATGCATTTTTTCCCTTGCCCTGCTTGTAGGGAATCATTCCCCTTACGCACCTTCTCACAAGCCTGTCAGCTGTCTTCGGGTAAAAAGGTCCCTTGTAGGGATTTCTTCCAACTTCGTATCTCTGCTTGTATTGCGCGAAAATTGAATGTCTTCCGCCTGATACAACTGCCTTTTCGCAATTGACAATGTCTATTTTTTCTCCAAGCAATGCCTTTTTTGCTGTAAAGGCAGCCATCCTTCCCATTATCAAGTCAGTTGCGTCGATTATCATCCGATTATCCTCAATTCTGAAACCTTTGGTTTTTTTGCAATTAATTCCTGAAGAGACATGCAGTCTCCCTTTGCCTTAATTATTTTTTCCTTTGCCTGGCCTGAGAACTGCCATGCTGCAACAATAACGCTCTTGCTTATTTCGCCTGCTCCCAAAACTTTTCCAGGAACAACCACAAGCTCATTTTTTCCTGCAAAGCAGTCTATCCTTGAGACATTGACATTCCTTCTCTGCCTTGATGGCTTTTCCAAATCTACTGCGATTCTTTTCCAGACTCCGGCCTTCTGGCTAATTGAAGCTTTTTTCAGCTCTTCAATGAGCTTTTTCAATTCCGGATTTGTTGTTCCTGTTCTCATTTTGATTGTTAATCTTAATGCGGAGGAAGGGATTTGAACCCTCGCACCCACTAAGAGACTAGCCCCTCGAGCTAGCGCATTTGGCCAAGCTCTGCCACCTCCGCGCAAGCGGACGGTCCCAAAAATCGCAGATTTTTGATACCTCCGCGTATATTTATTTTAACTGGCTGTCCAGCTCATCGAGCTGCCCGTCAATTATTTCAGTAGCTTTGCTAATGATTTCAGAGCAGTCAAGCTGTCCGAATGATTCAACGTAAAAAATAAAATCTGTTTCCTTTTCATTCAGCTTGACCTTTCCTTCTGAAGCGTCAACGCAGGCTCCGCAAAGATGGCATGCATTCAAATTCTTGACTGCAAGCTTGTTTGATTTCACTTCGTAAACATTAACAGGGCAGGAGTCTGCAACTTCCTTTGCATTCTCTATGTTCTTCCCGATTTCCAAAACAGGGAGATATTTGTAGTAAACATGGGCAGGAATCCACTTTGAATGCTCTTTTCCCTTTCCCAGCACTGCTGTGAATTCGCATTCAATTTCCTGGTTCTTCAGCAAAAGCACAATAGGCATTTCAGGATAAATCGGCTTTATGGCCGGATCGTTGAATTTCATTTCTGATGCAAGAACAACTGTTGGAGTTTTTACATCCTTGACTCTCAGGGTTCCTGTGACCTGGCATTTTGCGCATCCCTCTCCCTTGCATGTGCATTCTGCCGGAAAAGTGTATCCCTTCAAATCTGTTTTGAGCGGAATCAATCCCATCCTGTGGGCAACCATTTCATCGTAAAGCGCAGAGCTGTTTTTCAAAAATTCAACAGTCTCAATTGCCATTGTGGGAACTTCATTAATCATTGTCCTCCTCAATGCATTTGCAAAATGAGGGGATGAATCCTTCAGTGTAAAAACAAGGTTCTGCTTTTTCTTTTCAGTTATTTCTACTTTCATACTCTTCTGCCTCTCTTTCCCCCTGCTTTCTTACAGGTGTCATGGGGAAGCGGTGTGACATCCTCAATTATTCCTATTTTCAGGCCCATCCTTGAAAGAGCCCTTACTGCTGCCTGGGCTCCTGGTCCCGGAGATGTAGGCCCGTTGTGGCCTCCTGGCCCTCTTACCTTAACATGAATTCCGTCTATGCCCCTTTCAAGGGCAAGCTCTGCTGCTTTTTTTGCAGCAACCATTGCTGCTGTCGGCGATGCCTCCAGCCTGTGGGCCTTTACAACCTGGCCTCCTGAAGATCTTGCAATGCTCTCGGTTCCTGTTATGTCTGTAATGTGAATTATAGTATCATTATAGGATGCGTAAATATTTGCAATTCCCCATCTCATTCTACTTCTCTGTTCCATTTTTCTTCTCCACCTTTTCTTTTTCTGCTGAAACCTGCGGCATGACCTTTACCTCAGGCCTTTCCGGATGAACATCATTTGCAAAAGGAGAATTCTCTGCATATTCTATCTGCATTTCCTCTTCTGCTGAAACAATATATGCGGGAGATGTGATTACCTTTTTGTTGACCATGATGTGCTTATGGGTTATCATCTGCCTTGACTGCTCGATTGTCTTTGCAAGACTTTTTCTTAAAACCTGGGTCTGCAGCCTTCTCTCAAGCATGTCCTTTGAGCTTAATCCGAGAGCAGACTCAATTGGAGAGCCCGGCTGTATTAGGCTGTATCTTATCAGCCTTGCAAGAAGATTTTCCTTTTCCTTGACTGCCTGGGCATCATTTCTTTTTGCGATTAGTTTTTTTGCCTGGATTGCGATTGACTTTGCCATGGAATTCATTTTCCAGAGTTCTGTCTTGTTTTTCAGGCCGAAATCTTTAAACAGAGGCTTCTCTGCCTCAAGCCTTGCCATCTGCCACGGGTGAGAAGGCTTCTGGTACTTTTTCCTTAGTCTTTTTGGGTCTCCCATTTTACTTCTTCCTATCCTCTTTTGCTGCTTCGACAGCCTTTGCCTGCTTTGTCTTTGCAACTCCGGTTACTTTTCCCTTGTTCTTCCTGAAGTTTGATTTTGTTCTCTGTCCTCTTACAGGCTGGCCAAGAGAATGCCTGACTCCCTTGAAGCATCTTATTTTTTTCATGAATCTTATGTCATTCTCTTCTGTGAATTTCAAATCAGAGCCAATCTTGTGGGTTGTCAAACCTGTCTCGGGGTCTGACCTTCTGTTAAGCATCCAGACCGGAATCTTGAATTTCTGCGGGTCTTTCAAAACCTGCTCTATTTTTGCTGCATCAGAATCAGGCATGTAACCTACTTTCTGGTTTTTGTTTACTCCTGAAACCTTGCAAAGCGCATTTGCAAATAGAAAACTGACTCCTTTTATTCTTCTGAGTTCGTTGATTAACTTCTTGCCTCCTGTTAAATCAACTCCCCCAACCCTTAAAATGTGCCTGAAATTGTCTTTGTTTTCTTCCATTTTGTGAATTTACCCTCTATTCAGCTAAATATTGATTTAGAGAACTTGGCTAATGCTTTTAAGCCCTAAAAGCGCTCTAAATCTCGAACTCGGGCTGATTAGTTGTAGTTCTACGTTTGATATTGGTTATTTATAAAGGTTTTCAAAAAATTCATTTCCTTGCATACCTAAGCACTCTGCCTGTAAAATAAGGAGCAGAGAAAATCAGAACATAGATTACAGCAACCCAGACTGGATTGTGGATAATCGGACTCTGGAAAAAGCTGCTCAGCCTGTTTGCCACATTCACCATAACAAAGATTGTTATTGCTGCAAGGGCAGGAATGAAAACCCCTGCAATGACATGATGGCTTGGGTCCAGATGCTCCATTGTGCTGATTAAAAAATTAAACATTGCTCCGAAAGAGACTGCAATCAACCCTACCACAAGATAAAGCTGGTAGTCTGAAAGGACAATAAGAAATGGGATTATTGCAACTGCTATGAGAAAGTTTCCTATTATTGATATGATTAAAGTGAGCCAGTACATCAGGGGATTTGCAGGCTGCTGGAAGGAAACTGTTTTTGACTCAGAAGGCTTCATTATGGAAAGCGCGTGCTCAATCTCATCTTCTTTCCATCCCTTTTCAGCAAGCTTTTCACGAAGGGTTTGTTTTGCCATTATCACCGCTTAAAAGCGGATTAGAGTATAAAAAGATTATTGTTTTTTTGAAAACAATCTCTCAAAGAAACTTTTCCTCTTCAGCTGCGGATTGTAATTCTGTCCGAGCATCTTCGCAGCCAGTTTCTTGTAGGCAATGGAAGAATCCGCCTCCGGATGGGAGAAAACAACAGGCTGCTTCATTGAAAGCGCCTCTTTTATTTTTGCATCCTCCGGGATTTCCGCAATCACTGGAGCATCGAGAATTGCAGATATGTTTTCAGCAGAAACATCATTTTTTCCGCTGGTTCTTGCAACAATCACGCCGTATATTTTTGTCCCATTTTCCCTTGCAACCTTTGACATCTTCAATGCATCTGTAACAGCAGGTATCTCTGGATTTGTTACAATGATTACCTCGTCAGATGACTTAAGGACAGAAAGCGCCTCATTTCCTATTCCCGCTGCTCCGTCAATCAAAACAATGTCTGCTGTTCCGTACAAATCAAGCATGACCTTGCTGATGGAATCCGAATCTGTTTCCCTTGCGCTCTCAAGGGAAATGCTTGCCGGAACAAATTTCAGGCCGGAAGAGTGAAGGTAAATTGCGTCTCTCAGTGTTTTTTCCCCTCTCATCACATCCTGGAGTGTTATCGGGAATTTTGAAACGCCAAGCTGCAATCCGACATTTGGGGTTGCAATATTTCCATCAACAACAACGACTTCCTTTCCTGCTGAACTTAATGCAGCGCCAAGGTTTATTGCAGTGGTTGTTTTTCCCACTCCACCCTTGCCAGACAATATAGAAATAAACCTAGTCATTATTTCCGCCCAGTTTCTTAATGTATTCAAAGAATTCCTTTGCCTTCTTGTAATAGTCGTAGATTTTGTTTATGTCTACGTCAATCACTGTCCCGTCATTCAGCGTTGCTGTCATTGTAACATGCCTTCTGAATTCCTGGGTGCTTGTGTATTTTGCCTTTGTTATTTTCCTGTACAAAAGATATAGCTCGATATTTTCCTTGACAATGTCCTCTGGAAACTTTTCCTTTGCAAGCAATGCCTTTTCAATGGGAGAGTCAGGAATCTCCTCTATTTTTCCCTCATCCTTTAATTTTGTCAAAAGAGCGAGAATAAGCCTGTCATAGAAAGAAATGAACCTTTCAATTATGTTTTTTATTACATCAGCTGTCCTTGTATATTTAAGGCTGACATAAATGAGGTGATCTGCTCTTTTCAATTCCTCGTGGGCTTCAATCAGCTGTTCATTCATCTTTTATCCTCTTCTCGAATATGTCCTCATTCTCCCTTGTTATTTTCTCTGCTTCCAGATAGAACTGCTTTGCTTCATCAATAATCTTCTTTAAATCTTTTGCGCTTAATGTCTTGTAGCCGTAGCTGTCATCGCATATCACAAACGAATCCTGCCTCCCGAATTCCACAGGGCTTTTCTTGTGCTTTTCTGAAATGTCATTTATTTTTGCAAGAAAAGGGACAAAGTTCTTCAGGTTGTGGAGATTTGCTGATGTATTCTGGAAGAGATGGAGCTTTGATGGAAATGAATCATGGAACGGCGGGATTTTATTGAACATCCTGTCATAAAAAAGTATGGTCTCCATTGTACTCTCTGCTCCCTGGGCAACATTTGAGAAAACAGAAATAAGCAGTTTTGGGTCTTTTATAAGATGGAATGTCTGGGTAAGCATGTGGTCCGCTGCCTTAATCCTGCTTAAAGCTTCTTTTCTTGCGGTTTGGAACTTTTCCATCAGGCCATTATTAGAAAGGAGGTATATAAATGTTTAGTGGCCTAATTCCATAATTGCTTCAGCCAAATCTCCCTTGTGCTTTTTTATTGCTTCAAGGGCTGTTTTTTTGTCAACCTTCGCCTGCTCCATGACTGTTTTTATGTCCTCTTCAGAAATTTCAGGCTCAGAAGACAATGACCTTTCCTCAGGCTCCCCAATGACCTGGTATGTTTCCTGGCCCATCATGTTTATTTTTGCAACCTGGGGATTTGAGAAAACCAATTCCTTGTCAGCAGTCCTTATGATGACTTCTTTTGCATCTATTTCAGACTGCTGGATGCCCATTCTTTTCATGGCCTGCTGCATCTGCCTTGGATTCATTCCTGGAAACATTTTAAATTCCTAAAATTGAGTTTGCATAAAGATGGAGAAATACTGCAATCAGGATAACAATAATGCAGAAAACAATCACATAGGCTGGCTTGAACTGGATCTTTGAATCATAATCGCTTGTATAACTAACCAAGCCTCCCATTGATGACGGCATCCTTATTTTGTCCTGTGCCATGAATATGAAGAAAAAAGGGGAATTTATAAACATTTTGAAAAGGCTTATAAATAACCTGGACTGTGTTTATAGTGCGTAGGAGCAGTATCCGGCTGTCGGCCATTAATTTGGCTGAGGAAAGTCCGCCCACTATCGGTGGCCAATTGTGAAAGCAATATCCAGAAATGGATGGCAACCGCTCAGAAACGGCACGGCTTTTGGAATGGAATGATGCGTGAGAAGTTGCTGGCGACAGCAATGAGGTAACCCGCAGACGTCTCCAAGAGATGCGATGAAACGGCGAGCCCTGGCTTGTGCAAGTCCTTAGCGACGCTTAGTAGAATGCCGGAACAAACTGTCCATGCTTGCGTGGAGTTTTACAGAAGGCGGCTTACGCTGCCCTACGAAACATTTTTAATTTTTTCTATATTATGACCTTGGATGCCAGCGCTCAATAAGGTTTATGACAGATTACTGATTATTAGACCATCAATTATTGGGCCAGGACTAGAAGGCCAGGTCATGGGCAAACATATTCTCACACCCACAAGGCTTATCAGAGAGCTGACCATGGTTATTTTTCCAGGCCATAATGAACTTAACTTCCTGGCTGAAAGGCATCTTGCAGTGATTCTTGCTGATGGGGAAAACAAATTTATTGAAGCGGTTAGCAAAAGAGCCCCTCTCGGTATTGCAATACCAATGATGGTTTCAGTTTCACCAAGACTGTTTGGCTATTGGGGAATCAAAGTTAGCGGAGACTATGTTCCTTCAGCGCAAGATATTCCAAAAGCATACGAAATAATCTCAAGATATGACGAACAAGAAGCCCAGAAATAAACTGTTTTATTTCTTCCTTAAATCTTCTCTCAGCAGCCTTATCTCCTGGGTCTGGTTTTCAATGACTGTCCTGATCTCTTCTTTCATGTTTTCTGAAACAGAAACAAGGATGATTACGCAGATTAATATGAGCCACAGGAAAAGCGTCTGCAGGGCAGGCCAGGAAATCATTGTCTCTACCTTGAAAACCTGGTAAATCAATGCATAGCCAACAAGAATTATCAACACCCCCATAACAAGAAGAATCTTCTCAAACAAATTCGGGGTTCGCACTCTCATTTTCCAGCCTAAGTTGATTTGTGTTTAAAAATTTTACTGATTAAAAACCAAAATAAAATGGTCTCGCACACTAATCTCTTTTTTCAGCTTGAAATTATTTTTATCTGCTATTTCTTTTAGTTTCTCAGGCTTTTGGGTTATTATTGCCATCGCTCCCTTTGGCTTAAGGGCAAATCCCGCGTTCCTGAAAAGCTCGTTGATTGCGTTTTCTCCTTCTTTGTGGGAAAGTGAAGGCGGATTTGTTATTATTTTGTCAAAACTATGCTCCCCAAACTTTGTATCGAGCCATTCAACATCTGCTTTTGAAAAATTAACCTCCACTCCGGCAATCTTTGCATTTTTCTGGGCTGAGATTGCTGCATTTTGGGAAATATCTGTCCCGAATATTTTGCATTTGCCTGAAATTTTGTCCTTGAATTCGTATTTCATGAATTTCAGGAATGCAAACTTGTCTTTGTTAAAAAAATGAACAGACCTTCCTGAGCAGAAAAGCGATGCTTCAATGGGAATTGTCCCTGCGCCGCAAAACGGGTCAAGCAGAGTGTCTTTTTTTCCGAAGCCTGCAATTCTCAGCAGGCAGTAGGCAACATCTCCCCTTATGGATGCAGGATTATTGAAAATCTTGTAATCCCGTTTTCCCAAATCAACTCCAGAATACTCAATTCCAAGATAAAATTTATTTTCATTTACATATGCAAGAAGTATTTTCTGAGGATTTTTCAGGTCAACTTTCAAGTCTACAGCATTTCCTATTATTTTTTCAACCTCTGAGCTTGAAAAATCATGGTTTCCCTTCCGGATACATCTCGCTGCAAAGGATTCTGCTGAAAATTTTCCTATTTTCAGCTTTTTTTCTATTTCATCAAGATTTTTGAATTCAAAAAAGCAAACCAGTTCCATTATTCTTGAGAAGCTTCTTCCGAAATAGCACAAATCGCAGAGTTTTTTGGGCGTTGCGTTAAAAATAACAATATTTTTTTCTTTTTTAGACTTTTCTCTGATAAGCTCCTCAATTTCAAGGGCAGAAACATCCTCAGAATTTGTTATTGCAATTCCTTTCATTCTTCATGGACAACTTTTGCAACGGCAACAACCCTGTCACCATCATCAAGCTTCATTATCCTTACTCCCTGGGTGTTTCTTCCTATCAAGGAAATGTTCCTTATGGGAAGCCTTATGATTATTCCGTTTTTGCTGATTGCGACAATCTCATCATCTTCAATTACAGATGCTATTGAAACAACATCCCCATTTCTTTCAGAGCATTGGATGTTGATAACTCCAGAGCCTCCTCTTCCTATGAGGCGGTACTCGCTGACAGCAGTCCTTTTGCCATAGCCATTTTCAGTTATGGAAAGCAATTGTTTTGTGTCATCTGCAATGACCATTCCCACAACCTCATCGCCATCCTTCAATCTTATTCCCCTTACGCCCATTGCGCTTCTTCCGCAGGGCCTGACATCATTCTCCTCAAATCTCACAGCAAGGCCTTTTCTTGAAGCAAGCATAATCTGGTCACTGCCTGAAGTAAGCTCAACCCCCACAAGCTCATCATTTTCCTCAAGGGTGATTCCTATTATCCCTCCTTTTCTTGGGCGGGAATACTCAATGAGATTTGTTTTTTTCACGGTTCCTTTTTTTGTTGCCATCAAAAGATAATGCCTGTCATCAAATTCCCTGACAGGAACAAATGCATTTACCCTTTCCCCGTTTTCAAGCTGGACAAGGTTTATTATCGCCTTTCCCTTTGCATGCCTTGATGCATCGGGAATTTCATAGACCTTCAGCCAGTGCAATTTTCCCTTGTTTGTGAAAAGAAGAATGTATGACAGTGTGTTTGCAATGAAAACATGCTCAAGGAAATCCCCTTCCTTTGTTTCAGCACCAATTATTCCCTTTCCCCCCCTTCCCTGCTGCCGGTAGGTATCAACAGAAGTTCTCTT
>Ga0315293_10002668_pt1 | contig 17150 bp, 22 predicted proteins | sample YL17G13_20_MG_FD_203071 | JGI IMG/M metagenome (GOLD analysis project Ga0315293, IMG submission 203071) | Sediment microbial communities from Yellowstone Lake, YNP, Wyoming, USA - YL17G13_20 | ecosystem: Environmental > Aquatic > Freshwater > Lake > Sediment | place: USA: Wyoming | collected...
TTTTTGAGGAGAGACTGCCTTGAAGATATGCGCTTATTTGCCGATTTATAAACGTAAAGAGCTTGTGGTTGAGACTTTCCGCAGACTGAGAAATCAAACGCAGGCATTGGATCGGATCATTGCGGTTGGAAGTTGCCGGGAGGACAGAGAGACGGCTGAGGAGTGCGGAGTGGATTATATCAGCCGTGAGAATCAACGGTTGAGCAACAAGATCCAAGCGGCGGTTGTTTATCTTCGTCGATTTGAGCCGGATGGTATTATGGGAATAGGTTCAGATGATTGGCCAACAGCTGACTGGATTGAGGAGCTTTCTCCATATTTGGAGAATTTTGATATTGTCGGAACAGATCGTCTGTATTTTTGCCGTCATGGATCAAGGCCGATTGAGTTAATACGATATCAATATCCTTCTCCTCGTTACGGAGAGCCTATGGGGGTTGGGAGGTTGATATCGAAAAGAGTTTTGGACAAACTTAGATGGGAACTTTATCCTCCAGGATTTAAGAATGGACTTGATGGGGAGAGTCATGGAAGGATGATGTCTGTTAAGGCTACGACTTTTCTTTATAAAGCAGATGTTGCAAAGATCTTATGTCCTAAAGGACTTCCGAATCAGTTGACTACTTGGGTTCATGGGATTAGGCCCGATCATGGAAAGAAGATTGAGGATGACTCGTGGCTTCAGATTAATTTTCCAGGTCTTAAGGAGCAGGGTTTAATATGATCCTTATCATGTCAAAGCTCGGGGCTATGAATCGATATCCAGATCAGGATATGATGAGGAAAACTCTTGGGGGATTTCTGAGGTCACTGGAAAGGCAGACTGATAAACAGTTCAGACTTTTTATGGCCTGCCACGACATTCCTGAAGGGTTTGATTATCCTTGGCTTGAATGGTCTTCTTTAAGAGCAGATCTCGAATGTGAAGAAACAAATTACTGGAAACGACTTCCTTTGAGTTTAGATGATCCTGGGGAAAAAGCATTTTATTCTTATGACAGCAAAAGCATAGACTCGGGCCGCAAGAGTATTCATGCGGCGATTACCGCAGGCCAATGGGCATACAGAAATAAGCTGAGAGATTTTTGGATGCTGAGAATGGATAGTGACGATATGCTCGCAAGACGTATGATCGAAGCTATTTATATTCTTGGAGAGCAAGGGGTTGAAGCCGTTTATAATAAGCGTTGTCATATCTTCGATGCGAAGACCCGAGAAGTCGGGGAATACAACTACATCTCTTCTACGACCAGTAATGCCATCAAGATGAAAATCGAAGGGAATGTTTTGAGCCGTTGGTTTTATCTTTGCCGCAATCATACAAAGTTTGCGTCTGATGTAAGGAGGGATAAGATCAAGGCCAGAGAAGTGAACTGGGCCTATTGCATTACAACTAATTCAGGGAACTCGATCTCGGGCAGACCGACATTGATGCGCGAGCGGTGGGCGAAGAAAATCAAGATGACGAAAGAACTTTCTGATAGATATGGATTGGGAGAGTTTTGATGAGAGAAGAAATCCGGTGCCCTTTTTGCGGGGCGCGCTCCAATCTTCATGGAATATATAAAGGGGGAAGAAGAATATTTTGTCTTTTTTGCGGAAAGGAGTATTTATTTTGATTGACATTATGTTGACTACTTACAACCGGAAAGATTTTTTGAGGAGAACGGTAGACAGCATTTTCTCCAGAACTCGGAAGACGCCTTATCGTCTTTTTATCACGGATGATTGCTCAACAGATGGGACGACTGAATATTTGGCTGGATTGAAGGACGAGCACCTCAAAGAAATTGTTTTAAACAAACAGCGCAAGGGCCTGAGATATGGGTTTGATATGTTGTGGGCTAAGATGGAGGTTTACAATTTATCTCACGGAGAGTTTCCTTATCTCTGCTACCATCAGGACGATGTGGAAATTTTAGATCCCCGGTGGGCAGAAATTCTGATTGAAGCATATCAAAATCTTAAGGGAAAATACAATGTAGGGTTCTTTTCGGGTTGCGACAGCGTCGAACATCCTGTAAAGCAGAGGATCGAATGGAAAGGAATGAACGTTCTTTTGAAATCTTCCCAGGCCTTTCAGAACACGATAGCCGAAAAAAGTTTCTGGAGATCCATAGGTCGAGTGCCAAAGCTTAACCCGAATGGACAAAATCCGGGGTTTCCTAACAATGGGAGGGGCTCGAATTTAGACGTCTGGTTTATGGGGTGTTGCAGTAAGTCGAGATATAACAGAGGAGCCGCCTCCCCAAACTGCAGTTTCGTTCGGAGAAAGTCCGTGATGGTCATTCCTATGATGAAGCATTTAGGAAAATTTGAGAATTCCACGTGGAGAAAGTTATAACATAAGGAGAGTGAGTGAGAGCGATTGCTTACTTTTGTAATGGTTTAGGAAATTTTATCATGCAGATGGGGGCAATGGCGGCTGCAGCATCTCTGACCGAAACTAAAACCATTGATATCTGCACCGGAGATAACTGGCAGGATAGTCGGAGGCAAGCGGTGATGGACGTCTGCAAGATGTGGCCTGTGGTTGGTAAAGTTCTTAGTTATCCCACGAATAAGATCATCGAGAAGGACTATGGTCTGTGGTTTTATTCGGCACACGGAGTGAGTTGTGAAGCGATTTTCACATTTCTTAGAAACATGAAGCACGGATCAATTCCAAAACCATCTTGGAGAAGAACGTTGATGCACGAGTCAGATCATTATATGGACGTTGCTTATGCTATGGGTTATCAGGGCCAGGTGCCGAAGATAGAATTTCCATTGGCAACTGGACCGATCCTCGATCTTCCCCGGCCAATCGTCGGACTTTGCAATGGGTGGTTCAGGACCGAAAAGAATTATTGGGAGAAAAAAGGGTGGCCGTATTTTGCATCGTTGTCTAAGACATTAAAAAATTACTTTGGGGGATCTGTGGTTGGGGTAGGGGGAAAGGAAGAAATTTCTTCAGACGTTGCTTTGGATGCTGATTATGCGGGTAAGCTGCCTATTCTGCAATCCGCTAAAGTGATTTCTCAACTCGATCTTATAGTAACCACAGATACGGGTCCGATGCATCTTGCGAATGTTCTTGGGATACCTCTTATTGCTTTATTCGGCCCTACACTTGTTTCTAAGAACGGGCCAAGAGGAAAGAAATCATCTGTCTTGATGTCGGGCATGAAATGCGCTCCGTGTCAAGACACAGGGGGGTTTTACAGTTGTAAAAAGTTTGGCTGCATGGAAGGAATCACCGTAGGGGATGTAATGGCTAAAGCCAGGGAGAAACTAAAATGAGTTTAATAACGGTTGAGAGTGTGAAGCGTCAACTGGATGCAACCCCAACTTCTGCTCAGGAGCTGCTTCTCCAGGAGTTGATAGACGACACGATCGAAGAAGCAGAAAAGGAGATTGAACTGAAACTTAATCCTGTAACTTCGGAAATTGTTTATCTCGACGGGGATAGGAGTTGGCTTTATGTTCCTCATGCAAATATCTCGAATGTATCCGTATGGGAAGATCTTACAAAGGTGTTTGCAACCTTGCTTAGTTCTGATCATTATACCGTTGATCAAGAAAGAGGGGTCATTAAACTTCATCGACAGTCTCAATATTATCTTCGTAAAGATGTTGAAAAGCATCGTCTTTACGGCATATTTAAAGTTCAATACAATGGAGGTTACAGCCCTCCTTCAGTAGTTGTGGGAACTGATACAAAGTTTTGGAGTTGTATCGTTTCTCATGTAGCGGCAAATAGCAACAAACCAATCACCGGAGCAAACTATGCAGCCTACTGGTCGCAGGAAGGAGTTAATGGGGGGACGTGGTTGTTAGGGGCAAGTTATGTAACTACGACTTTGCCAAAGGATTTGAAAAGAGCTTTGATTAAACAGATCACTTATGCTTTTAGGAGAAGAAAGGATTTAGGTTTAATGTCTGTCACTTCTCCAGATGGAACGATCAGTAAGATGTCGGTGGACGAGTGGCTGTCAGATGTAGAAAAAGTTTTAGGTAAATTTAAGAGGTATTCATTGTGAAAGAGTCAACTATTGATGGGTATGAAGAATTAAATCGTGCTCTTGATAATATCCCTGCAAAGTTGCTTTTGCAGACGGTTAGGATCATTGACATCAATGCACGGCTGATGCAGAGCCACATTCGAACCGAGCACTTGACTGGGGGAACGACGGAGACAAAACTTAGAGTGAGGTCTGGTCGTTTAAGGGGTTCTGTCATTCCATTGAAGACTGAAGTTAAAGCCGATCAGGTCGAGGGAGGAGTATCGATTGGAACAGTTTATGGGAGAACACATTTCGGTCCTAAGGGACAGAAGACCAAGATTGTTCCGAAGAAAGGAAAATACTTAACCATACCTCTTCCAGGAGCCATGACAAAAGCTGGGGTGGTCAAAGGAGGGGCAAGATCTGGACAGTGGGGAGAGACATTTGTAGCCAAATCTAAAGCAGGCAACTTGATTATTTTCGGCAGACAGAGGATCATGACTCCTGGACCAAAAACGGGGGAGTTAAAAGGTCAGGCTATTCCTCTTTTTCTATTAAAGAAGTCCGTTGTTGTACCTGCTCGGGTGCATCCGAAAGAAATTTTAGATTGGATCGCACCAAAGATAATAGAGGACTTTAGAAAAAGAGGGGTGGAGGTAAAGTAATGCATCTTAGTAAACCTGTTAAAACTTATTTGATGAGTGCTATACAGGCCGCAATTACTGCAATTGCTGAGATCTCGCAGGTTAAACATGGTCAGGGGGTTCCTATTGATCAGGATACTGCAACTTATCCTTGGACCTCTTTCTTCGATGAACCGGAGACAAAGGAAACGAGGAATAGAATAACTATTAAGTCGTTTGACCTGGTAGTTCAGACTTGGGTGAAACAAGGATTATCTGACATTGATGATCAGATGGACAACATTGATGCAAAACTCGAAATGGCACTTAACAGAGACAATGCAAGCATTGCTCTTTATAGTCGAACCATTGAGCCAGATCGATCCGAGAAATTTGTTGTGGATGATTTGGAGACTGGTATTCTGCAGTCGGTTTATAAAGTGACATACTGTCATGCATGGAAAGATCCATACGAATTGGTGAAGACATGATCTGTAGTCTAATAATTTTTCAAAAATCTAAATAAGGAGGAAAAGGAAAATGGTTGAGAAAATCGCACACAGTACAGAGCTTTTAACATTGGGAAAAGGGATTATCCAGTTTGACCGCTACGACGACAATGGTCTCCCTACGGGATTGAGAGATGTTGGCAATGCTCCGTCTCTCAATCTCACGGTCGAAGTAGAAACGATCGAACACATCACGTCCAGAGAAGGGATAAACACCGTTGACTGGACACGGACCAAGCTTCGAAGGCTGAAGGGAGATTTTGAGCTTGAGGAATTTGATAGAGAGAATTTGAGGCTCTATCTGTTTGGCAAGGAGGGAACATACTCAATTGCCCCTCTGACTTCAGGAGATCTGCTTGGGAAGCTTGACTTCTGGCCAATGAATGATATTGGGCCGAAATATCATTTCCAGGCTTATGTGAAGCTTTCTCCGAAGGGAAGCCTGGCCCTTATTTCTGATGACCTGATGAAATACGGATTTGACTTTGAGGCTCAGAATGATTCGAGCGAGCCCGACTTTCCTTACGGGAAGTTAACGCTGATTGAGGAGTCATAAGATCATGAGCGACGAAAAAAATGAGGCTCAAATTCTGGCCCCTCAAGTGACGATCGCCGGGTTCAAGATCAAGCCTTGGTCTTTCGATCAGTTCTTTTCCATACTTCCGATCTTTACCGGGCTGCCTGCAATGCTCAAGGCCAAAGGAATAGGGATCAATGAGCTTGAGAAGATAACAGATGATCCCGAAAAGCTCCTTGGCTTGATCTGTGAAGCTGGCCCTGTGGCCCGTGAGATGGTTGCTAAGACTATTGATGTGGCCCCAGAAGAGGTTGGGAAGATGGAGTTCGACAGGGTGATATCGATAGCTCTCGTCATTTTGATTCAGAATGCTGAAAGAATAAAAAACTTCTCTGGCCTCGGAAAGACGGCAATGAGTTCGTTGACGGTCAGTTGACCGGGGCCTTAGAGTTTTTGATCAAGCGAGGGCACGGGTTCGATGATCTTTGGCGTCGTTATACCATTGATCAGGTGTGGGCATTTTTTAAGGCTGCCCAGTCAAATCTTAATCGGGAGACTCTTGACTTGGCTGTCTCAATGAGAGTAGCTTTTGGGTCGGATCAAAAAGGATGGCAGAAGTTTGTCCAGACCTTCTCTATTAAGCAAAAGGTAAAGACTGTGACCAATATAATGCCAAAGGGAAAATACAAACGAATAAGGAGACTCCTCCGTGGCAAATGATCAGGAAATTGGAAAGCTGATTATCAGACTTGTTGCTGAAATAAAGGATGTTAAGAAGCAACTCCATGAAGTCCAGCAAGATACCAAAACCTTTGCTGATACCGCCAAAAGGAACGCTGACACTTTTACAGAGTCAATCGCTGGCATCAAGATAGCTTACCTTAAAGCCGCTGCCGAGATCTATGCTGCTTATAAAGTTATTTCTAAGGCAATGGATTTTCTTGAGATTGGAGCAAAGGCAAAGCAAACAGAAGATGCTTTTCTTTCATTGACTCGGTCTATGGGAATTAACGGAGCTGAGCTTATCCGTCAGATGAAAGAGATGGGTTTTACCTTCGTCGAGCAGACGGGTCTTATGTTGAAGGCTCAGAGGCTTTTGGTTGAAGGAGTTGATCCAAGAGATATCATTGGGCTTATGGAGGCTTCAAGGGTTGCAGCAAGACTGATGGGGACAGATGTTTCAGAGGCTTTCGATCGAATATCAGAAGCCGTTATTACTTTGCGAACGAGGGGATTGAAGGCTGCTTTCCCGATGGATGTTACTGAGGTAACGCAGCGATATGCTGAGACTCTCGGTACTATTCCTAAATACTTAAATGAGGTGGGGCAGAGACAAGCTATTATCAATGAGATCCTTAGACAGAAGGTAGAAAAGAAAAGCTTTCTGGGTGTTATTCTTGAGCCAACGACGGCTGAACAACTTGAAAAAGCCAGATCTGCTTTTGACGAATTGAAAGAAACGATTGGAAAGTTATTGGAGGAGATAGTTGCTGGGGCAGAAATCCTTCCGACAATCATTACTATCATTGAGCAAATAGGAAGTGGGCTTCAAGAACTGAAAACCTTTAAAGATGAATTTGGCCTCATCTTCTCTGCTGTTGAAATCGGGTTAAAGACGGCTTTGATTGGAGTGATGGGTTTCTTTCTTGGGGTTACTTCTATTTATGCAGGGTTAATGGAAATAAATCATGAGCTTCTTGCTCTTATAAACTTTGTTACTTTGGGAGCTATCCCTGGAATGAGTAAGGCGGTTGAAGACTTTGGAAAACGAAAAGAGAAAGTTTTTGAATCCTTAACAAGACAAGCCGAAGCCTTGAATAAAATTATGTTTACAGGAGAAGCCAAGGCTCCTCTCCCAAAAGTTAAGGCTGCTGAGTTGGGAATTGTTGCTGTAAAAGAACAAAAAGACCTTAAGAAACTTGAGGAGGATTTGACTAAGTTTCGTTTGGCAAATGAGGAACAAAGGGTTACTTCTCAAAACGAGATTATTAGAATCGGACTTGAAATCCGGAAGGCTATTGAGATTACGGAGGCTAAGAAAAGAGGACAGGATGTTACTCTGATAGAAGCGCAATGGAACCGAACTTTGGCAAATGAAGAGTTAAGGGCAACTCAAGAAGTTCTTACAATTCGGGAAAAGGCGGAACTTGAAGAGGCAAGGCGAGCTGGTATGGATCGATCGGTAGTAGAGAAGAAATATCAGACTCTTCGTTTGGCCGCCGAAAAGAAAAACATCTTAGACATAACTAAAATCAATGCTGAAGCCGAACTTTATGCTCGGACAGTTGCAATGGATAGAGAAAAAGCGATGGCTGATTACAATAAGCAGCTTGCTGAAATCTCGGGAAATTATGATTCAATCACTACAGCGCAGGTAAAGAGTCTCGAAGTAGAAAGAGAAGCTTTCAAGATATCTGATCAATGGGCAAAGCTTCTTCCCGAACAACAAGCTATTTATCTAACTTTAATGGATCAGAGAATAGCAAAACTCAGAGAAGTTCGTGCCCTTGAATCTACCAAGGAAACGGCAGAATGGAGGCGTCAGCTTGGAGAATTGACGGGCGATTGGATGATGACAAAAAATGCCCAGCTCGAATCTCTCCGAACAGAAAAGGAGATTACTCTGGCAACTAAGGGACTTACTGCTGCTCAGAGAGAACTTATCAGTTCGGTCTACGCAAGACGAGAAGCAGAGATCGTTGCCCAGCGAGATATGGACGTTCTGGCCTTGATGGAGATTGGAGCAAAGAAAGAAGTCATTAGTCTAAACACTCAACTGGCAGACACTTATGCAAATCTCTTGCCTAATACCATTAGTACAGCGGGAGATGCTCTTGGAACATTTTTAAATAATCTTGCTGACGGAACTATGTCTGTTGGGCAAGCCATCAGCCAGTTGGGAATGGACTTTGCGAAAGCCGTTCAGAGAATGATCATCGATATTATGATGTTGATTCTCAAGATGCAGATTATGAAAGCTCTAAGTTCTCTTATTCCTGGGCTTGGGGCTACAGCTCCTACTGCTGCTATGCCTATGGGTGATATCTTTCAGACAGGTGGCCTAATTCGAGGGCCTTCTGGACGTGATGTTATTCCCATCCGTGCTACGGAAGGCGAGTATATGCAACCTGTGCCTGCCGTCAGATACTACGGCCTCGAAGCAATGGAAGCTATAAGAAGGATGAGGGTGCCGAGAGAAATGTTCGCTGGACTTGGGATACCGTCGATTCACAGACCAACTCGAGGATTCCAAGAAGGAGGGGTGGTAAGTGGCGCTGAAAGGCAAGCTTTGGGGAAGACTGAAATAAATCTTTTTAATATCGTCGGTGAGGATGTGATGCTTCAAGCCCTTGCTTCTTCTGCCGGACAAAACGCCGTCATCAATATCATAGGCGCTAATGCTGGGGCCATTAAAAGAAGGTTGAGATGACAACAACTATAGACGAATATCTTCTCATCCCTCCTAATTGGGCTAACCCTGTCTCGTATAGACGCAGGTGGCAGACCACGCTGACGTCTTCGTTAAAGGCAGATGAGTCCAGGTCTGCCCTGTTTACTTGGCCCAGAAGAACTCTTTCTTTCACGCCCCTTACCAAGGGCTTCACTGAATCCGCCTACATCAAAAGGAAGCTCCACGAGGGCCTTGATGGAGTTTGGGGGATCCCCTATTGGCAAGACCGCACCGTCCTCACCAGTCAAGCGACTGCTGGCCAAAATCATCTTCATGTGGATTCAAACTCGTATAAGAATTTCGAGGTTGGAGGCTCTTGCATTTTGATCAAAACAGTCGGCGGGTTGCCTGTTAGTGAGGTGAGGGTGGTCGGTGGTTTGCCGTCGAGTATCTTGATCAACTTGACAACCAATTTAGGGACCACCTGGCTTGATGGAGCAGAGGTTTATCCGTTGATCAAGGCAAGGATAAAGTCTGGGCAGGCGATCAATTTATTGGGGTCGAGATTTAGTCAAATGGAAATAGAAGGGACTGAGGAATATGATGACGGAGTGACACGCCGTATCGGGAGTGCTTCTGGATTTCCCATTTATAAATGGTATCCAATTTTTGATATTGAACCAGATTGGGCAGAGCAGGGGGGATTTAGTCTCATCAATCCTTACGACCAACTTTCTTACTTTGGAAAATCGGTCACTTTGTCAGAGTACGATGAGACGGAGATACTGCTCAGGCTGAGTTTTTTGGAGAGGCAGAAATCAGACATTCAGAAAATCCTGGACTTTTTTGATTCTCGGATGGGACGATGGGGAAATTTCTGGGTCCCATCCTGGCAGTCGGACGTCAGAGTGACGGCGGCTTTCGGTTCTGGAGACAATCACCTGCATATCGAGAATATAGATTATTTAAGCTATTGGCTCAACACGGGTGCGGGGACATATATAACCTTGCTTTTTCCAGATGGCACGAGAGTTAATAAACAAGTTATTAATGCGTCTTCTACGACTTTGACTCTTGATGGCACCATAGGTAAAGCTTGTTCGAGTTCTTCGTTGGACGGACTCCTTGTATCTTTTCTTCTTTTCGGCAGATTTGGCCAGGACGAGATTGAAGTTGGCTACCTGACGGATGGAGTCGGTAAAACTAACCTAACGTTTCAGACTTTGTTTTCGGAAGGATTTTCATGAAAACGGTTTCTTCAAGATTCAAGACCAAAGAAACGAAGGTCAAGAAAAGGCCGACCGAACTTTACCACATTTGGAGAGATTTGCCTTCTCCGAACGGGACTCACTGGAGGTATACGAGCGGAGATGTGGCCGTAACTTATGCTGGTCTTCCTTATGTTCCGGCCACTTTAAACAGAAGCCTTGTCATCTACGACAGCACTATGCAGGTTTCTAAGATGACGATCTACGCAGGATATCTTGAAGTTCCTATCGTTCAGTTTATCGCCATGAATCCTGTCGAGCAAGTTTGGATACAGGTGATGAGAGCCCACAGAGATATTTTTCCTCTGCAAGTAGATGTTATTTTCGTAGGCCAGATTAAGGCTGTCTCTTTTAAGGGATTGCAAGCCAACGTTGAATGCGTCGGCTTCGAGCATTTTCTCTCTATGCCAATCCCGACATTGCGTTATCAGGTCACATGTAACTGGAAACTTTTTGAAACCAGGGTAATAGGAGGATTCACTTTTGGCTGTGGGATTGGGGTCACAAAAATAAGCAAGAAGGTTACTGCTGCGGTAACGCTTGATTCAACCGGGAGAATCCTGACAAGCGCTACATTCGGTCTTCCTGCTTATGGTGATGGGTACTTTACTCTTGGGACTATTGAGTTTGGGGATGAAAAAAGGACGATAGTTTCTCACGTTGGGAATGTTGTTACGATGGCCTACAAGATGAGGGATTTGGTGGCTGGGAATGTTGATGCTTATCCTGGCTGTGATGGAAGGCCAGAGACGTGCAAGGACAAGTTCAATAATGTGGTCAATTCCCTTTGGTTTGCGTTTATACCGCAGGAGAATCCTGCGATAAGGATATCATGAGTGATTATTATTTTGAAGACGAAGAAAAACAGAAAGAGTTGAAGGGAGTTCTCGATGAGTGGCATGGAACTCCTTATCGTCATCACTGTGGCGTAAAGGGGTTAGGTTGTGACTGCATTCATTTTGTAGCAAAAGTTTTTGAGGAGATGGGAATTTTTAAATGGAGAAAAAATATAATCTCTGATTATCCTCGTGATTGGCATTTGCACAATACGAGGGAATTATTATGTGAGGCCATAGAGAGGGAATTAAAAGTTGAAAAGCTTGAGTTGAATAATCTGATGAATGGAGATATTACTATTAGTCATTATGGAAAAGCTGCTTCCCATGCTGGAATTTTCTTTGACGAACATGTGTATCAGGCAATTAATAGGGTTGGGGTATGTAAAATTAGTTTTAACGATCGTCTTCTTAGAAGGCAGATGAAATTTGCCTACAGGATATTGAAATGAGTCTTGGGAGTGTATTCGGAGCTGTTGCTGGTGGGATTATAGGTTTTTTTATTGGCGGTCCGAAGGGCGCTTTCCTGGGGGCTTCCATTGGGTTTTCTCTTGGTGCAATGGTTGATCCTATTACTCCTGATATTAAGTCACCCGGAACTCCGGTGGATGAGAGTCATGTTACGTCTAATGAGATAGGCAATCCAATCTATGATGCGCTGGGAACAGTAAAGATTAGGGGTCAATTACTTTTTTATGGAAAGGAACGAGCGGTAGCACAATATCAGGAAACAGGAGGTGGCAAAGGAGGGGGAGGAGGGGAAGATGTTTTAACCGGATACAAATATTATGCCTCCTGGGGCCTCGGAATATGTTTAGGCCCTGTGGATTGTCTTTATACGATTTTTAAGGACGAAAAAATAGTTTGGGAAGGGGAGACGAATCGTCCTTTAGCAGGAGGATCCGAAGAAATTATCATAGAAGGTCTGGGAGCAATGCGACTTTATTTTGGTACTCATGATCAGACGGCGAATGCAAATGTGGGGGAGCTTACCGGATATGCCACTCTAAATTCTCCTATGAGAGGATTATGTTGGGCTTTTTTTGGTGATTGTTATATGGGAGAATTCAATCGGCTTCCAACGATGGCTTTCGTTTTAAGAAGAACTCCTGTCCTTGCTTTTTCCACGAAAAATATAATCCGAACTCTTGATTACAACCCCGCCCATGCGATGTGGTACATATTGCATCATTTGACCGGTCTCCCCGAAACATGGCTTCATACGGCCGATTTCTCTATGCTTGCCGATAAACTGGCAGCATCTGCCGAGAAGAGGGGCATCAGTATACTCTTCGACCAACAGCAGGCAGCGATGACCTATCTTGAGAGTATCAACGATCATATTGATTCTATCTTACGTTTTGGGTCTGATGGAACTTTTCATCCAAAATTGATTCGAGAAGATTATGTCGTTGGCGATCTTGAGCTGATTGACGAATCAGTTGTGGTTGACAAGCCAACGTTTACGAGGAAAAGCTGGATCGATACGATCAACGAAGTGAAGGTGCAATATTCAGAACTCCCCCATCCTCCTCCGATAATACCAGATTTCATTTATACCGCCGAAATTAGCGGCACTGCGGCTGCTGATATAGTTAAAAGAAGTTTTTCTGATTTGAGCGAAAGCATAAGGACAAGCATGGGTAATACACCAGCGGGAGGGATACCGTTTAATGCGGACGTTAAATATTTAGTCGGTTCGAGCGTGCCTCCCACCTGGAACGTAACTATCCCTGCTGTTACGCTCAATCGAATCAGAGCGATTCTCGAACTTGATCCTACCGGGAACGCTTTGTATGTGGCGATCGGAGTTTTTGATGGCTCAGATTCGGGGGATGGATGGATACTTCATAAAAGATCTCTTGCTGATGGCTCAGCCGTTTGGCAATATCTTCACAGTACTTTTTTTTATAGTGGTGCTCACGAAATCACGGGGCTTTCTTACTGCGATGGCAACATATATATAATCGGTTTGACAGACGGCGGGACCTCAAAAAGATCGTGGGCGGTAGAAAAAAGAACCAGCAATAATGCAGCTGTCTGGTTAAAATTGGCAGGTACTCCTGCTCCGGTTTATGATAGTAGAGGTGGAGCCATATGTGCTGACTCATCGGGAGTATATTGCGCTATCTTTTCGGGGATAGCAAATAATTGGGTCGTCCAAAAAAGAGCCTTGAGCGACGGCGCGATCGTTTGGGAGAAAATAGTTGCTTATGGTACTATCGTTCCTCATAAAATCATCCTTTTTGGGGATCATGTTTATGTGATGGGAGGTACGGGAAGTTGGATTATTGAAAAACGAAGGAAATCGGACGGGGTGAGATTATACTATCGATCTTGGGCGCCAAGCGGTGGTGGTTCAGAAGCCATTCTTAACTCGTTTTCAATAAATCCCGATTGGCCGTTTAATCTCCAAGGTTATATTCGTGTTTGTGGTTATGATATGGGAGGCGGTGGGGGCGCTTACAGGGTAAGGATAGAGCGTTTGCTCGAATCTGATTTTAGCACGAATACGTTCGTCGCGACAGGAACCAAACAGTTTGGAAGCGGAATGGATGTTGATGAGGGAATAGGAGTGTATGATTCAGTGATTTGCGCAGTTCCAACTCATAATAGTGGAACTGGAAAGAAGGACGTCATGATCCAAAGAAGAAAGGCTTCCGATTTGACTCTTTAGGAGAAAAACGAATGACGATAGACATCAAACAATCAACAGCCAGTCCGATCGCAGTGGATGTTGGAAATATAGGTGTACAAGGAAGGACCGTTTCCAAGACAGTTCAACTGGCAATGTTTACCGAAAACAGGAATGCGGCTTGGGCAGGAAGGCAATTTCTAAGAAAGGCGTCCTATCCCTTTGCCACGATCAGTTTTTCGGCCAATAGAAAAGTCTTTAGACACGAGGTTGGAGATTGTTTCAAATTCTCATATGCTCCGTACGGCATTGCGAACATGATCTGTAGAGTTCTCCAAAAAGAAGAGGAGAGCATTGAATCGGAAAGTATTATTATTCACGCTATGGAAGACATCTTTTCCGTTGCTTTGGCAATTGAAGAATACGAAGAGGGAACTGACTATACTCAATTACCGCCTGATTGGACAGTTGTACCTTTTGTTCATCAGAGAGTTATTGAGGCCCCTTACGCTTTTGTTACGGAGATTAAGGTTGTGCCACTGGCTTGTCGTGAATCACATTTTGATTTAGCATTTCAACTGTACATGAGTATTGATAGTGGAGACTCATATTCCTTGCTTGATAGTGTTTCAAATATTCGTGCATTTGGGACGATTGTTACTGATGCTTATCCAATAGGTTCTTACCCAATTGATAAGTCGGATACTGGTTTCATTATTGAATTCCATAACGATGATGTTGGCCTGATTGATACTGTGACGTGGGCAGAGGTTTTGGCTGGGACAAAAAACAACGCTTTATTGGGAGACGAAATCATAACCTTTCAAACGATCACTCCGGTGAGTGATTATCAATATAGAATCACAAACATTATCAGGGGAAGATTCGATACTGTGAGGGCGGTTCATGCCATAGGTACAGAATTTTATTTTATCGGCTCTAATGCAATGTCTATTGCCGATGCAGAGATTGCTGCGGGTGCGGCGAGGAAATTCAAGCTTGTTCCCTACAATATCCAGCAAGCTGGAGATATATCCGATGCTATCCCAATTGACTTGACTGTTGCTGGCAGAGCATTAAAGCCCTATATTCCGTCGAATTTTCATGCTAATGGCAGCAGTCAAGCCGCACGATATGATACAGATATTATTTTAACTTGGTCTCCAAGATATCGGGGGAGAGGAGCGGGCATTGGTATTCCTGGTCAGGTGTTGGCAGAAGGCTGGAGAAGAGAGGGGCTTTTTGAGATTGAAGTTTGGGAGGGAGGTTTTTTAAAGAGGACAACCACTGATATTGACGCCGAGACTTGGACTTACATGGCCTGGGTAAATGTCGTAGACAATGGAGGGTTGGCTGCGACAGTAACCTTTAAATTATTGAACTTCCGAACAGAAGATGGTTTTGTTTATGAGTCAGATCAAGTTCAAGTGATTTGTAGAAAGAATTAAAAAGGTTTGAAGTGGCCGACAAATACATAAAGAAGAACGAAGTTAACATCTACGTTGACGATGATTTGCTCGTCCATAATTTGGAAGAGGTTGAGGGGACTACAGTCAGTGTCGGTCCTTCTGACGCAGGAAAAATACCCGCTCTCAATCTGGCGGGCAAACTTGATTCATCTTTGCTTCCTGAAGTCGTTTGTTACGAGGATGAAGTCGTTTGTTACGAGGATGAAATAGTCACTTATTAGGAGGCATGTAAAATGACAGCCTTAAAAGAAGTCGCCTTGACGATGATGGTTTCAGTTCCAGCTGTAGATATGCAAACGGTGGCCAAAACCACGCTCTACACCGTGCCCGTTGGCAAAACTTTCTATCCCTCTCACATCATGATTCGCAATCCATCCGCTTCTCTGGCTGGGGGGATCGACTACGACTTTGGGACAGGTGTAGATGCAGACACGTGGTTGCAGGCCGTTGATTTGTCCGACATGACAACCCCAACAACGGATTATAAAATCGTCACCCTGTCAGCAAAGTCTGCACGTTGTGAGTCTGGAAGCGAATTTGGGATAAAGCCTATCACTGGCTCAACAGTTCCTGCAACGGCGACGATTGATGTATTTGGACGTTTGGATTAAGAGGAAGATATGGCTAAGAGATTGATAAAAGGATATGTGTATCCTCTGGTTGAGGATGGTTCTATCCTCGTTAACAAAGACAATAAAGTGCTTGAAGAAGCTGACAAAGGGATATTTGGAGGAGTTGCTCCTCTGAATTCAGAAGGTAAGGTTCCAAATGAAAATCTTTCAGTAGCGTTTGATGGATTGACAAAAATCACGGTTGGAATAAGTCAACCAGATTCACCGTCTGTTGGTGATCTTTGGGTTGATACTTCATAGGATAATAAATGTAAAGGAGGATTTATAAATGGCTGGAAACGTATTGTTTTCAAAGGGCAGAGAAGGGATTTTAGATGCTACCATTGACATGACAGGCGATGTAAGAGCTATATTGGTTAAGTCTACCTATACTTTTGATGATGCTGATGAGGACTTGGCAGATGTTGAGGCTGAGGGTTCAAAGGATAATGGGAGAAGTGCAGCGCTTGGTACGCATGATTATGCCCTTGGGGTATTTGATGCCCCTAACACAAGTGTTGTAGCTTTAGCGGCTGTGGCAAGCAATGCCATAATAATCTTTCAACATACCGGAGTTGACGCTACTGCTCGGCTGATAGCTTATATTGATACCCCGGCAAGTGGGCTTCCCTGTACTCCAGCCGTGGGCCAAACTGTTAATATTAACTGGGACGACGGGGCAAATAAAATCTTTAAGTTATAGGAAGATAAATGGCTGGAATAATATCTCTATCTCAATTTGCTCAAGGTGAGATAGAAAAGAAATGCATGGTTGAAATTGAAGTTGTGCTCAAAAAATATAGGTGTTCATTGATAGCAACGACTATTTATCAAGACGGTATTCTTACCACGAGCATTATCAGCGTGAAAGCCGCTGAGATTCTAATAACGGAAGGAGGAAAAACAAAATGAGTTTACAAACTTGGCAAGAAACATTAATGCAATCGCAGATTGATGGAACGGCGGTGACTACGGCTACTCCTGGAGCCTCACTTTTACCACCAGCAGCGGTTCTTACTTTACCAGCAAACTTTTTCCAGATCGGTCGTATTCTTAAGATTAGGATTTGGGGCAGAGTGTCGAACCGAATCACAGGGCCGGATACCTTGACCTTGAACGTGAGGTACGGCGCAATACAGATAGCAGCAAGCCAGGCACTTGCAATCAATATTGTTGCCAAAGCCAATGTGTCGTTTCTTTTGGAATGGATGTTGACTTGCCGATCAATTGGTAACAGTACGCTTGCGACCATGATGCACCAGGATTATTTCAGTCAGAGTCCGTGATTGGTTCCCCTCTTCCTTC
>Ga0315293_10002670_pt1 | contig 17133 bp, 10 predicted proteins | sample YL17G13_20_MG_FD_203071 | JGI IMG/M metagenome (GOLD analysis project Ga0315293, IMG submission 203071) | Sediment microbial communities from Yellowstone Lake, YNP, Wyoming, USA - YL17G13_20 | ecosystem: Environmental > Aquatic > Freshwater > Lake > Sediment | place: USA: Wyoming | collected...
AGGGGCTCCTGGACGCCTGGAATTTCGTTTACGTGGTGGATGAGGAGAGCCGAACGGTCGAGGTGTTGGTGGACGTCGGCGACGGGCAGGATGTCACGGGCAAGGATTTGAGCCAGGCCATGGGATCGTCGCAGGAAGGCGAGCCGATCGTATCGTTCTCCCTGAAGGCGGAGGCGGGGGCGCGATTCGCCCGGCTGACAAGTCCCGAAAACCGCAACCGGCACCTGGCCATTGTCCTGGACGGCACGGTTCAATCGGCGCCGGTCCTGAGGGCGACCCTTTCGACGGGCGGCATCATCGAAGGCTACCGGAACAACATCCGCGAGCGGGATGAGGTCGTCACCATCTTGAATTCCGGCCAGTTGGCCGCCAGCCTCGGCGATCCGGTGACGGAGCGGACGGTCGGGCCGGAACTCGGGGCGGATAACATTCGCCGCGGCCTCCAGGCCAGCGCCATCGGCTTTGCGCTGGTGGTGCTCTTTATGGTCGTCTATTACCGCGCGGCCGGTCTGGTGGCGGATTTTGCGCTCGGGCTGAACGTGGTGCTCGTCGTGTGCATCATGTGCCTGATTCGCCAGGCGTGGACGCTGCCCGGCATCGCGGGCATGATCCTGGCGCTGGCGATGGCGGTGGATGCCAACGTCCTGATTTACGAGCGCCTGCGCGAAGAGAAGGGCAAAGAGGGGAGCCTCGGGTTCGCCCTGAAGAAGGCGTACGAACGGGCGTTCACCACGATCTTCGACTCGAACCTGACGACCGTGATTCCGGCGTTTGTCCTCCTGCTGCCCGGTCTGGCGACGGAGGAGGTGAAAGGGTTCGCGGTCGTCATCATCATCGGCATCTCGGTCAGCATGTTCACGGCCGTCGTCGTGACGCGGATGATTTTCGAGACGGGTCTCAAGTGGGGTTTGGTAAAACAGCTTCGGATGTTCCAGTTGTTCGGGACGCCGAATCTCGACTGGATGCGGTTCGCGCGGGTGGCCGTCGTCGTCTCGGGCGCGATGGTGCTCCTCGGGGCGATCGTGTTTTTCAGCCGCGGAAAAGACAAGTACGACATCGAGTTTATCGGCGGCACGCAGGTCGAGTTGGCGCTCAAGGTGCCGGAAGGGCAAAAGGACGTTCCGATTGAACTCGTGCGCCGACGCGTGGGCGAGGCGATAGGCCCCGGCGTCACGGTCCAGGAACTGGAGTACGCGACGGAGGCCCGCGAGGGGCTTAATCACTTCCTCATCAGCGTTCCGGCGCTGGGGAAACTGGCGTCGGGCGAATCGGCGGTCAAGGAGGTTCTGGCCCAGGCGTTTGCGGACATGCGGCCTGAACAGGCGGAGACGAGTGCCCGCGCGACGGCGTCCAAGATTACCGACACGATTCTCCGCGAGCGGTTTTGTTCGGCGGGTGCCGCTCAGCCGCCGGCGGCGGAGCGCGGGGCCGGCAAGGAAGCCGCGGCGCCCGCCGCGCCGGCCGTTCGATACCTTCCGCCGGAGGCGCGGCAATTCCTCGCAAAGATTTGCCTGGAGGTGGATGTGAATCCGCCTCTGGCGGAGGGGGAAATCCGGCGACGGATCGACGCCTTCCTCCGCGACCGGTATCCCGACCTCATCGGGACGCTTTATCGGATTACGGGGCGCTCGCCCGCGGGAACGGCCGGCGAATTCGGTTCGTTCGAGATTCTGGTCCGCCAGGAGTACGCCGGGCGGCAGGCCGACGTCGAGAATCCCGCCCGCTGGACCGAGATCGTCCAGCAGGCGCTCGGGGCGGAGCAGCCTTTTGCCTCGACGACGTCGTTTGAACCCACGATGGCCGCCGAAACGTGGGACAAGGCCGTCATCGCCATCCTCCTTTCGCTTTTGGCGATGATCTTTTACATCTGGGTTCGATTTGCCAAACTGGCGTCCGGCCTGGCGGCCGTGGTCGCGCTCATTCACGACGTCGTCGTGACGTTGGGCGCGGTGGCGGCGTCGGCGTACCTGGCCGACACGTTCCTCGGGACGACGCTGCTGTTGACGGATTTGAAGATCAACCTGCCGATGGTCGGCGCGTTTCTGACGCTGATCGGCTATTCCGTCAACGACACGATCGTCGTCTTCGACCGCATCCGCGAGAACCGCGGCAAATACGGAGACCTGTCCCAGTCGGTCGTCAACACGAGCATCAACCAGACGCTGTCGCGGACCGTCCTGACGCAATTCACGGTGTTCACGGCGGTGGTCGCCCTGTACTTTTTCGCCGGAAAATCGTCGTCGGTGCACGGCCTCAGTTTCGTGATGATGATCGGCACGATCGTCGGGACGTATTCCTCGATCGCCATCGCCGGCCCGATTCTCGTCCAGCGCGAGTACCTGCGCAAGGTGTACGCCTGGGTCTATCCGATCCTCATGGTGGGCCTGCTGGGGTACTTCGTCTTCCTGTGGAAGTCGCCCGGCGAATTCTTCGCCTCCTGGACGGGATGGGTTTGGGCGGCGGGGCAACTGGTCTGGACCGCCCTGGCGTGGCAGGCCGCTTCGAGCAATGCCTACGGACGGCCGTGGATGTTGGCGGTGAAGGCGCCCGCCCTGGGTCGCTTGCTGGCGGGCCTGAGCCTCCTGGTGTTCCCGGCGACCGTCGGGTTGCCGATAGCCCTGCTTGTAAGCAGCCCGGGGGCGATGTGGGTGAACTGGGTCGGACCGGCGGCGTTCGGGGCTCTCATCACCTGCCCGACGACCTTGGCCATGTACCGGCTGGTTTGGGGGGGCGGAGGGGGCGGAGCCGAAAAAAAAAGTTAATTTCCATCTGCCGAAGGCTCCGATAGGATATCGGGGAGAAGAGGCTCTAGAGCGTATCCGCGGGACTCTAAGGTGACTTGCCCTGAGCCTGTCGAAGGGGGTCGGATGCATCCGCTGACAAAACTGGTGTTGGTTCTCTTGGTGGTGGCGCTGGCCGGCGTGACGCTGTACGTGGCCAATCAGCGGCGGTATGAAGGGCAATCAGGCGGCCCGGCGGCCGTTTCGACGCCGGTCGAACAGGCGGCGGAAGGGCGCCGCCCTTTCCAGGACCCTCTGGCGACGTACGAACGGTGGCGGAATCGTCTGGGTGAACGCCAGGCGGCGCCGACGTCCGAATCGCCCCGTCCCCCGGCCATCGACCTTCAGTCAAGTTCCGTGAACGAGGGAACCATGGTCGCCCAGCGCCTCGAAACGCCGGTGGCCGGCGCGGATCCGCCGGGACCCACCCTGAAACCGGCTGGTGTCGAGGGCGAGGTTGTCACAACCCCTTGGACCGAGCCGGAGGCGGCGGCGAAGGACAATACCTACATCATTGCCGCGGGCGACACCCTGTACGGCATTGCCATGAAACGTTACGGCGACCCGAAGTTCGTTTCGGCCATTGAGGCGGCCAACCCCGGAATCGATGCCCGTGCGCTAAGGGTGGGGGACCGGATCGTCCTGCCCGAGCGCCAGACTGCGGAATCGAAACCGGAGGCTGCGGCGGCTGCCGCGGCGACGAAAGTGTACGTCGTTCGGCGGAACGACACGCTCGTCGGGATCGCCCGGCGGTTCTACGGCGATGCCGCTGCCTACCGCAAGATTTACGAGGCGAACCGCGACGTCCTTTCTTCGCCCAACGCCACGCTCTATGTGGGCATGCGTCTGCGGATGCCCGAGCCGTAGCGGGGGCGGGGCCGATTCAAGGCAGGTTGTGTGAGGGCGCGTCCCTTCCGCTCATCTTCCGCTTACGCTTTCCGATGTCTTCCCGTCAGGGCGCGACGAACTCCGCGAACCAGCCGATGGAACCACGCGGTTTGGCCCCGTTTGAAGGCGTCCCGCATGGCGAGCAACTGCGGGATCGTCCAATCCTCCGTCTCGATCATGCCCCCTTCCTCGAACGAGCGGGCCACGTGGTCGGGCGTTAAGTCCTGTTTCAGATAACCCTTCTCCCGGCAGATTTCGTAGAGGCGCGTGCCGTAAAGCGGCGTGGCGATCGCGAGGTGGCCGCGGATGCCATACCGCCGCTTCAGGTGCCGCGCGAGGTCAATCGACATCTGCATCTCGGCCGGCGTCTCGCCCGGAAGCCCCATGATAAACCCCCCCCGGGCCTTGAGGCCCAGCCGCTTGCACGCCTCGGCGGCCCGCAACACCGAATCCAGCCGCAGGTGCTTGTCGATGACCTCGTCGAGCACGCGCTGGGAACCGGATTCGATGGTCAGATAGATGGCGCGGCAGCCGGCTTCCTTGGCCTTCGCCAGAATGTCGAACGTGAGCCGGTCGGTCCGCATCCCGATGGGGGTTTCCCACGTCATGCCCAGGCCTTCGCGTTTCATCTGGATCAAACCGTCCAGGATGGCGTGAAATCGCTTCTGGTTTTGGCCCAGGTTGTCGTCGATGAAATGGATGTGGCGGATACCTAGCCGGGTGGCGATGAATCGCAGGTGGGCGAGGACCCGCTCGGGGCTCTGCATGCGGTATTGTCGGCCCATGTGGAGATGGGCGGCGCAGAACGTGCAGCGGAAGGGACAGCCCCGGCTCGTCAACACCGTCATCACACGCCGGGGTTTCCATCGCCACCGGCCGGCGGCATCCATCGTGGCGACGCGCATGTACCGCTCCAGGTCGATCAGGTGGTAGGCGGGGTCGGGCAGCGCATCGAGGTCTTCGAGGTATCCGGCCCGCTCGTTGACCCGGAGTTGTCCGTCCGCGCGATAGACGATGCCGGGAATGCCGCTCAGCGGCTCCCGGCGCGCCAGGGCCTCAATCAATCGCGGCAGGACGCCTTCGCCCTCGCCCTGGACGGCCACCGTGATCGCCGGCTCGGCAAGGTAATCAAGCGGCCGGACGGTCACCTGCGGGCCGCCGACCAGAATCGGAACGTCGGCGAGGGCGCTGCGGATCCGCCGCGCGGCTTCCAGGGCCGAGGGCATCTGGGTGTAGAAGGCGCTGTTGATGCCTACGACGTCGGGAGCCGCCTCACGGACCGCGCTCTTCAGGTCGTCCCACGAGAGGCCGACGTGGAGGATGCCGTCCTCGTTAAAGACGAGTTCCGAAGGCTGGTCCTGAACGTTGCCGTCGAGAAGGACGACCTCGTGGCCGGCGCGCTCGAGCACGGCCCCAAGGTACATCAGGGCCAACGGGATCTCGGCCTGCGCAGCCACGTCCCATCCAAGGCCGAACTCCAGCGGCGGACGCAACAATAACACCTTCATGCCTTCATCCTTTGCCTCTAGGAACGCCGGGCCAGAAATAGCGCCTCATCCGTCCGGCGGAGCGCCGCCGCCAGGTGACTGACGCCCCGCGACAGCGCGTGGCAACGGGAGAGCCGGCGATGAATCCATCGCCCCGTGTCTTCCGCACGGTACCCGAAACTGCGATGCACGAACGTCGGGCGGCGGATGGGATGAACGGCCTCCACCACGAATCCCGCCGATTCCAGGTGCCGCCGCAGCGTCGCTTTCGTAAAGTGGGTCAGGTGACGCGGCACGTCCAGGCCGTACCACGCCTCGCCGAACCAGCGGGCCGTGAGACTGTTGCTCAGAGGACAGACGACCGCCAGCCGTCCGCCGGGCCGCAGGAGCGCCCGCGCCGCCTTCAGCGTCGCCAGGGGGCGCGGAACGTGCTCGAGGGCGTGCCACAGGGTCACAACGTCGTAAGAGGCCTCCGGCAGCGCGGCCCCGGGCAGCGTGCCCTCGTGGATGGTCAATCCCATGCGGCGCCCCGTTCGGACCGCCGAGGCGATGAGGTCCATCCCTTCGGCACGCCATCCGGCGGCGGCCATCTGGGCGACGTACCGCCCGCTGCCGCAGCCGAAATCCAGCAGCCGCCCGTCCCCCTCGAAAGGCAGGTAGCCGACGGCCTTTCGGTTGCGAAGACGCAGGGTGGCCCACGGCGCAAGAAGCCACCGTACGATGGCCGGCGACCGCCGGCCCGGCGGATAGCCGCGATAGTTGACGAGGGCCCATCGCAAAAAGCCGCGAGGCGGCCCCGCGGGCAGAGAGTCGGCTCGGTAACATTCGTAGGTTGCCGGATACGCCTTGCCCAAGGCATCGAGGGTCGGCCGCGGGTTGGTCCGCGCAAGACCGCATTGGCGGCATCGGACCACGTGGAATCGCCCCGGCCATCCCGACGTCCGGTCGCGGCCCGTCAGGAGGATGTCGGCCTCCATCGAGCCGCAGTAGTCGCAGGGGACTTCCTCGAGCGGGAGGCCGTCGGCGTTGGGGTCAGCGGCGGTCGTCATTGGAGTATCGGACACGGGTCACGCCTTTAGGAACATCAGCCACCCATCGCGGCAGAGGAACCGTGCGGCCGAGGCGGCCCCCGCCAGCCGCCGCTGCGCTCGCGCGGTCCGTCCCACAAGGAGCAGGACAAGGGCGGCGATAAGATTTCCGACCAGGAGCGCCGCCTCACGCAGAAACATTCCCAGTCGCAGGGCAAAAACCATCGCGGCGCCGCGAAAGGGGCCGCCGTGCTTGCGAAGGTATCGGAACAGGCTCCGGCAAAACAGGACGTTGGCCGTCGCCGAGGCGGCCGACACACCGCCCAGGTGGGTCAGCCGGCCGGACGGCTCGAACCGGATTCGGTGCCCCGCCTCGCGGATCCGCCGGCAAAGGTCCACCTCTTCCAGGTAAACGAAGAACCGCTCGTCCATGATGCCGACCTCGGCGAGCACGCGTTGCGGCACGCAAAGGGCGGCGCCCATGAGGCTGTCCACATCGGCCGGCGTCCGGAAATCGAAATCGGCCATTTTGTAACGCCGGTAGGCGCCTTTCAGGAACCGCAGGGCCCGAAGGGGGGTGTATTGATGGAGCAGGGCGGCCAAGGTTGGAAACCGTCGGGCGGACGGCTGGATCGACCCGTCGGCGTTCAGGAGTTGCGGGCCGCAGGCGCCGACGTGCGGGTCGCCGTCCAGCGTCCGGACCAGGACCTCCAGGGCGCCCGCGTGAACCACCGTGTCGGGATTCAGAAACAGGACGTTTCGCCCCGCGGCCAGGACGAGCCCCTGATTGTTGGCGGCGGCAAAGCCGCGGTTCCGCGCGTTGGCGATCAGCCGCACCCATCCAAACCGCTCCCGCACCATCTCGGCGGTGCCGTCGCGGCCGGCGTTATCGACGACGATGGTTTCGGTCGCCAGGTTGCCCGAATGCGACTCGATGGACATGAGGCAGTCGGCCAGCGCATCCCGGCAGCGGTACGCCACGATGACGATCGAAAGGTCCGGTGGCATCAGCCGCCCTCTTCCTTTCGGTGCGCGCGGATGGTCAGGTCCCACCAATGCCGAATGTTCCTGAAATACCGTTTTCCGAAAAGGCTTCCGCCGATCCCGGCCCCGAGGCGGGCCCACCACGACGGCCGTTCCTTCCAACGGGCCAGTATCTCGCGGCGCCAGGCGGCGGCCAGATCGTCCAGATCGTCGCGCCGTCCTTTTATCCCCAGGACAAAGACGAGGCGCGGCGAATGGGGGTGGCCCTGCCAACCGTAGAGGAGGCTTTCGAAACCCTCGAACAGCCGCACGAGCGCATGCGGCGTGAAACGCCAGTAATCGTCCGGAAACGCGTGAATGTCGAAGTTGAAAGCGCTGCTCACGAGGGCCATACCCCCCGGCGCCGTGACACGCTGGATCTCGGAAACCCCTCGGCGAACCTCCCAGGCGTGTTCCAGGACGTTCAGGCAGAGGACCGTCTTGGCCCAGCCGTCGGGGAAGGTCAGGGCCTCCACTCGCTCGATCCGATCCACGCCCGGGCCGGGCTCCATGTCGCAACCGATGTACTCCAGGCCGGGAAACAGGGGGCGAAGATTGGCCAGGTCGAGGTCCTGGACCTGGCGGGAACCGATTTCAAGCACGGGTCCCTGGAGCCGAAAGGCCGCGGCTGCCCCTTCAACGAGTGCTCGTGTCAGGCCGTCCAAACGGACTGTCCTCCATCGAGTGATGGGTAAGGGTTTGCCGAACCCCTTATCTTAGGTTCCTGCTCGGACTTGCCAAGCAAAATCACCGTGCCGGCCGGAACGGATGGGATGCGGGCGCGAGGCTTCGCTACAACGATCAGAGCCGAGGTATAGCGGCCGCCGGAGGCAGGGTCAAGCCGCCGGAGGGGACGGACGGGTCGGCAGACCGTAGAGGGGAGGGGGAGGCATCGTCAGCCGTTCGAAAGACCGGCCGGTGATGAGGGCGTCGAAGTGGCCGCACAGAAAGGCGGCGTCGGGGCAGAGGCGGTGGGCCTCGCGGGGTGGATTCGGCCAAGTGATGAGTTTAGTTGGCCTTGCGTTTCTTTCGTGCAGCGGCAGCATCCTTGGCCCGCTGTTCGGCGGCCTTGTCGGCAGCGGCGGCGAGGCGACGGCTCTCGGCGGCCTTCTTCTTCATCTCGGCGACGGTTTTGGTGTGGAGCCGCGCGGCGCCGTTCCACTTCCACGTGCCGCGATACTCGCCCTTGCGCTTGGCGTCGGCAAGGCGTCTCTTGGCTTCGGGGATGGCCTGCTTATACTGCGGCAGCCATTTGGCCTGAGCGACGAGCATCTCGTCGACCATCTGCCACACCTCGATGGGATCGCAGACGGCGGCCGTGAGCGGGTCGTGGAGAACGGCCTGCTTGAGGAGGGCGACATCGCCGTTGACGGCGGCGCGGACGGACATCCGCTGGACGTTGATCGAAGCCGAGAGCGTCGCGGCGCAGGCCAGCGGAAGGTCGCCGACGCGCGGAATGTTGATGCCGTTGCGGTCCACGTAACCGGGGACCTCGACGATGCAGTCATCGGGAAGGTTGGAGATGCAACCGTGGTTCTTCACGTTGAAGTGGCCGCGGTAGGTCCGTCCGGTCTCGAGGCCCTCGATGATCCAGGAGCCGTGCTCGCCGGAGCGGTCGGCGGGGCCGATGGGCTTGTCCTCGCGCTTGAGCCACGCGGGGAAGTCGGTGTTAAACCAGTTACGGCCCTCGGTGCAGACGCGCAGGTACCCGCCGGTCTCACCGTTGATCCAGGACGAAAGGTCGATCCACTTCTTGATGTCCTTGGGGCGCTTGCGGTACCAGGGGACGTACTCGGAGAGGTGGCCGTTGGACTCGGTGGAATAGTAGCCGAAACGGCGGAGGACATCGATGCGGACCTTCTCGGTCTGGGAGTAGCGGGGATGGCGCTCGAAGGCCTCAAGGAGCTCCTCGCCGGTAATCTCGCGGCCCTTATAGATAATCCGGATGTACCAGGTCTGGTGGTTGATGCCGGCGCAGATGATGTCGACCTCGTCCCTGCTCTTGGCGCCGAGGACGTTGGCGATCTGCCGGTGACCGCCCTCCACGCCGTGACAGAGGCCGAGGGTGCGGACGCCGCCGAACTCGATGGCGGCCCAGGTGTTCATGGCGTTCGGGTTGGCGTAGTTGAGGAACAGGGCGTTCGGCTTGGCGACCTCGCGGATGTCCTTGCAGAAGTCGAGGATGCAAGGGATGTTGCGTTGGCCGTAGAGGATGCCGCCGACGCAGAGCGTGTCGCCGACGCACTGGTCGACGCCGTACTTCAGGGGGATGTCGATGTCGAGCCTGAAGGCCTCGAGGCCGCCGATACGGGTGCAGTTGACGATGTAGTCGGCATCGGCGACGGCCCGGCGCCGGTCGAGCGTGGCGGTGATCGTCGCCGGGAGTTTGTTCGCGCGGAGGTCCTTCTGGCACAGTTGATACACCATGTCGAGGTTGCGCTTGTTGATGTCGGTCAGGGCGAACTCGGTGTTGGCGAATTCGGGCACAGCGAGGAGATCGCGAAACAGACGGCGACAAAACCCGACGCTTCCGGCTCCAATGAAGGCTACTTTCATCGCAGCAATCCTTTCGTTCCTGACCCCGCATGTTCAGGGGGACTATTCTGCCAAGACGCGCCGCGGGGTCAATGGAAAATCGGCGAGTGCCGATGCAGAAAGCGGCTTGATTTCCCGCCGGCCGGGAGTATACTTAAATAGCCTTAAATGGCCTAAGTGGCCAATCCTTCAGAAAGGGGGGCGACTGGTATCGACGGGGCCTCAGCGGGCTTGGAGTTGCGCGAAGAGGTTGTCGGCCACCTCTTAAAACTGCCGGCAAAACCTAAAATGCCAACACTGGCATGAGCATGGCCGCCTAATTTAGGTGGTCACGTCCTTGGGGGTTGGCCTGTGGGCCTGCAAGGACGCCGATACACGGGCTGGCCGGCTAGTCGCCCGGGTGCGATACCGGCGAGAAAAAGTCCCGGGTAGGTTCTTGAAAATCCTGTCGATCGGAGTTTCGAGGACCGAGATCCAATAGACCGACTACTCGCGTAGACGCTCCAGGTCACGGGCATCCGGACGTGGGTTCGATTCCCACCGCCTCCACCATTTTTCTCGCGCGGCTGACGCGCCATTCATCTCGCAGCATATGGGCGAAGGTCGGGGATTTTAACGCCGTCGGCGGCGCTGCCGGCGCCCGCGCGATGACCGGTTGCCGGCTCCAGGCCCGTGGGACGTTGCCGCGCCGGCGTGCGACGGTTTTCCTCGGTGTCCGCCCGGCGCGTGGGGTCGCGGAGCCGATGCGTGGTGGGTCACCGGCCTCGCGCCGGGGGCGGGCGTCAGGGGAGTCTTGGTCCCGACGAGCCGCTCCAGGTCGCGCAGGACCGGGCGGTCGCCGGCCGTGACGAAACTCGTGGCCTTGCCGCTTGCCGCCAGGCGGGCGGTCCGGCCGATGCGGTGAATGTAATCCTCCGGTGACCGCGGAAAATCGTAGTTGATGACGTGCTCGATGTCGGCCACGTCCAACCCGCGCGCTGCAATGTCGGTGGCGATGAGAATGCGGTAACGTCCTTCGCGGAATCCCAGCATGGCCTCATCGCGCTGTTTCTGTTCGCGGTCGCCGTGCAGGCGAGCGGCGGGGAGTTGCCGGTCGCGGATGCGCCGGGCCAGTCGGTCCACGCCGCGCTTCGTCCGGACGAATACGAGCACGCGGCCGGTTTCCTTCTTCAGGAGGTCCAGGAGGAGCGGCACTTTCTGGGTCTCGTGGACGTCGAACAGACGCTGCTCGGCCCGTTCGACCGGCTGCGAGGCCGGACCGGCCTGGATCTTGATCGGGTTCCGCATGTGGCGGCGGGCGATCTGCTCGACGTCGGCGGGCATCGTCGCGGTGAACATCATCGTCTGCCGATCCGTCGGGAGCGCCGCGATAATGCGCCGGATCTGCGGAATGAACCCCATGTCGTGCATGCGGTCGGCCTCGTCCACGACGAGAATCTCGACCTCTTTCAGCGAGACGGTCCGCCGTTCCAGGTGGTCGATCAGTCGGCCCGGCGTGGCTACGAGGACGTTCGGCCAGGACCGCAGGGCCTTCCAGTCCTTTTCGATTTTGACGCCGCCGACCAGGCCCGCCACGCGGATGCCGCTCGAGCGGCCGAGCGCGTGAAACACGCCGACGATCTGGTGGACCAGTTCGCGGGTGGGGGCCAGGACGAGCGATCCAAGTTCCGCTCGCCGGGCCAGCCGCTGGATGATCGGCAGCGCGAAAACCGCCGTCTTGCCGGTGCCCGTCTGGGCCAGGCCGATGAGGTCGCGGCCTTCCATCGCCGGCCCCAGACACCGGGCCTGGATCGGCGTCGGCGTTTTGTATCCGGCGGCGGCAAGGTCCTGCCGGAGGCTGTCCATGAACGGACAGTCGGTGAACTTCGAAACAACAAATTCAGATGTCAAGAAAAGAACCTCTCATCAAGGGTGCCTCGGGAACCGCGGTTCCCGGCAACCGGGGGCCGGCGCTCCCGGCGGCGCCCCCGCGGGGCGGCTTCGCCGCATGCGCCGTGCGGGAAAGGCGCCCGCCAAACCTGCCTGACCCCGGCGAGCCGGGGCAAATGGGCGGGCGGCATCTTTCCCTTTGCGCCCCACAGTCACCTCTACGGGGGCGCCCTCATGAGTGAAGTTTTCGGCCATCCGTCACGGCCTTTCGGTCGCGGACGGGGCCAGGACCATTGCAGCGGAAGCGGGCAACGAGAGTTGACGGCCAAGCGGAAGGTGACACTCGGAATCCGCGAGAGGTCAAACCCCTGACTCTTCCATCGGCAACACGTACTCCACCTGCTTCGTAAGTATAGGCGACGAATCCGCCCAATGCAAATAGAAAATGGAACCGGCGCCAGGGTCGAGCCGAACAGAGACAGCCGGCCGGTCGTCTCCGTCCTATCTCCGATGCACTAGCGTTCGAGGTTCAGCCAGGCGAGGTCCTCGGGTCCGAGGTCAATGTCGAGCGCTCCGAACGACGTTCGCATTTCGGACAACGAGCGCGGGCCGATCAGGGCGTACGTCGGGAACGGCTGGCAGAGGACGTAGGCCAGGGCGATTTGGATCAGCAGCACGCCGCGCTTCTTGGCCATCTGCTGCGCTCGCTCGAGCCGCTGGAAGTTGTCGTCGCTGTACCAGCATCGGACGAGTTCCTTGTCCGATCGGTCCTTGGGGTCGGCTCGGCCGGCGAAAAACCCTCGTGCCTGGCTCGACCAAGCCATCAGGGGCATCTGCGTCTTGGTGTGCCCAGCGCGGGACTTGGCGTCCGAGGACGCGATGCAGCCGCCCCACGGCGGTTCGACCAGCCGGGCCAGGCTGAAATTGTTGCTGACGGCGGCAAACCCTTTCAGCCCCTTCTGCTTGGCATAGGCGTTGGCGGCATCGGTGCGTTCCGCCGTCCAATTCGACCCGCCGAAGGCCCGGATCCGCCCCGCCTTGACGTGCTCGTTCAGGACGTCCACGAACTCGCCGGCCGGAACCTCCGGGTTATCGCGGTGCATCATGTAGATATCCACGTAATCCATCTGGAGCCGCTCGAGGCTTTCCGTGAACTGGCGGGTCATGTCCTCCGGCGTGCAGTAGGGGGTGTGGGCCCCCTTGTCGAGGATGACGACCTGGTCTCGCACACCGCGCTTCTTGACCCACTGGCCGAGGGCTTTCTCGCATGCGGCGCCGTACACGTACGCCGTGTCGAAGGTGTTCCCGCCGCGCTCCACGAAATCGTCGAACATGACGAAGATGTGGGGCATCGTGGTGATGTTGTCCACGCCCATGACCAGACGCGAGACGGGCATCGTGACGCCCTCGAGGCGCCCGTACTTCATGGTCCGGTCTTTGCGTGGCGCGAGGGGCCGCGTCTGGATCCACGCGGAGCAGGTCTCGAATTTTTCCGAGTCGTACACGACGCCGACGGCTTCGCGCCACCGGTCGAGCGTCCGCATGTTGCCGAGCGTGTCGTCCCACGTCATCGCCGGGCTGGCCGCCTGCCGCTTGTCGATGTGGGCGGCCACGGTGTCGGCCTCGAGGGCGTAGAGCGGCGCCCCGGCCTCCACGACGACCTCGTCGGTTTTCCCTTTGGCCTGAAGGATGATCTTGGACGAGCCGCCATCGCGGTTGGGAATCCACGGGTCGGGGATGACGAGGCTCCCGTCGGTTCCGAAGATCCGGACCTGGTTATCCATGGTCAACTGGATGGCCGTGGCGATCTGGGCCACGAGGTCGCCGGGGAACCGCAGTTCGCCGATGGCCCACCCGTCAACGCCGGTTTCGCAGCGGTGCCCCATGCCTCTGACGTCGATCGGCTCCGCGAAGTCCTTGCCTTGCGCCACCCCGGCCACCAGCCGCGCCAGGCTCGTTGTGTAGCACCCCACGTCGAGGATGCCGCCGCCGCCCAGGGCGTTCTTGAAGAGGCGGCTCTCGGGGTTGAAGCCGGCGTTGAAGCCGAACGAGGCGCGGATAAGTCGCACTTCGCCAATTGCCTTAGCGCGAAGCAGTTCGACGAGTTTGCGGATCTGCGGATGGCAGCGATACATGAACGCTTCCATCAGGAAGACGTCGTTCCGCCGCGCGGCCTCGACGATGGCCATCGCCTCGGCGTGGTTGATCCCGATGGGCTTCTCGCACAGGATGTGTTTCCCCGCCTCCGCCGCCTTGATGGCCCACTCGGCGTGCATCGGGTGGGGCGTCGCGATGTAAACGGCCTGGACGTCCTTGTCGGCCAAGAGGGCCTCGTAACTGCCGTGGCAGCGTTTCACGCCGAATTCGGCCCCGAACTGGTCGGCCTTTTCTTTGGACCGGCTGGCGACGGCGACGAGGCGCCCGGTTTTCGAACTGGCCAATCCCTTGGCAAAGGCCTTGGCGATGTTGCCCGTGCCGAGAATTCCCCATGGCAAGCGGCTGCTCATGATGGTGAACCTTCCCTTTCGTTTCGGCCGGCTTCGTGCCGGACATTGGGCGGAAAGTCTAGGAGTCGCGGCGGGGCGATGCAAGGGTTTTACGGGATTCGCGGGAAGGGGTGGGCCGAGGGGGAATCCGCCTTTTGGTGTTGCAAATCCGGGTCGCGGCGTCTAGGGTGGGCCTCTTTAGGCGGCGGGTTGGGCTGCACGGAAAGGACGCAGCGGATGACTCTCGCGTTTTTCAGGCGTCACCGGACGATGTTCATGGTTCTGATGGTGCTCAGTCTGTTCGGCATCCTCGTGGTCGGCTGGTGGGGGAACGTCGAACAGAAACTCGGCGCCTGGTTCGGTTCCCGGGGTGCGCGGCGTGTGGTGGGTTCCATCGGAGGCGAGTCGGTTCGAATCGCTCAGGTGCTCGAATTCCACAACGACCTTCGCCGGGCCGTGCTGGCCGACATCACGTGGCGAGTCGGCCTGAACCCCCAGGCCAAGGACCCGCTCCTCCGCCAGGGCCTGTTCGGGTTGTACCTTCAGGTCATGGCGTTTCGATATCCGTGGTTCACGGTAGCGGCGGAGGAGCGGCCGGACCTCACCCGGGCGATGGCCTGGCTCGCTCTTTACCAGGAAGCCCAGCGCTATGGCTTTGAGGCGACCGAGGCGGAAGTGAACGCCTACCTTGAGGACCTTCAAAAGGCGGGGCTTCGGCCCGAAGACATTGCGGCCGCCATCGGTCGGGTGGCCGACGGACAGCCGCAGGTGCTGCTTGAGGCGCTCCGCAAGGAACTGACCTTGCGGTCCTATGTCCAATGGCTGGCCGAAATCCTGTCGGGCGCTGTGGACCCCGAAGTGCGGCGGGTGTTTGCCGAAATCGACGAGCGGATTAAGGTTCGGTTGGCCGTGCTCCGGGCATCCGATTTTCTGAAAAAGGTCGGCGAGGTTCCCGAGGCGGCCCTTCAACAGCAGTTTACCAGGCACAAGGATTTTCTGCCGGGCGGAAGCCCTGAGGGCTTCGGCTATCGGATTCCCGACCGTGTGGCGGTCGAGTATCTCGCGGTCGATCCAAAGGCATTCCAGGAACAGGCGGCCGCCAAGGTGACGGACGAGAACGTCCGGCAGTATTACGAGAATGTGAAGGACCCGGAGTACCTGGTGAAAAGCGAGAAGGCCGAGCCGCCGGCCGGCGCCGAAAAGGGAGAGGCCCAAGCGGCGGAAAAGGTGTTTCGTCCGTTCGAGGAGGTCCGGGACTCGATCCGCACGCTCCTGGTTCGCCGCCAGGCGGAGGCGTTGGCCCGCGAGTGTCTCCAGTCGAACGTGGCGGAAATCCGCTCGGCCGGCAAGGGAATAGACCTCGGCATCTGGGCCGACGGCCGGCGGGTCCGCCACGAGGTTGTCCGAGGGCTCCGCACCCGGAACCAACTGGCCGCCCTTGAGGGGATCGGCAAGGCCGCGCGCGGCGACGAGACGTTCGCCGCCCATGCCATGGCCCTGATGGAACTTCTCGGGCCGGCCAAAGCCAAACTTTCCGTCATGGAAATGAGCGAACCGTTCCGGGGTCCGGAGGGCGAGTGGTATGCGTTTCGGGTGACGGAGGCGTCGCCCAGCCATCAGCCGGCCTCCCTCGATGAGGTTCGGGACGAGGTTCTGGCGGACGTGCGCCGGATGGAGACCTTCGAAATCGCCCGCCGCGAAGGGAAGGAACTCTTCGAGGCCGCCGCGGCCAAGGGGCTCTTGGCCGCCGCCAGGGCCGCCGGGGCCACGCTCGTGGTTTCCGGCGAGTTCTCCCGCCGCGGGCCGATTCCCGAGGCGCCGGCCGATCTGCGCGAGAATCACCTTCTCATCAGCGAATGTTTCCGCATGATTGGCGAAAACCCGCCGCGGACACTCGTCGTCCTGGGTCAGGATCAGGCGGTCGTCATCGCCGAGTTGATGGACCGACGGCCGCCGCGCGAAGCGGCTTTCAAGGCGGATCGTCCGGAATGGATTGTCCGCGTCGGCCAGCAACTGGCCCAGGCCGCGCTTCAGCAGGCGCTCGACATCGGCTCCATTCAGCGGCGGATGACGGTGTTGGTGGAGTTACCCGAGTCGGAGAAGAAGACGGAAAGCGAAGACGACGTGGGAGGCGAGTAAGGAAAAGCAGCATGGCAGCCAATCGAACGGCACAATTGTTTGGCGCGGCGATGGTGTTCTTGGCGGTCGCCGTCCTGTGCGGATGCCCCAAGGCCGGAAGAGACCAGCCGATACGAAAGGAACCCCCGATGACCGAACCGTTGCCGCAGGTGACGATGCAGACCTTGAAAGGCAACCTCGTTCTTGAACTCGCGGAAGACGATGCCCCGAACACGGTCGCCAATTTTATCAGCCTCGCCGAGAAAGGGTTTTATGACGGCCTGACGTTTCACCGGGTCATTCCGAACTTTATGATTCAGGGCGGGTGCCCCCTCGGGACCGGCGCCGGCGGGCCCGGCTACGTCATCGCCGATGAGTTCAGCCCGCCTCGCGGTCGCCAGACCTCGCGGTCTGTCGAACCCGCGGGCGAGGCCGCGGGCCCGCGTCTGCGGCACACCCGGGGCGTTATCTCGATGGCCAACGCCGGACCGAACACCGGCGGCAGCCAATTTTTCATCACCCACGTTCCGTGTCCCCACCTGGACGGCAAACACGCCGTCTTCGGGCGCATCACGTCCGGCATGGACGTCGTCGATTCGATCCGGAAGGGCGACCGAATCCTCAAGGTCACGGTGGACCGCAAGCGCAACCATCCCTATCAGCCGACCGTCCTGCCGCGGTAGGCGAGCGCAGGGGCGGCACGATCTTAAAGGGCGCGCAGGAACCGGATCGCCTTCGTGATGTCTCCCACCGGGTCGTCGCCGACTTCCCGCTCGATCGTCAGAAACCCGTCGTACCCGATCTCGTCCAGCAGCGCCAGGTACTTCGGGAAATCGACCGCGCCGTCGCCGAGCGGCACTTCCTTCATCACGCCTTTCAGGCCGTCCTTGGCGTGCGTGTGGACGATGTAGTCCTTCAG
>Ga0315293_10002672_pt1 | contig 17129 bp, 11 predicted proteins | sample YL17G13_20_MG_FD_203071 | JGI IMG/M metagenome (GOLD analysis project Ga0315293, IMG submission 203071) | Sediment microbial communities from Yellowstone Lake, YNP, Wyoming, USA - YL17G13_20 | ecosystem: Environmental > Aquatic > Freshwater > Lake > Sediment | place: USA: Wyoming | collected...
GGCCTGCAGGTCCGGACGGGCCGCAAGAATCTCGGTATGCACCCAGCGCTCGCTCGATGGAGTCGCGGCCTCCTCCTCCACGGCCTCGCCCTGCATGTTGATGCGAATCATTGCGTCGGCGCGCAGGCTGCCCTTGAACATCGCCGAGGGGGTAATCCACAGTTCGTTTTCGCGGCCGGCCACGCGGACGCTGAGATTGCCGCCCGTGGCCGTGATGAGGTTCTTCTCGTACAACTCCCGCATTGTGGCGACCAATTCGTCTCGCTCGTCTCCGCCAAGCAGGGGTTCCGGCGGTCTCTCGGCCGGCTGCGGCCGGGGCGTCGGGGTGGGGGGCGCGACATCTGCCGAGGGGGCGGACACGGAGCGTCCAGCGGGCGCGGGGCCGGGTGTGGAGAGATCCCCCGGGTCACCAATTCTCTGGCGAGCCTCGCTATACAGGCGCATGATGTCCTTCTGGACGCGCTGCATCTGCATCGCCTTGCCTGTGTCGCCGCTGAACTTCATCTTGCCCGACATGGCCGCCGACATGGCGTTGATCTTGCCGGTCATCATTCCGTCGAAGACTTCGGCCTTCATCTTAAGGGTCAGGTCGCTCTTGGCGGGGGGCGCACCCATGCCGGCCTTGACCGTGCCGTTGTCGAAGATCATGTGGAACTCGAGGCCGGCATCGGTCAGAGCATAGTGCATGACGAAGACGCGGTTGGCGGAAAAAGCGAGAAAGGCGGTGTCCGTTTCGCTCGCGGTCAGAAACTCGTGCAGGATTCTCTCGAGGGTTGTGAAATGGCTCATGGCGGTGGGGGTCCCCTTTTCCACGGCGACGGATTCCGGGATTGGCGGAAGGCGGGATGGCGCAGGTCGGGCTTCCCGCGAGCCGGATTCCCGCGGCGGCCTGGCATCCAAGTCGCTGATGGCGGGACCGCCGCGGGTGCGCAGCTGTGCGAGAGCCTGGGGCGAGGGAACAGGCCGCGGACGTGTCCAGGAAAAGTCATCAAAGGCCGCGGAGCTGACGAGAAAGCGAGGTCTCTCCCCGGAGAGAATGCGCTCCATTTCGTCGGCGATGATTTCCCCCTGGTGGGTGGGGACATCGCGGGTGTTCCCGCCGATATGCGGGGTGGCAATAACATTGGGCAGGAGCAGGAGCGGATCGTTCGGCCCCGGCGGTTCGGCGGAGAACACGTCCAGTGCGGCCCCGGCCAGATGCCCCGAGCGCAGCGCTTCGACCAGCGCGGCCTCGTCGGTCAGTGCAGCGCGGGCGGTGTTGACCAGGAAGGCACCCGCTTTCATCGCTCGGAATTCCTTCGCGCCCAGCATCCCGGTCGTCTGCGGCGTGACGGCTGCATGCAGGCTGACAAAGTCGCTTTCCCTGAGCAGCGTGTCGAGCGGCACCCACTCGGCTCCGGCCAATGTGGCCTCGTGCGGCGACACAAACGGGTCGTGCACCAGCACGCGCACCCCGAACGGCACGAGGCGGCGGGTGACACCCCGCCCGACGGCGCCCATGCCGATCAAGCCAACCGTCTTGCGCCACAACTCGACGCCCTGGAACTGGTTGTAGGCCGCGCCCATGCGCGCCAAGTCGCCCGCCTCACCCTCGGGGTCGTGCAGGAATTGGGAGGCCGGGGCGAGCTGGCGCGCGAGCATGAGCATAAAGCACACGGCGAGGTCGGCGACCGCATCGGCGTTGCGCCCAGGAGTATTGAGCAGCGGTATGCCGAAGACGGTGCAGGCCTCCGCGCCGATGTTGACCGCATTCCCACGGCAGGAGGCGACCAGGCGCAGGTCCGGCAGTTGCGCTAGGGACCCTGCCTCCACCACATCCACTTCGGTTATCAGGACGTGCGTGCCCTTCAGCGCCTCGACCAGATCCTCCCCGGTGAGAACCCTGTAGGTGTCGCGGTAGTTCTGGTAGGTGACCTGGCCCAAACGGCGCAGGCGGTTGAGGGCGGTCTCGTCCATCTGGGCGGTGATGAGCATGTGAGGGCGGAAGGCCGGCTTTCGCCGGGAGGCAGTCTGTGGCTGGCAACTGGCGATGCCCCTGAGCAGGAGGCTGCCCGCAGCCGCATCCGCCTCGGTGTGCGCGGTGCGGAATTGGAGCCACTCCGGGTAGATGTCGCTGTGGATTTCGACCGCCTCAGGGCAGGGCGCAATGGAATGGGATTCGCCTGTGAGCGCGGCGCTGCCTTCGACCAGATTCCGGAAAACGCCTGCGCCCACCCCGGCGCAGACGGCCGCGCCCAGGGCGCTGGCTTCCGGCAGGTGACTGACCATCACCGGCTGATCGAGCACGTCTGCCAGAATCTGCCGCCAGACGGCGCTGCGCGACATCCCGCCCGCCAGGAAGTATTCAGGCCGGGCGATGCCGGAGACCCTGGTGAGCTGCTCCGCGTTTGCGCGCACGGCGTAGGCCAGCCCCTCGAGGACGGCCCGCGCCATATGCTTGCGCCGATGCGGATCAGTGCCGGCCGCCATGTGCGAGAGGGCGAGATAGCCGTAGGGCAAGCCCATGTTGCTGGCATCGAATACCTGCGTGCCGAATGTGGATAGCAGCCCGGCCGCGCCGGGGCTGGATTGGGCGGCCTCCGCGTCGAGCATGGCTGCCTGGCAGCGGGCATCCGGATAGAGGATTCCTGCAATCCACTCCAGGCTTTCACCCATGCTGCCCGCAATACCTTCGAGCACGAAAACGCCGGCCAGCACGTGCCGTCCTGTCCACACGTGCGCTTGCGGGTCGCTGACGGGAGAGCCGACCACCAGCTGCAGCGGCGTGGTGGTCCCGGCGATGATGCCGAGCTGGCCGGGCGCGACCGCTCCTGCCCCCAGTAGGCCGCATTGGGTGTCCGCCCCGCCAACCGCGACGGGTATTCCGGCCCTCAGTCCGAGATGCGCGGCAGAAGGGGCAGTCAGTTTCCCCAGGCGCTTTCCGCTGCTCATGATGCGCGGGAAGATCTCCCTGGGAAGATCCAGCGAGGCGATCAGATCCCAGGCCCACTGGGTGCGCTGCACGTCGAACAGCATGGTCTCGCCCGCATGGGATGGGTCCGATGCCGCTTCCCCGCACAAGCGGAAGGTGATCCATTCGCTGAGACTGAGGACCGTGCTGGCGCGGGTGAACACCTGCGGCATGTTCTGCGACAGCCATTTGAGGCGCACGCCGGTGAAGGGCGGTATGGGCCAATGTCCGCAGCGGGCGTTGAATTCCGCCCCGCGCTCGGCGGCCAGTTCGGCGCTGAGCTCGGCCGCGCGCGCATCGCGGTTGGGTGTGGCAAAGAGGGCGTTCCCCTTTCGGTCGAGCACGATCGTGCTGTGGCGCATGCTGGTCGCGGCCATTCCCACGACCTCATCGGAGGCTGCGCCGGCGCGCTGCATCACCTCGCGCGAGGCCTCGCCCAGAGCTGCCCAGATGGTGTCGAGGTCGAGGTCGCATGCCCATCCGCCGACGTCCGCTGCAGGCAGGTGGGACCAGAGGCGAGTGGCGCTGAAAACTTCGCAGGTGGCCGTGTTCACGAGCAGGCAGCGCCCGCTGCCCCCGCCGGCGTCCAGGGCGAAAAGGAATGTCCGCCTCATGGTGCCTGCGACCCGCTCCGGCCCAGGATCTCGGAGCGTGAGAGATGGGTGACCGAGCGAAAACGATCGCCGCGGTGAATCACCTGTGTGTATTCAATCGGCCGGCTGTCTTCCGCGTAACTGACCCGGCTGCTCAGGGCAACCGGCGTCCCTTCGCGGATGCCCAGCAGCCCGGCTTCGTAGGGCCCAGCGACCGAGAGCTCAACGGTCTGGGTGGCGGTGGCCGGGACGACGCCGTACAGTTCCTGGATCACCGCATAGATGCTCCGGTCGGTCAGATCCTGTTCGGCCAGGGCCGGGAAAAGAGCATGAGGGTAGTAGGACGACTCGAGCGACATGATCTCGTCGCTAACGCTGCGCAGGCGCTCAATGTGAACCACCCGTTCGGCGGCAGCCAATCTGAGTTGTTCGACAACAGAGGGATCTGCTGGAAGGACTCTCTGCAGGCGTATGCGGGATTTCGTGTGCAACCCTGCCTGCTCAACCATCTGGGTGTAGCTGGCCAGGGGGAAACGGATGTCCTGGAATGTTGTCTTGGGCCCGGCAACAAACGAGCCCTTACCGCGCTTGCGTGTTACCAGTCCTTCGAAGGCCAGTTGCGACAAGGCGGCGCGGGCGGTCATCCGCGAGACACCCGTCTGGCTGCAGATTTGCGTCTCCCCGGGCAGCAGGTCGCCGGGCTTGAGCGCGCCGGAGAGGATCTGCTGTCGCAACTGCTCGCGGATCTGGTAGTAGAGCGGGCTCGGGCCGGAGGGGTCGACGTGGATTGCCAACATGGAATTGTATATACATTATAACATGGACGGCAATGGTCTTTCCTGGGCATGCCATTGGCATGCCCAGCGGGGCCTTCTTGGCCCTTGGGCGCCTAACATGCGCGTTGGAAGTGGCGTTGCTGCCCAGATCCTCATGATGTCGGCAACGCTGGGGCCGAACCGATCCGGCTGTACAGGGATTGAGGAGGACCACAGACAAAGGGGGAGGTGCAGTTTCAAATGGGAGATCGCCCGGTGGCCTCCGGGCGATCTTGGGCGAGGAGGGATTGATCACATGTGTTGGGCTGGAGGTTGTGCCTCAGCCCGTCGGCACGTTCCCATCAGGGGCCGAGTCTGTGGGTTTGATTGCGCAGCGGTATGTGTGTCCAGCGGAGAGGGTGGGATTCGAACCCACGGTGGCCCAAAGGACCACAACGGTTTTCGAGACCGTCCCATTCAACCGCTCTGGCACCTCTCCCCCGGCGATTATATCGCAGCTCAGGCCAATTCGGCGGTGTCGAACACCGTGCCGCGGTCGGGATAGCTCAGCGGCGCACGCAATCCATCGGCGGTGAGAGCTTGCATGAGGACGGCCGCCGATTTCTCTTCGCCGTGCACCAGGAAGACCGAGCGCGCGGAGGCGCCACCCTGGCGCGCATACTCGCGCAGGAAGTTCTGCCCGGCATGAGCGGAGAAGCCGCCGATGGTCACCACTTCCGCCCGGCGCACGTGCTCCTCACCGAAGATGCGCACCGTGGCGGCCTTCTCGGCCAGCCGCCGTCCGAGGGTGTAGGGCGCCTGCCACGAGACGATGAGCACGGTGTTACGAGAGTCCCCAATTGTGTTGCGCAGGTGATGCACAACCCGCCCCCCTTCAGCCATGCCCGAGGCGGACAGAATGATCATCGGATCATGGCGGTCGTTGAGCGCCTTCGACTCCTCCACCGAGCGGGTGAAGGTGACCAGGTTGAAACCGAGGGCCTCCTCCGCATCGCCGCGCGCCAGGAGCTGCTTGGCCTCGTCGTCATAGCATTCAGTGTGGGCGCGGTAAATATCCGAAACTCCGGTGGCCAGCGGGCTGTCGACAATGATCGGCAGCTTGGGGATCTCGCCCTGCACGATCATGTTGCGCAGGTCGTACACGATCTCCTGCGTGCGGCCGATGGCGAAGGAGGGAATGACAACCTTGCCGCCGCGGCGGTAGGTGCGCAGGATGGCATCCCGCAGTTCGAGGTAGGCCTGGTAGAGGTCCCGGTGGGGGCGGTCGCCGTAGGTCGATTCCATGATTAGGAAATCCGCTGCAGGGGGCAGGGCTGGATCCCGCAGGATGGGCAGGTGGCGCCGGCCGATGTCGCCTGAGAAAACCAGGCGCCAGGTACGCCCGTGCTCCTCGATTTCGAGCAACATGCCGGCCGAGCCGAGAATGTGCCCAGCCTCGAAGAGGGTTGCCATCACGCCGGGCGCCACCTGAAACGGCTCGTCGTAAGCGCGTGCGGTGAGGAGGGGCAGCACCGCCTCGGCGTCTGCCTCGGTGTACAGCGGCTCGACCGGCGGTAAGCCTTTCTCGGCATTGCGCTTGCTCATGAACTTGGCGTCATATTCCTGGATGCGCGCCGAGTCGCGCAACACAAGTTCGGTCACGTGCGCGGTCGCCTGGGTGGCATAGATCCGCCCGGTGAAGCCTTGCTTCACTAGGCTGGGCAGGTTGCCGCAGTGGTCGAGATGAGCATGCGAGAGCACCACGGCGCCCACCTCGTGCGCCGGCAAGGGCAGGCGGGCGTTGCGCTCGGCGGCTTCGGCCCGCCGCCCCTGATACAGACCGCAATCCAGGAGAAGGGTGGTGCCGTTGACCCGCAGGACGTGCATCGAACCGGTGACGGTGTGGGCCGCACCCTGGAATTCAATCCGCATGGCTTTTCCTTTCAACCCGGGCCTGGGTCAGCACCTGAAGGATCTCGTGTCCGTATTTCGCCAGGCGGTGTGGGTCCAGCCCCGGAATGTCTTGCAGGGCGCTCATCGTACCCGGGGCGCGCTGGGCGAGCTGCCACAATGCGTCGCGATTGAGAATGACATCCGATTCCACGCCGCGCTCCGCAGCGCGCTGCTTGCGCCATTTGCGCAGCGCTTCGTGGCGCGCGCGGACGATTTCGCTCGGGGCGTTGCTGGGCGGCGGCGCCGGCAGCTGGGCGGTTGAGGCACGCCGCACGGCCTCGACAAGCGCGGTGCCCCAGCGCTGCAGGTTGGGCGGGCTGAGCCCGGGCACACCCTTGAGCTCCGCCAGCCCGGCCGGGTTGGCTTTGGCTATCGCGACCAGCGTCTCGTCCGAAAGAATCTTGAAGGGCGGCCGGTCGAGGCGTTCCGCCTCCGCCTCACGGAAGAGGTGGAGAGGCAGGAGCACCGCGCGTTCGGAGCGCGTGAGGTCGAAAACCCCCTTGATCTTCCACAAGCCTGCCTCGCGTGGAGCCTCCGGAGCGGGTATCGAATGCTCCGCCACACGCCGGAAATCCTCCTGGGCCTCTTCCCAAAGTCCGGCTTCGCGCAGGCGGGGTTCAAGGCGAGTGCGCAGGGCAAGCAAATGGTGGGTATCCAGGCGCGCGTATTCGAGTTGATCGGCGGGCAGCGGGCGAACCCCCCAGTTGGCGCGCTGGAAACGCTTGTTGAGTTCGACACCGAGTTCCTTGCGCAAGAGCGCACCCAGGCCGGTCCCGTCCTCGCCCAGGGCGCGGGCCGCGACCATGGTGTCGAAGATGTGCGCGACGCGGAACCCGAAGTCGCGCCGCAGGCAGATCAGGTCGTACTCGGCGGCATGGAAAACCTTCTCGCAAGCCGTGTCGGCCAGGATCGGGCCGAGCGGGGAAAGGTCGGGCAGCGCCAGCGGGTCGACCAGCAGGTCCTCGCTGGGCGTGGAGAATTGCAGCAGGCAGACCCGCTCGCGGTAGGCGAACAGGCTATTCGACTCCGTGTCGACGGCCAGGCACGGCTCGCGGCGCAATCGGTCACAGGCCTGGAGCAGCGCGTGAGAGGTTTGAATAAGGAGGGGATTGTCCATTCCTGGGCCGCGACGTATTATACGCCATGCAGGATGGTGCTTCGAATCGCGGCGTCCTGCGCGGTAAGAGGATGATTTTTGTCAAGTTTTGGCAGGACGGTTGGCACTACGAGTTGACCTGCCACGAAGTTACCCTATCGAATGACGAGCAATCCGTTAGCCTTTGTCAGACTTCGCATGTGAGGAGATGGAGGGATGGCCGTTGGAGGCCGGGTCGTCATCAGTGAGATCTTCTGTAAAGGATGCGAGCTGTGCGTCAGCGCCTGCCCGCAGCAGGTGCTCGAGATTGCAACTGACCGCCTGACGCCCAAGGGTTTCCACCCGGCGCGCCTCAAGGCGGAGGGTTGTACCGGCTGCGCCATCTGCGCGCTCGTTTGCCCGGATGCCGCGATCACCGTCTACCGCGAACTGCAGCCGCGCCCCGCGCCGGCCGCCGCTTAGGAGCCCAGCATGCCGCGCGAACTGCTCAAGGGCAACGAGGCCATGGCGGAGGCCGCCATCCGGGTCGGACTGGAGGCCTACTTTGGCTACCCGATCACGCCCCAGACCGAGATTCTCGAATGGATGGCGCGCCGCATGCCCGAGCTCGGCCGGGTGTTCGTCCAGGCCGAGAGCGAGCTGGGCGCGGTCAACATGGTCTACGGCGCCGCGTGCACCGGCGCGCGGGTCATGTCCTCCTCCTCCAGCCCGGGTGTCAGCCTGATGATGGAAGGCCTCTCGTACATCGCCGGGACCGAACTGCCGGTGGTCCTCATCGACATCATGCGCGGCGGGCCAGGCCTGGGCAACATTGCGCCCTCGCAGGGCGATTACAACCAGATGGTGCACGGCGGGGGCCACGGCGACTACCATCCGATCGTGCTGGCTCCGGCGACGGTACAGGAGGCCGTGGATCTGACGGTGGAGGCCTTCGACCTGGCCGAGAAGTACCGCAATCTTGTCTTCGTCGTCGCGGATGGCAACGTCGGTCAGATTATGGAGCCGGCCGAGCTGCCTGCGCTGCGCGAGGTGAAACGCGCCACGCCCGAGTGGGCACTGACCGGCGCCGAAGGGCGCGAGCGGCGCTTTCTCTCTTCCATCTACATCGACCCCGTCTACGAAGAAGTCACGAACAAACGCCTGCAAGAGCGTTGGCTCGATATCCAGAAGAACGAAGTGCGCTTCCGCGAATACTATCTTGAGGACGCAGACCTGGTCGTGGTGGGATTCGGCACAGCGGGGCGCATCGCGCTCTCGGCCGTGCGCGCGGCTCGCGCGGAGGGCATTCGTGCGGGGCTTTTGCGACCGGTCGCGCTCAGCCCGTATCCGTACGCGGCGATCGACGAACTGGCCAAGCGCGCCTCGGCCTTCCTGGTGGTGGAGATGAACGCCGGCCAAATGCTCGAGGACGTGCAGCGCGCAGTAGCCGGGCGTGTGCCGGTGGATTTCTATGGCCGCATGGGCGGCATGGTGCCCTTCCCGGACGAGATCTTGGATGAGATTCGCCGCGTGGCGCGAGACCCTCGCGCGCTGGCGGACCCGCGCGTGGACTGGCTCAAGCGATTGGAAAAGGTCCTTCCACATTAGGAGGCATGGCGCATGGCGGCGACGGAACAACTGGTCTACGAACGGCCGCACTCGCTCTCCGAAACGCCCAACAGCTACTGCCCGGGCTGCACCCACGGCGTGGCGCATCACCTCATTGCCGAGGTGCTGGACGAGCTGAACTTGCGCGAGCGGACAATCGGCGTGGCGCCGGTGGGCTGCTCGGTGTTCGCCTACAACTACTTCAACATGGATTTCGCCGAGGCCGCGCACGGCCGCGCGCCGGCGATGGCCACCGGTCTCAAACGCGTGCAGCCCGGGCGCATCGTGTTCACCTATCAAGGGGACGGCGACCTGGCCTCGATCGGCATGGGCGAGATCGTGCACGCCGCCGGGCGCGGGGAACTGATCACGGTCATCTTCATTAACAACGCCAACTACGGCATGACCGGCGGGCAGATGGCGCCGACCACGCTGCCCGGTCAGAAGACGACCTCCTCGCCCTACGGGCGAGACGTGGAGACGACCGGGTACCCCATTCGCATGGCGGAGCTCCTGGCGACGCTTGAAGGCGCGGCCTACGTCGTGCGCCGCAGCCTGCACGACCCGAAGAACATCCGCCTGGCGAAGAAGGCGCTGCGCACGGCCTTCGAGGCCCAGGTGCGCGGACTGGGCTTCTCGATGGTCGAGCTGCTCTCGACCTGCCCCACCAACTGGGGGCTGACGCCGCTCGAGGCGCTCAAGTGGCTCGAGCAAAACATGCTGCCGGCCTACCCCTTGGGCGATTACAAGGTGGCCCCGGCGCTGGCGAGCGCTCGGCCCTAAGCGCACGAGAAGAGGCGGACAGGGGAGCAAGGCATGCAGACCGAGATCATCATCGCGGGCTTTGGCGGGCAGGGGGTTCTCTTCGCAGGCGAAGTGCTGGCCTACGCCGGCATGGATGCCGGACGGGTGGTCACGTGGATCCCCTCCTACGGGCCGGAGATGCGCGGTGGCACGGCCAACTGCACGGTGATCATCGCCGACGAAGAGATCGGTTCGCCGCTGGTGCGCAACCCGCAGGCGGTGATTGCCATGAACCTGCCCTCGCTCGAGAAGTACGAACCGCTCGTGAGGCCGGGTGGGGTTCTTGCGGTGAACGCCTCGATGGCCAATCGCGCTCCCGTGCGGACGGACATCACTTCGGTGGCGCTGCCTGCCAACGAGATGGCGGAGAGGCTTGGCAACCGCCGTCTGGCGAACATGATCATGCTGGGCGCGCTGCTGGCGCGCCTGCCGGTGCTTTCGCTTGAAAGCATCGAGCAGGCCATGGCGGCGCACCTGCCCGAGCGGCATCGCTCACTCTTGCCGGTCAACTACCAGGCCCTGCGCCAGGGTGCCGCGGCGGCAGGATAAGAGTCCTCACCCCAGAGGCACACACCGTTGATGACTCACAGGAGGGGCATTCCCGTCCTGTCTTTTTGCCCGTACAAGAGACGACCCGAACCTCTCAGCAGGTTGCCAATCGAGAATGCTGAATTGATTTATCATTGCCGACTGGCCAAGCATCCCCCCATCCCCATGTGATCTAGCCTCCATTGCCGGCCCGCGCCAGGGTCCCCTTCTTGGCGCTTAGCGTTCCTAAGAAGGAGCGAATCCAATGACCACGAGCAGGCGCCCGGGTTCCAGCAGGACCTGGCTTCCGACGCTGGTCGTGCCTCTGCTGGCAGCCACCTTCACCGCCATGGCCTGCCAGCTGACGACGCAGTTGCAGCCCGATTCGCTCTCAACGAGTCTGCTCTCCGTCCAAGATGTCGACCCCGACCAGGACGGTGTGCCGAGTTCGAGGGACAACTGTCCCCTTACGCCGAACACCGATCAGGTGAAGAATGAGAAGCGCCTCATCGGCTCTGCATGCGAGGACCTGCTGCCGAGTGGATTGGCCATTCCCTATGCCCAGGGCGCAATTCAAATCCAACTCGATGCGGGCGGTCGTCCGACGCGGATTGCCACACCGGCACTCACCCTCGGCATCGCATGGTCTGACTCGGCAGGCACCCTCGATCTGACACTTGAGGCGGGGGACGGGCTTCAGGAATTCACTTTGCGGGTGGACTTTGGAGACGTGGCAATCCTCGAGGCTGCCCAGGCGGTGCAGGCCTCCTCCAAAGCGGACACAACATTCATCCGATCGTGGGTTGCCGACCACTCGGGCTGGGTTCTAGCCATCGCGACGGGCAGGATGGCACCGCTTCTCTCGCAGCAATCGTCGCTTCCGGCACCTGGCGATGGCTCTTCGCTCGTCAGCTTCCACCCGCAGCAAGGACGTGAGGACGTGGAGTTGTACATTGGTGAGTTGAGCGTGATCGTGTCCGTCGCCTTTGCCAACTACAACGACTACGCGGAACAGCATCCCGAACTCGATCCTGTCACATCCACTGTCCGCAACCAGCTCTTGGATGTCGCCACGGCAGTCTCGCAGGCGGCAACTGAGGAAGTCGCTCGCTGTGAGCCGTGGACGATCGCTTGCCACTACAAGGGGACCCCAGGGACATGCCTGCTGCCTGACATGGGACGGCAGGTCTGCATCCGCAGCGGGGATTTGGAGTGCATTGCGCTGGGGGGACGGGTCGGTCCGGTGGGTGGCTGCCCTGGGGCCTGTTGGGCCGCCACGGAGAATCTCCCTCCGTGGTGCGCTCCCACCGACCAGAGGACATGTGAGGCCCTGCCCGGCCAGTCGAACATACCCGGTAGAGGGTTCTACCTCACCGCGGTCTTCTGCCCGGAGCGGGGTTGCGCCGATCCGCTCTGCAAACCGGATGAGTTCCCTGGGCGAGTGCCGTAAGCCGCCACCCGCCCGCGCGCGGCCCCGCAACGATTCACGGCCTCGTCGCGAACCAATGAAGTCTCCCAACGGTCACGCCAGTCAGGCTGCTTCCGTTGTCCTCGACCGGCTCCCGACGTCAGTCCCTCATGCTCATCGCGCGTCCTGCTTGGCCTTTGAGAAGCGCCCCCTTCGCTTGTGATGCACGCGGCGACCTGACCGGGCAGGGGAACCAGGCGTTGCACAATCAACGGTTCGTGGCGTCCGCTTCACTTGCGCATTCCCGGTCCATGCCTAGAATCGAGTGCAAACCACGGATGATCGTCCTCATCGTCATTCAACTTCTCAAGGAGGGATCCTGCGATGAAGTCCCCGCTTCGACCTGCCCTTCAGCTTGCCGCGTTGTTCGTGCTTTTTACCGGGGCAATGTTCGTAGGCCGTAGCCTGCCACTCCCGCAATTGGCGCAGGCCGCGCCGATCGAGCCGGCTGAACTTGCCAGACCTCTCTCAGCCCCCAGTTGGGGTTCCTGCGGCGCTCTTCTCGAGGTGAGAGTCATAAATTACCCGGAGCCGGGCAGAGTGGAGATCAAATGCACCAACCTCATTAATGGCGTCCAGTACCTGGCCTTCAAGGGTGACGACCAGGCCACAGCTTCCCGTCTCCTGAGCCTCTTCAACACATCGATGGCGACAGGGGTCTCCCTCAGTCTGTACTGGGTCGTAGACGACTCCAGCTCCTGGGGTTGCCCCCCGGCTTCCTGCCGCATGCTCGAGGGCGCGAGGCTGATTGCGCCATGAGGACTCCGACGAGGCAAAACCTCGGAGGACCGGCACTCCAATGCGCGGTGCTCTTAGCCGGCCTCCTGTTGGGTTTATTCCTTGGCCCGCCGAGTTCGCCGTCTCATGTTCGGGCGCTGGATAGCCGCATGCGCGGATTTGCTTTGCCGGGCCCCGGAGAATTGAGCGTCGTGGTGAACGCCATACTCTACGACGTGGTCACGTACGTCGCGGACATGCCGGTCATCATGAACAACGCACCTTAGAGAAGGAGGAGACCAAAACATGAGGCGGGGCTGCCCATCATCGGGCAGCCCCGCTGTTCTTCAACGACTCGCGTGCCTCTCGGGGAGGCTGCGGACATCGTCCGACCTCGTCATCCGTCCGCGGCCATCCGTGCGAATTCCTCGCGCGTGCGGTCACGCGTAACGCGTGCTATGCCCTCTTCATGACCCTGAGCTAAGCCGCGCTCTTCTTCGGGAAGCGGCTGATCACCTTGGCGGGTTCGGGCAGCGCAACGCGCTCGCCGATCTTCAGCTCCTTGCGCGCCTTCTCGGCCTTGTCGGAAGCCGACTGGAAGACGGCGATGGGCGTGCCCTCGACCGCGTACTTGCGTTCGAGGTAGGCCTGACCGAGCAAGAACCCTTCGGCGTCCACTGCGCAACTCGTCACGTGTCCGATCACGCGGCCTTTGTCGTCCACGACCGGGTCGCTCTGGTGGGCCATGCGCACGCCTTTCTTCGCGAAGCGGAAGCGGGCCACTTCACCGGTGCGCTTCTTCTCCTGCTCGAGGTACGCCGCGCGGCCGATGAACCACGGCTTGCTCGTCTTGACGTACGAGCCGAAGCCGGAGTCGCCGACGGTGTATGCGAAGGGACCGGCCATCTCGTGCCCGTAGAGCGGCAGGCCGGCTTCGGTGCGCAGCGAATCGCGCGCGCCCAGGCCGACCGGTTTGAGGCCGAAGGGCGCGCCGGCCTTGAGCAGCGCCGCCCATAGTTCGGCTGCGCGCTGCGGATGCACGAACAACTCGACAGCCATGGCTTCGCCGGTGTAGCCGGTGCGCGAGACGATCAGGTCGAACCCGCCCACCGTCGCGTCGCACAGGTCGGTGCGCTTGAGGCGCTTGATGCGCGCCGCGGTGGGGCCGTCCGCGCCGAGCGCAAGCAGGATATCGCGCGACTTGGGCCCTTGCAGGGCCAAGTCCACGCGCATCTCGGCGCCGGCCGCGGGGTCGCGCAGGTTGCGCAGCGTCACACCCTCGCGAGCGGGCGCCTTGGCCCACGGGCGGGCGCGATCGATACACACCTCGCCGCGCCGCACGGCGTTCATCCAGGCCCAGTCTTTGTCGTCGTTGCTGGCATTGACCACGATTAGGTACTTCTGGTCGCCACGGCGGTAGATCATCGTGTCGTCAATGACCTTGCCATCCGGGTCGAGGTACTGGGTGTAAAGTGACTGGCCGATTGCCAGGCTTGCGACCTCATTGCCGCAGACCGTATCCAGGAAGGCGCAGGCACTCGGGCCAGCGGCTTCCCACACGCCCATGTGCGAAACGTCGAACAGGCCGGCCGCGTTCCGTGTGGCCACATGCTCTTCGACCACGCTCGTATACCAGACGGGCATCTCCCAGCCGGCAAACGGCACGATCTTCGCGCCCAGTGCCTTGTGCGCCTCGAACAGCGCGGTGCGCTTCAAGGGCGGGTCGGCGGGTTCGTTCCACACGAAATCGGGCAAGGGCTTGCCCTCCTTGGGCGCGGGCAGGGGGGCGGCGAAAAACGGACGCGACGCGTCCACAGCCTCGCCCTTGGCCGCGGCGAGCTTGGGCGCCTGCTTCTCTTCCTCGATGATCACCGGGCCCGGCGGGCGCCGGACGATGTCCGGGTCGAAAGCCACAAAACCGTCCGAGAGATCGCGCAGCCAGGCGAGTGCCAGTGAGGCTGAGGCGGCCGGCACTCCAAGATGGAACACCTCACCCGCTGAGCGGCCGAGGGTGGCCTCGATCGCCGCGCCGGGCAGCGCCAGGAGGGTCTTCTGCGTTTGGCCGATCGGGAGAGCATACACATCACTCGAGGTTGCCCAGTACAGAAACTCGCGGGCGTTCGCACCACGCACCGATGTACTGACCGGCTCATTTCCCGTGCGCGGCGAATCCGAGTAAAAGAAGTGCGGGTAGCCATGCTCCCCGGCCTTGTAGTCGGCGCCGGCCTCGAGCGCCAGGTCCCGCACTTTGAGACGCGCCGCATCCAAGGCGGCGAAGCCCACCTTGGCCCGCAGCACTCGGCCGCGCCGCGTGCTTGAGTAGTAATGTGGCTGGCAGGCCTTGAGCACCATGGCCATCAGGTCGCCCAACCGGTCGATCTCGGGCTCACGGAACCCGCGCTGCGTGACCCACGGGGTGCCCATGCGCAGGCCGGAGGGATTGTTGGCCGAGGTGTCGCCCGGGATGGTGTTGCGGTTGACCACAATGCCGGCCAGGTCGAGGATGCGCGCCGCCATATCCCCCGAGAGCGTGGCGCCCTGCTCGCCGACGATGGATTTGGTGTCGATGTTCAAGAGGTGCGTGTCGGTGCCGCCGAATGGAACGCGGAAGCCGTGACCCGCGAGGCGCTGTGCCAGTCGCGCCGCGTTGCGCACGATCTGCGCCTGCAGTTCGTGGAAGGCCGGCGTGCGCGCGTGCTTGAACATGACCGCCATCGCAGCGAAGACGTTGACGTGTGGGCCGCCCTGCTCGCCGGGAAACACCGCGCGGTCGAGGCGCTTGGCGAGGCTGGGCTCCGTCGTCAGGATGCAGGCGCCACGCGGGCCGCACAGGCTCTTGTGTGTGGTGAAGGTGATCACGTGCGCGTGGCCGACCGGCGAGGCGATCACCCCCGCCGCCACCATCCCCGCGATGTGGGCGATATCGGCCAGGAAGTAGGCGCCCACCGAATCCGCAATCTCGCGGAAGAGCGCCCAATCCGGGACCCACGGGTAGGAGGAGAACCCGGCGATGATCATCTTCGGCTTGTGCTGCGCGGCGAGCGCGGCCACCGCCTGGTAGTCGATGCGCTCCGTTTTTGGGTCCACGGTATACGAGACGATGTTGTAGTAGCGCCCCGAGCGGTTGACCGGCGAGCCGTGCGAGAGGTGCCCGCCGTAAAAGAGGTGCATGCCCATCACCGTGTCGCCCGGGTTGACCAGCGCCTGGTACACGGCGTTGTTGGCCGGCGCACCCGAAAGCGCCTGCACGTTGACCAGCAGCCGTTCGGCCGGGAGGGCCGCTGTGGCGAAGGCCTCCGCGCAGCGCCGGCGCGCGAGCATCTCGGCCACGTCGGCGTATTCGACGCCTTTGTAGTAGCGCGGGTCCGAGAAGCGCCGGTAGTCGCCCAGGCGCGCGGCGTAATCGAGGATGGCCGGCTCGTCGAAGAGGCGGCTGGCATCATCCGGGTAGCCTTCAGCATAAATATTCTGGAAGCGGCTGCCGAGTGCCTCGAGTACCGCTTGTGAGCTCGTGCTCTCGGAGGGGATGAGAATGATCTTGCGTATCTGCCGCTCAGCCTCGAGCTCGAGGAGCTCGTGCACGGCGGGGTCGACTTCATGCAGCGTGCCGCGAACAAGGAAGTCCTTCATGTGTAACTCCGTCGTCGTGGTGCCCGGGCGTGTGCCGGGGGAAAACTGCGATGCGTCGCGTGCGGGGGCGCTGGTGGGCGGAACAGGACTCGAACCTGCGACCTCATCTGTGTAAGAGATGCGCTCTAACCAACTGAGCTATCCGCCCCGCGGCGCATTATACCGCGGGCGCCCCGACCTCTGCTGAATGGCGAGCCGCATGGCCGAAAGCGCGAGCTTCAGCGAGGACATTCCTGCACGATTGGCGGGCGGATGAACGCTCGCCTGGGCGCCCGACGGCTCGCGGTCTGCATCGCATGAGGCGCCCCGGCCCGCATGCTACAATCGCGCGGATTAGACACTGTTGCACTGCCGCCTGACCGGTGGGGCTCGGCCAGGGAAAACGTGGTGAGTCGTCAGGGCGGCGTGCCGGCTCTGGGCCTCGAGATTGCGCCGAAAAGAGCGGGAGGCACCGACCGCGCCCGCTTTCGCAGCTTGGGTTGTTGTTCGGTTCTCTCGGCGATCTCGGCGATGAACGGGCTGCGCGCCTACGAGATCCCGGCCTTGGACGGAATGACTTCAGACGTCGACTCATCTTCGGGCGTGCGCAATGCCGGCTGGCTCGTGGCATTGCGCGTTTTGCATTTGGCGAGCGGCGTCGCTTTTGCCGCGATCATCCCGCGCTTGATGGGCCGGGCGGACTATGGGCGCTACGCGCTGTTGAGCTCGCTCGCCGATTGGTTCGTGCTGGCCGCCGGGCTGGGCTTCGTGCAAGTCTTCGCTCAGCGCGCGCCGCGCCTGTTGGCCGGCGGGTACGTGGGCGTCGTGCGCAAGTTGTTCGGGCGCTTGCTCGCCATCCGTTTCTTTGCCAGCACCCTCCTGGCCATCGGCTATTTCATCATCCTGCGCTTGTGGCTGGCAGACCTCCCGCAGCTGGCAATTGCAGCCTTGGCCGCCGCAGTCTTCGTCGACGCCATGACGGGAGTCGTATTTGCCATCTTCATCGGGCTGGGGCAGGCGGCCAAGTGGGGCTTGCAGGAGGTGGCCAATCGCTGGCTGGCCATCGGCC